>Ga0105047_10003754_pt1 | contig 26668 bp, 24 predicted proteins | sample MAT04_FD_78384 | JGI IMG/M metagenome (GOLD analysis project Ga0105047, IMG submission 78384) | Freshwater microbial communities from Lake Fryxell liftoff mats and glacier meltwater in Antarctica - MAT-04 (megahit assembly) | ecosystem: Environmental > Aquatic > Freshwater > Ice > Liftoff... | reverse complement strand
GTTCTTTGTGGCTAAGCATTTTCAGGTCAGTTGTTGCCTATCTGTAAATCCTGTAGGTTCAACTGCAAGGTGCGCTGCATTTTCCACTCGTGGATTTCCACTTGGCAGGCGATGTCGACCAGGCTCCCTTCCTGCAGGTTCTCTTTCCAACTCCCCAAATTGAAGCCGACGGCATCCCACACCGTGCTGCCGGGACCGCTGTCCAGGCTCAGTTTCAGGTGCTTGCCTTTGCCGACGGTGTGCACGCCACGCACCCGGCAGGCGCGCACCACCAACACCGGCGCTGGGTTGTCGTGACCGGTTGGCTCTAGCCGCCCGAATTGTTGCACTACACTCCGGGAGAGGTCATCCAACTGAACCTCGGCGTCGACGGCCAGTGTCGGGCGCAGGGCGTCGCGGTTGCCGAGTTGCTGTGCGGCCACGTCACTCAGCGCCGCGCGAAAGGCCGGCAACTCTGCTGTCTTCACGGTGAAGCCGGCCGCCAATCGGTGACCGCCGTGGCGGACGAGCAGGTGGTCGACGGCGTCAAGCGCTGCGCTGATATCGAATTCAGGAATGCTGCGCGCGCTGCCGCGCGTCTCATCGGCTTCCTGGCGCATCACCGCCGCTGGGCGATAGAAGCGGTCGGTCAATTTGCCAGCCACCAGGCCAACGATGCCGTGATCGAAGCGTTCACTGCTGACGATCAGAATCGGCGGATCGTCGCCAAGCACCGCGGCCAGTTGCTCCTCAGCTTCGGCCTGGGCGGTGGCGGTCATGGTTTGGCGTCGTTGGTTGAGTTCGTCCAGTTCCTTGGCACGGTTGAAGGCGACCGTGGGGTCATTGGTGCGCAGCAACTCATAGGCGAGGCTGGCGTGCTGGAGCCGGCCGGCTGCGTTGATGCGTGGCGCCAGGCGAAAGGCGATGGCCGTCGTGTCGACGGATCCTTTCTTGAGATCAGCGGTCTGCATCAGCGCATCGAGGCCACAGCGGGGCGCCGCGTTGATCATGGCCAGGCCGCGGCGCACCAGCGTGCGGTTCTCGCCCAATAGCGGCATCATGTCGGCCACGGTGCCGAGCGCAACGAGGTCAAGCAGGCTTTCCTCCACCTCGGCGGCCTGATCAGGGCTAAGACGGCTGCCGGTTGTTTGCGCTGCGCTGCGCAGCACGCCTTGCGCCAGCCGGTAGGCCACGCCGACGCCGGCCAGCCCGTCGAAGGTAGTGGGGCAGTCGGTGCGGTGCGGATTGATCACGGCCAGCGCGGCCGGCAGGACGGCGCCCACGGTGTGGTGGTCGGTGACAATCACATCCATGCCCAGTTGGCGCGCATAGGCCACTTCGGCCACACTGCGGATGCCGCAGTCGACGGTTACCAACAGGCTGGCTTTGGCGGCGACGCGAGCGACGGCCTCCCGATTCAGCCCGTAGCCTTCGTCGACCCGGTTGGGAATATACTGGCCAACGTTGCCCCCGGCCGCGCGCAACGCCGACACCAGGAGCACGGTGGCGGTGACGCCGTCCACGTCAAAGTCGCCGTAGACGCAAATCGTCTCGCCCTGGCGGATGGCTTGCACAATGCGCCGTACGGCAGGTACCATATCGACCAGGCTAAAGGGGTTGTTGGCGACGGCGTCGTTGGGGGCCAGAAAGCTGCGCACCTGCGCTGCCGAGCGCAGCCCGCGGTTGTAGAGCACCTGCGCCAGCAGCGGGTGTTCGGGGACAGACTGGAGGAAACTGTCGGGAGCGGGTGGTGCAATCAACCAGTGTTTGGCAGGCATGGGCAGGCAAACAGGACACGTGAATGGTGGTGGCGCTAAGGCTGGGGCGATTCGACAGGCTTACGCGGCCTCAACTGTCACGGGTGCGCTCAGGCGTGGTGCAGGTAGACCGCGAAGGAGACCTTCTACACTGAGGTCCTCATCTATCTCCGGCCAATGAATCCCATAGCCGCCGCCTGCTGTCTTCCAGTTCGCGCGCTGTTGAGTCGTCGCATGGAGGAGGCGCGGATACCATGCGAGTGGCACAATGATTGTCCGCCCGTCTAGCAAGTCTACGCGGAGCGAGTCTCGGGTACACCGTACGTTCTTAATTCGTTCGCCCGGTTGCACGTCCATATTCCTTATCCCATCGATCAACATACACATGTGGCGCTTCGTTTATCAAGTCATGGCCATAAAAATAGAAACGATAGGGACCACTCAATAGTACTGTGGGCATACGGGGATAGTACTCTCTGATTGGTGCTGCGTCAATTGTGAATACCGAGGTGGGTGTAATTAAAGTTAGGGGCACAAACCGCAGCTACGATTGAACCGACAGAACTTGTAACCACAACTTGAATTACACCCTACCGAGGTTCGCGGATGGTTTACAGAATACGCCGCAGGTGGCGACGCCGGTGAAGATACACGAAATCTCTCGATTTGCGCGGAATGTGGGATGTGGGATGTACAATGGTTGCTGTGAAGAGGCGGGGGACGCATCTTCACGGCAACCATCCGACCGGCACCATCGTACATTCCTATGGCTGACTTCGCGATCGACCCGTCTTATCTCGACTACCAGTACGGCACGGCGGAAAAGCTGCGCATCCGCCAGGAGGCGCACCAACTCTATAGCGAACGCCCGAATGACTTCTTCGATTGGGTGTTGGATCGGCTCGATCTGCGCCCCGGCCTGTTGGTGGCGGACATCGGCTGCGGTCCCGGCAGCTATCACTCTTTCCTCACTGCGCGTGGCTGCCGGGTGATCGCGCTTGACGCGTCCCTGGGCATGGCCGCCGAGGCGCATGCCCAGGCGATCGCACAGGGGTTGGCGGTGACCATGTTGCAGGCACATGCGGAGCACCTTCCCTTGTGTACGGCATCCTGTGACCGCGTGCTGGCCGCGCACATGCTCTATCATGTGCCGGATCAGGGGGCGGCGTTGCGCGAGATGCGGCTCGTGCTCAAGCCGGGCGGCGTGGTGCTGTTGGCCACCAATGCGGCCGATACGGGCGAGGTGTTCGTCCAGGCGCATGCGGCAGCAGCAGGGGCATTGGGCTATACGCCCACGCCGCGCATGACGAGCAGCTTTCATCTGGGGCACCTCGACCTGGTGCAGGCGGTCTTTCCTGACGCCACCATCCATCTCTATCGCGACGCCTTTTGTTTCCCAACGGTGGCGTCGGCGCTGCGCTACTATGCCAGTGCCATGATTGACGGTATCGAAGACGCGCCCGCCGACGGCAGCCATCGCCCAGCCTTGCTGGCCAACGTAGCGGCACAACTCCAGGTCATTTTTGACCGGGACGGCGTGTTGCGCGTGCCGAAAGACGCCGGATGTTTTGTGGCGCGCGTCGAATAGAGTATCATTGCATCGATGTCATCTTCGCTAGATCGGCTCCGCCGGCTGCAGAGCTTGCGCCCGCAGCGCGCTCGACCAGAATTAACCTATGCGCCGCTTGACGACGATCTGCCGGCGCCCTACGTGCGCGCCACACGCCGCGGCGCGCTGGAAGAACTGGCGCCAGGTGCGGAGGTGGCGACTGCCGCCGGCGGTTGTTACGTGGTGACGGCAGCCTATCCGCTTGCTCAACGGCACGGCGACCATGCGCTGGGTGACCTGCTGGCCTTTGCCCCGCATACCTTGGCGCCTTTTCACCCGGATTTCGCCCTGGATGCCCTCGATAATTTCGCCAGCGCGGCGTTTATCGACACCGAAACCACCGGTCTGGGCGCGGGGGCCGGGGTCTATGCGTTTATGATCGGCGTGGGCACCTTTGAGAAGCCATCCAGCGACGCGTCGCTCCAGTTTGTCGTGCGCCAGTTCTTTATGCGCCATCCAGGGGAAGAAGCCGCCGTACTGTTGGCGCTTGCCGACCGGTTGGCGGATCGCCAGTTGGCGGTCACCTTTAACGGGCGCACATTTGACCTGCCCTTGTTGCGGGCGCGCTTTATGCAGAACCGGCGCACCTTTGCTGGCCGCGCCGGCGTGGCCATGCTCCAGGAAGGCGCGCCCCATCTGGATTTGTTGCACCCGGCGCGGCGCCTGTGGCGGCGGCGGCTGCAAAGCTGCCGGTTGGTCAACCTCGAGCAGGTGATTCTCGGTCTGCAGCGCAACGAAGACGACGTACCTGGTGCGCTGATCCCCTATCTCTATCATGAATATCTGCGCACGGGTAATGCCGGCGAGATGAGCCGTGTCTTCTACCACAACCGCGAGGATATCGTCTCGATGGTGGCGTTGGCGCACCGGCTAATCCAGGCCTATGCGACGCCCGAGGAAGCGGAGAGCGGACTGGGCGTGCAGGGTGCGGATTGGCTTGCCTTGGGCATTACCTATGAGAAGCGCGGCGAAGCCGCCCGCGCCGAGGCGGCCTACCGTCGCGCGCTGGATGCGATTCGTGACGACGCCCATCGCGCCGATGCCTTCGCCCATCTCGCCGACCTGTGCAAACGCCAAGCGCGCTGGGACGAAGCCGCCGCCATGTGGGAACTGTGGCTGACCTCCGTGCCGGGCGTCGACCCCACGCCCTATGTCGAGCTGGCGAAATATTGCGAATGGCAACTGCAGGAACTGGAGCGTGCCGAAATGTGGGCGGCCTGGGCCTTGCACAACCTGACGGCTGCGCCGGTCTACGCGCGGTTGCCCGGCCAGGTGGCCGAGTTGGAGCATCGCCTGGCGCGGATTCGGCGCAAGCGGCAAAGCTAATCTTCACACCACAGCAACTCAATCAACACATCGAGCGGGCACAATAGAACATTCCAAGTCTAACACCAACAGGAGGAACAGAGCAATGAGCTACATATTTCCCAGCCCCGAATGGGTGGCATCCTTTGAAAAGGAAATCAACAGCAGCGATGCCTACGCCAATGCCGCCAAGACATGGGAAGGCGATATCACACTGGTGATTGAAGGCGGCGGCGGTATTTTCCTGGATCTGTGGCACGGCAAATGCCGGTCGGCCGAATTCCTGGCGGACCCGCACACGAAGACCCCCGAGTTCAAGATCACGGCCGACATGGAGAAGTGGAAAAAGGTGTTGGCCAACAAGTTGGACCCCGTGCAGGGCATGGTCACGCGCCAACTCAAGTTGGACGGCAACCTGGTCAAGATCATGAAGAACGTCAAGGCCGCGCAAGAACTGGTGCGCTGTGCGACGCGGGTGGACACCATTTACGAATAGGCAAAGGAACCTCCTATGTGGTACTTCTCCTCGCCCTTTGTGGTCTTTGGCGAAGATGCGCTGAGCCATCTGCACAATATTGAGGGCAAGCGCGCCTTGATTGTCACGGACGCCACGCTGGCCAAGCTCGGCATTGCCGGGCGCATCGAAGGTATTTTGCAGGAAGCTGGGTTTGAAACATGCACCTTTGCCGAGGTCGAGCCGGAACCCAGCCTCCAGACCGTGCGCCGCGGCGCCAAGCTGGCGTTGGAGTTTGGCCCCGATTGGATCGTCGGCTTGGGGGGCGGCAGCCCGATGGACGCTTCCAAGGCGATCTGGGCGCTTTATGAACGGCCCGACCTTGACGCCACCGACATCAACCCGATGGAGACGTTGGGGTTGACCAAGGCCAAGCTGATTGCCATTCCGACGACCAGCGGCACCGGCAGCGAAGCCACCTGGGCGCTGGTGCTGACCGACGTCGAAGACAAACGCAAGTTTAGTACGGGCAGCCGCGAGCTGGTGCCGACACTTGCCCTGATCGATCCAACGATGACGCAGGGGCTGCCGCCGCGCATTACGGCCGATACGGGGCTGGATGTACTGGCGCATGCCATCGAAGGCTACAACGCGACCTGGGCCAACGATTTTACCGACGGCCTCTGTTTGAAGGCCACACAACTGGTCTTCGCCCATCTGGAAAACGCCGTGCGCGATGGCAACGACCTGGACGCGCGCGAACACATGGGCAACGCTGCCGCCATCGCCGGCCTCGGCTTTGGCAACTCCAACCTTGGCCTTGCCCACGCCATGGGCCACAGCTTTGGCGCCCTCTTCAAACAGCCGCACGGTCGCTGCGTGGCCCTTTTTCTGCCCTACATCACCGAGTTCACCGTCAACGCCGGCCAAGGCCGTTACCTGGACATGGCTCGCTTTGCCGGCCTGACCGACACCCACGACCCGGAAGAAGCCGGTCGCCTGCTGGTCGAAAAGATGCGGGAACTGGAGCGCGCCGTGGGCCAGCCCATGAGCATGGCCGCCTTTGGCATTTCCCGCGCCGACTTCGATGCAGCCCTGCCCAAGCTGATCGAGCACGCCGAACAAGACACCCAATTTTTCACCGCCCCGCGCATCCCCGAAACCGAAGAACTGGCGCAGATGTTCGAGAACGTCTTCGAAGGCCGGCCGATCGATTTCTAGAAGTGGCGGGTGAGAGGGTGATCCGATTTCACCCCCTCACCCTCTCATCTTCAAATCACTTCCAGAAAGTTCATCCCCGGCAGCACGGGGAACGGCGCGTGCGGCTCGGCCTGATACCAGAAGGTGGTCGAGGCGATGTCATCTTGCATGGGCAGATAGCGGATCTGGTTGTTGAGCCGCGAGAGCCAGCCCAGGGCCTGGATGGTGACGCGCAGTTCCTGCTTGAAGCGGATGGGGTCCATGATGTGCCAACGATACATGCCGAAGCGCTGTTGGCTGCGATAGAGGCCGTCCGGTTTGATGACCTGGGGTAACCCCGAATAGGGCGACGTGAAGACGCCGTATTCCCCTTTGGGGTGCTCGAAATTCCACGCACCGCCGAAATAATCCTCCGTGCCGGTGCCACAGATCGTGGGCCAATCCTGGTCGCCGTCCATGTAGAATTTGATCTCGCCTTCGCCCCACCAGCCATTGTTGTTGACGCCCCAAGCCAGATACGTGCCCACATAGTGACCTTGGCCGCGCACGCCATCGAGCAGCGTGTGAACCTGCTGATAGGCGAGAGGATTGCTGCGCCGCCACTGGGCGTGGAAATAGGCGCGATCCTCAGGCACGGCGGTCAGCGTGTAGGTGACCTGGTAGTAGAAGCCGTTGATGGGGTCGGCGGCCAGGTTTTCGACTGTGATGCGCGCGTGATGGCGGAAGGGCATCTCCCAATAGCAATTGAAGCCGCCGGCGGGATTGACCGCCACGGCGGCCGACGCGATATTGCAGCGTTCGCACCAGCCGTTGGCGAAGAAATCACCGAGCGGCACTTCCACGGAGGGGGTTTCCTCGTGGTCCCAGTAGAAGCGAATCACCACGCGACGCCAGTAGTCCGGGTGCACGGTGAGCCAGATGTGCTGGATGGCGCCGGGGCCGTCGATTTCGGCGAGGGTGACGGTGCTGTTGCCGGCGATATTGATGGAGGGGGAGATCTTCCAGCCCTGTCCCAATTCGCGGCCGGGCACGGCGCCGGTGCCTTCGGTGGCCATGCCGCCCTGGCCCTTGGCGCCTGTGTAGTTTTCGGCGCTGATCGAGCGGGTTTCGGCGTTGGAGAGGCGCGACAAGCTGCCCAGTCCCATGTCCAAGCCGTTGAAGGTAATACTCATGGTGGTTTCTCCTTGAATAATGGATGGATCTTCCGCCCAATTGTAAACGGATGCAACGGGATTGTCTATCTGGTTCCTGAAAATCGCCGTGACACCGCGGTTGACGAAACCATGTAAGTTGCCATACAATGAGTGCGGCCCAAAAGTTTTCTACTATAGGTGTGCCCGGTTACGGTTTCCGGTCCGGCGCCCGATGACAAGCCTTTGCACAGCCCTGACATCCTGATGCCGACCTGGCAACCGCGTACCGTCGTATTTTTTGGTTGCTCCCTTAAAACGTTTTAACCACAGGAGGATTCTATGCACTTCAACTCTAGAACCGTGCGTTTTGCAGCGATCGCCGTGTTGATGATTGCGGCGCTGCTGCTGCAAGCCTGCACGGCGGTAATGCCGGCTGGCCAGGCCGGCGCTGGCGCAGCGGCGGCAGCCCCAGCGAAGTGGTGCCAAGACGTGAAGATCACCTTCTTCCCCGGCGGTCCGGCCGGCGGCGTCTTTGCCAACAATGTCTTCAATGGCGCCAAGCAGGCCGAAGCCGATCTCGGGCCAAAGGTCTCCTACGTCTTCTCCGACTGGGATCCGCAGAAGATGATCCAGCAGTTCCAGGAAGCCGTCGCCACCAAGCCCGATGGCATCGCCGTCATGGGCCATCCGGGTGACGACGCCTTCGCACCGCTGATCGACGACGCCGAAGCGCAGGGCATCCTCGTCACCAGCCAGAACACGGAACTGCCGACCAGCTTTGGCAAATACATGGGCAATGGCTTTGGCTATGTCGGCGCCGTCAACTACACCGCCGGATATAACCTGGGCAAGGAAGCCGTCAAGCGCTTTGACCTCAAGAGCGGCGACCGCGCCATGGTGTGGGGCCTGCTCTCGCAGCCCAGCCGCGGTGAGCGCACCAAGGGCGTCATCGACGCGCTGGAAGAAGCGGGTCTGACGGTGGACTATTTGGAGATCGACGCTGCCACCAACAAGGATCCGGCCGCCGGCACGCCGACCTTCGCCGGCTACGTCGCCTCCAACCCCGATGTCAAGTTGGTCGTCACGGACCACGGCGGCCTCACGGCGTCGCTGGAGACCTATCTCACGGCGGCCGGCAAAGGCCCGGAGGATATCTTTGCCGCCGGCTTTGACCTCTCTCCGGCCACGCTGCCGGCGATCCGCGCCGGCTGGACTGATCTGGTCATCGACCAGCAGCCGTGGCTGCAGGGTTATCTGCCGATTTTGCAGATCTGTTTGACCAAGGTCTATGGCTTCTCCGGCCTGATGATCGACACCGGTGCTGGCTTTGCCGACAAGAACAATGTTGAGTTCTTGGCGCCGTTTGTCGAGAAGGAAATTCGGTAGGATATGCGGGGGTGAGCGGGCGAATTGTCATCACCCGCTCACCCGCTCACCCATTTTCGGTCAGGAGTCTCCATATGGCTGAGCCAACGTTGAAGTTGGTCAATGTTTCGAAATCATTTGGCGAAGTCAAGTCGCTGCAGAATGTCAATTTTGAGATTTATCCGGGTGAGGTCGTGGGGCTGTTGGGCGACAACGGCGCCGGCAAGTCGACGTTGGTGAAGATCATTACCGGCTACCATGAACCGGACGCTGGCGGCGAGGTCTATTTCCACGGCAAAAAGGTCGACCATTTGACGGTGCCTAAAGCGCGTCAACTGGGTGTGGAGACGGTCTATCAGGAAAAGGCGCTGGCCGACCAACAGAGCGTGTGGCGCAACATCTTTATGGGGCGTGAACTCTCCAATCGCTTTGGCTTTTTAGATGTGCCCAGAATGCAACGCGAGACGCGGCGGTTGATGAGCGAACACATGGGCTTTACCTCCAAGGCGGTCAGCCCGGAGACGCCGGTGCGCACGATGTCGGGCGGTGAGCGCCAGGGCATCGCCATCACACGCGCCCTCTATTTTGAGGCCGAGTTGATTTTGCTCGACGAGCCGACGATGGCGCTGTCGCTGTCCGAAACCAAGAAGGTTCTTGATTTTATCGGCAATATTGCCAAGGCCGGCAAGTCCTGTATCTTTATCGACCACAATATCTTCCATGTCTACCCCGTCGTGGACCGCATCGTCGTGCTCGACCGGGGAATGGTGGCGGGTGAGTTTAAGAAAGCGGACGTGACGCTCGACGAACTGATCGAGCGCCTCTACACGGTGGCGCGCACGGGCAAACTGGCGAAGCATCAGGGAGGCAACGTATGACCACCCAAGTCTCCGCCACACCGCCCAAGTCCTCGCGTTCCGGCTTTACCGGTTTTCTGCGCACGCACGCGTTGCAGATAGGCATCACGCTGGTGATGTTGCTGATCTGGACCTTTTTTGCGATTGGGTCGCCGGAGACCTTCTTTGCCTTCAACATCTATCAGGCCTTCATGTCCACGACGCCGATCTTTGCGATCGTGGCGCTGCCATTGACCATGGTGGTGATTACCGGCGAGATCGACCTCTCGTTTCCGTCGATCATGGCCTTTGGGATGTTGATCTTTTCCTCGGTCATGGTGATGACCGGCAACCTGTGGCTGGCGTTGGCGTTTTGTCTGCTGGCCGGGTTGGCGGCGGGGTTGCTCAACGGCTATATCATCGTGCGCTTTGGCGTGCCATCGTTGGTGGTAACGATCGGCACGCAGTTCTTCTGGCGTGGCGTGGTGCAGGTGTTGACCAACGGCAACGGCACCTCGCTGCTGCCGACGCGTGGCACCTTTTTCTACGATCTCTTTGTGGGGCGTCTCTTTGGGCTGATCCCCATGCAGATGATCTGGACGATCCTTATTGCCGTGTTGTGTTGGGTTTTCCTGAACCGCCACCGTTTTGGCGCGCACATCTACCTGATCGGCGACAACGCCGAAAGCGCACGGCTGATGGGCGTCAACGTTGGGCAGCGCAAGATGTTGGCCTTTGGCATCACCGGTCTGGCGGCGGCCTTTGCCGGGCTGATCGCCAGCTTGGTTGTCACCTACTACTGGCCGACGCTGGGCGAAGGCTATTTGCTCAACACGTTGTCGTCCGTCTTCCTGGGCGGCACGTCGGTCTTCGGCGGTGCCGGCACGATCTACGGCACCTTCATCGCCTCGTTTATTGTCGGCGCCATCAACGCCGGCATCGTGGCGGTCGGGTTGTCCGGCTTTTGGACGCAGTTGATCTACGGGCTGATCGTCGTGCTGTCGGTGGTGGTGCAGACGGTGGTGGGCAAACGGCTCGGGTGAGGCATGCTGGAAGGAGAAATCTGCCATGAGAATCAAGTCCGTTACGCCACTGGTCCTGGGAACGCAGTGGCGCAATCTGGTCTATGTCAAGGTCGAGACTGACGAAGGCATCTACGGACTGGGCGAGAGCCGGCCGATCAACAAGGTGGAGTCTGTCGTCGGCTATCTGAATGACGTGGTCGCGCGCTATGTCTTGGGGACGGATCCGTTCGAGATTGAGTTACTGGTGCGGCGGTTGACCATCGAGGACTTTGGCAGGCCGGGCGAAATCGCCATGAGTGGCCTGGCCGTGCTCGAGATGGCGTGTTGGGACATCATGGGCAAGGCGCTCAACCAGCCCATCTACCGGCTGATGGGCGGGGCGGTACGTGACAAGATCAAGGCGTATGCCAACGGCTGGTACACCGTGGAGCGCACGCCGGAGGAGTTTCACGCGGCGGCTAAGCGCGCCGTGGCCAAGGGCTATTATGCCCTCAAGTTCGATCCCTTTGGCGCCGGCTTCTATGAACTGGAGCGTGCCGAGAAAAACAAGAGCGTCGCCCTGGTCGAGGCGGTACGCGACGCCGTGGGGCCGGAGGTCGAAATCCTCGTCGAGATGCATGGCCGCTTCAACCCGGTGACGGCGGTGGAAATGACGCTGGCGCTGGCGCCCTTCCAGCCGAGTTGGGTGGAAGAGCCGGTGCCACCCTCCAACCTGCGTGCGCTCAAGAAAGTGGCGGATGCCATCGCCCCGTTGGGCGTGCCCCTGGCCACCGGCGAGCGGCTGCACACGATGCACGAGTATCGGGAACTGTTCGAATTGCAGGCGGCCGACATCATCCAGCCCGACATCAGCCACTTTGGCGGTATTTTGAATACCAAGAAACTGGCGGCGTGGGCGGACACCTACTATATGTTGATTGCGCCGCACAACGTGGGCGGGCCGGTGGCGACGGCGGCTGCGTTGCATCTGGCGGCGTGCACGTCCAACTTCAAGATCCAGGAACATTTCAACGACTTTGACGAGCCCTACGTGCTCGCCTCGGCGCCGGGGTTGCCCAAGGTCGTGGAGGGTTACTTTGGGCTGCCCACCGGCCCCGGGCTGGGCGTCACGCTTGATGAGGAGGTGATGCGCGCGCACCCGGAACAGAAGATTCACTTCAATCTGTTCAAGGACGACTGGCACAAACGCAAGGCGTTGATCCACTAATCAGGGTGCGGAGCACAGGCCGGCGCAGGGTCACCCTTTGCCGGTAAGCCACGCCAACGCCTGCAGCCACAACTGGGCATAGACGGGCGAGGTGACGAATGGTTCGGGACACCAATGAGGCCCGATGTCCGAGGTCCACGCCATGGTGCGGCCCTTGCCGACCTGACGCACGGCCAACAGCGGATGGTCGCCCACTTTGGCGATCAGGTGGGCGTCGGGTTTGAGCGTCACCTCGTTGAAGCCAAGCAGATAGGGCCAGGGGGCAGGCAGTCCACGCACGATCGGGTGATCGGCGTCGACGATCGCCGCCAGGGCGCCTTCGGGCACCTCGACGCGGTCGTCGAAGGGGTAGATATTGACCGGCAGGATCTCTTCGATGGCGGTGCGGTAGTATTTGGCCCCGCCGTAGATGCCGGCAAACGAATAGTAGCCGCCGCACATGATGAGCGCCCCGCCGCCCAGCACCCACTCCTTGAGGAGCGTCAACCGGTTGGGCATCGACTTGCCACGCAGCCAGGTGTCCGGGTGCAACAGCAAGGTGTTGGCGCCCAGATCGCTCAAGATGACGACATCGGTGCGTTCCAGGGCGGCCAGCGAGAGCGGAAACTCGGTGGCCGCCAGGTGGCCGGGCAGGTGCGTAAAGTCTACGCCGGCGGCCAACAGGGACTCCTGCAAATATTGGATGCCGGTTTCGTACACCGTGCTCGAGAAGAAATCCCAGCCTTTGGCGTGGGTGCTCGAGGACACCCATGATTCACCGGCCAGTAGAACCCGCATTGCACACATGGTTGATCTCCTTGTTGTTTATGCCTGATCGATGCCTTGAAAACCGGTTCAAACCTTCAAGCCCTGTTGCAGGGCCATGCGCCGGGTCAGCACCTGGTTGAGCGCCACGGCGCCCAACAAGATGAACCCCAAGATCGCCAGTTGCCAGATGGCGTTGATGTTGGCGAGCTGCAGGCCGGAGGCCAGCATCGTCACAATCAGCACCGCCAGGATCGTCCCTACGAGGCTGCCGGTGCCCCCAAAGATGTCGATGCCGCCCAGCACGGCCACGGTGATCGACTGCAGGTCAAGACCGGCGCCGACATCGGGGCGAGCGGCCATCAGCCAGGACGCCATGACGATGGCGCCGAGGCCGGCCAAAAGGCCGCTGAGTGTATAGAGCAGGAAGCGCACACTCTTGACCGGGATGCCGGCAAAGCGCGCGGCCTGGTCGTTGACGCCAACGAGATAGACCCAGCGCCCAAAGACCGTGCGCATCATCATAAACTGGAGCAGCAAAAACGCCGGTACCACGACCCCGAGAATCTGCGCCGGAATGCCCAGGATATTGCCCTCGCTCAGGAACCCAAACGAAGCGGGGAAATCCGAGACCGGGACGCCGTTGGTAATCACCAGGGCGATGGCGCCATAGGCCCAGGCGCTGCCCAGCGTGCCGATCAACGGCGGGATCCCCCAGACGCCGACGGTCAGGCCATTGACCGCCCCCAAGAGGGCGGCGGTCAACAAGGCCAGGAGAATGGCCAAGGGCAGAGTGACGCCGGCCTGCACCAGCAGGCCAAACAGCACGCCGGAGAGGCTGAGAATGCCACCCACGGACAAGTCAATCCCGGCGCCGCCCGCCAAGATGACCAGTGACTGGCCCATGCCGACCAGCGCCAGCACGGCGCCAAAGCGCAGCATGTTGAAGAGATTGGCCAGGTCGAAGAAGTAGGGGCTGATCAGCGACATCACGACGATCACGACCGCCATCAGCAGCAACAGAAAATAGACGCGGTTGCTCAGCAAGCGCAACAGCACATCGGTGCGGTTAGATTTCATGGCTTTTCTCGCTTTCAAGCACGGGTGGAGACCGAGGGGCGCAGGCCGGCGCGGTGTTTGGCAATTTCGCGCCGTTGCTGCTGTTGGACGCGGCGGTTGATCAGGATGTCCACCAGCACCGACAAGACCAGCAGGGCGCCGACCACGGCGCGCTCCCATAGCGAGGGGACGCCGAGCAACAAGATACCATTCTTCATGATCGCCATAAAGAAGACGCCGGCCAGCGTGCCGACCACGGAGCCACGTCCGCCGGTGATCGAGGTGCCCCCGATCACCACCGCCGCAATGGCGGCAATGGCCAGGTCGATGCCGACCGTGATCTCCACGCTGCCCAGGCGGCCCACGTAGATGAGGGCGCCAACCCCCACCAACGCGCCCATCAAGGCATAGGTCGCCACGCGCACGCGGCGGGCATCGATGCCGGCCAGCGTGGCCACTTCGGCGCTGTTGCCGACGGCGTAGATATGGCGGCCAAAGGGGCGGAAGGTGAGCAGATACCAGAAGGCGAGGTAGAAGCCGGCGATGAGCAAGAGCGGGAACGAGATGCCAAAGAGCTGCCCGCGGGTGAGCGGCGCAAAGACGGGCGGGAGACCGGTCAGCCAGCGTCCCCCCAGCATGCCAAACACCAGCGCGCGCAGGATACTGGACATGCCGAGGGTGGCGATGATATCCGGGATGCGCGCCCGGGTGATGAGGAGGCCGTTGATGGAACCGATGGCGGCGCCGATCCCGATCGCCACCGCGGCAATCACGATGGGGTTGACGCTGGCCTGGAGGAGCCAGCCGACCACAATGGCGACCACCCCCAGCGCAGAGCCGGCCGAGATGTCGATGCCGCCGATCAGGATCACCATCGTCATGCCGACGCTGATCACGGCGAGGTCGGTCGAATTGCGCAGGACCGTCTCGAAGTTGCGCACGCTCAAAAAATTGGGCGCGAGCAGCGAGAAGATGATCAGCTCGGCCGCCAGCAGGATCACGGTAAAGTACTCGCGCCGGCTTGGTTTGGGTATAAAACGCCGAACGGCGGCTGTCGCAGCCATGACCTACTCCTGCGGCGTGATGCCGCACCAATCCAGCAAGGTGACGGCGATGACCCGAGCCGTCGCCAGGATCTCCTCCTCGCCGATGTTTTCGTCGTTTTGATGCGCCAGCCGCGCCGCGCCGCCGCCAAAGTTGATGGTCGGGATGCCGACGTTGACAAACCAGCCCATGTCCGTATGCGCCGACACGCCTTCAATCGTAGGCGGATAGCCGAGGGAGGCCAGCGTGCGCGCACAGAGTTGGACGAAGGGATGGTCGACCGGCGTTTCGCCGCAGTCGGCGTCTATCAGCCACTCGATGCGCGGCGGGTGTGCGCACAGCCAGGGTTCGGTGGCCGCTACACCGGCGACGAAGGCCTCCAGTTCGCGCTTGACGTGGCTGCCAAGCCCGGCAGCATCCTTTTCGGCGGGCAGGTACTGGGCGTCGAAGATCAGCTCGACGCGATTGGCAAAGGCCGTCGGATACTCGCCGCCGGCGATCTGCGCCACGTAGACCTGGCAGGGCGTGGGCAGATAGGGATGGCGTTTGCGCAAGGCCCAGTCGGCGTTCAAGCGGTCGAAGTGGTCGAGAAAGAGACGGCTGAGCGCAATGGCATCTACGGCGCCGCCCTGGCGCCAGTCGCCTTGCGGCAATTCGATGTGACCGGAGCGCCCCTCCACGATCAGCTTGCCCCACAGGATGCCGCGGCAAAGCGGAGCGATCTTCATGTTGGTGGATTCGGTCAAGATGGCGGCGTCGGCGCGATAGCCCTGGGCGACGAAGTCCAGCGTGCCCATGCCGCCCGCCTCTTCGTCGACGACCGTACCCACCAGCACGTCGCCGGCCAGGGTGTAGCCGCTGCGCACCACCGCCTCCAGCGCCATGATCATGGCGGCCAGGCCCCCCTTCATGTCGACGGCGCCGCGGCCATAAAGCTGGCCAGCGCGCCGCTCACCGCCAAAGGGGTCCACCGTCCAGCCAGCGCCGGGCTTGACCACATCGACGTGGCCGGTCAACAGCAGCGAGCGACCACCGCCGGTACCCTTCAAGACGGCCACCTGGTTGGGCCGGTCGTGAAAGTCGCGACCGGCGTAGTAACCGGCGCGACCGGCATAGGCGGCCAGCGCGGCGGCGTCCGGCTCCCAGCGCTGCACCGTCGCGCCCAATGCGCGCAAGCGCCGGGCAATTACTTCCTGTACCGCGGCCTCGCCGCCCGGCGGCTCGCCAAAGTACGGATTGACGCTCGGCACCCGGATCAGCTCCTGGGCAAAGCCGATCACCGCTTCGCGCTGCTCATCCAGCCACCGCAAGACGGCCTGGCGCGCCGGCCCGTTCGATCGTTCTGCTGTTTCATTTGTGATCATCGGTAAGTTCCTCATCCCAGCGCAGGCGTACCGGCCGGTACGGCGTTGGGGGTGGCCAACCCCAACGCCGCACGGAGAATGCGTTCTTCGCTGGCTTCCGCACGGGGAAGATAGTCGGTCACGTTGCCTTCGTGCATTACGAGCACATTGTCGGCCAGAGCCAGAATCTCCGGCAGATCCGAAGAAATCATCAGAATGCTGATGCCTTGTCCGGCGAGCGCCATGATCAGCTTGTGGATCTCGCTTTTGGTGCCCACGTCGATGCCGTGGGTTGGTTCGTCCAACAAGAGCACCGCCGGCCCGTGGCTGAGACCACGGCCGAGCAAGACCTTCTGCTGGTTGCCGCCCGAGAGACTGGAGACCGGCGCCAGGGGACTGCTGGCCTTGATGCTCAGGTCGCGCATGGCTTTGTGGGCCAGGGCCATTTCCTGCTGCGGGCGAATGATGCCGCCGGCCGTCGCGATCGCCCGCAGCATCCCGGCGCTGAGGTTGTCACGCGTGGCGCGAATCGGAAACAACCCCTGTTGGCGCCGATCCTCCGGGACATAGATAATGCCGAAGCGACTGGCGGCATGGCTGGAACGCGGTGCGATCGGTTGGCCGCGCACCATGATCGTGCCGCTGTCCGGACGCATCTCGCCGCCGATGGCCTGCGCCACCTCCGACCGGCCGGCGCCGACCAGGCCATACATCCCCAGCACTTCGCCGGGGCGCAAGGTAAACGATACATCTTGATAGTAGCCGGCGCGTTGCAGGTGCTTGACCTCCAGCAGCGGGGCGTGGGTAGCAAACGGCCGGGGCACATAGACATCGGCGCCCAACTGGCGGCCCGTCATGGCCGCCACCAGCTTGTCTTCGCTGGCGTCGGCTACGGCGTACTGGGCCACCAGCCGTCCATCACGCAGCACGCTGATGCGGTCAGCGATCTGGAAGATCTCGGCAATGCGATGGCTGATATAGAGGACACTGACCCCGCGCGCTTTGAGTTCGCGAATCGACCGGAACAAGATGCCGGTTTCTGATTGGCTCAAGATGGCCGTGGGTTCGTCCAGAATCAGCAGGCGGGCTTGTTTGTGAATGCTGCGCGCGATCAGCACCAGTTGCTGGGTGCCGATGGATAACTCCAGCAAGGGTTTGCCCAGAATCGCGGCGGACAGGCCCAGGCGCTCCAGCGCCACGGCGGCGCCGGCGGTCATGCGCGCCCAATCCAGGTCGCCCCACTTCGTCCGCAACTCGTCGCCCAGATAGATGTTCTCGATCACCGAGAGTTCGCGGAAAAACGTGGGTTCCTGATAGACGATGGCAATCCCGGCGGCGGCGGCGGCGTGCGGTGTGCGAAAATTCACGGGCTGGCCGGCCAAGGCCAGTGTGCCCGTAGTGGGAAGGAGGGCGCCGGCGATGATTTTCATCATCGTCGACTTGCCGGCACCGTTTTCACCGACGATGGCGTGGACCTCGCCGGGGGCGACATCCAAACTGACGTCGGTCAACGCCTGCACACCGCCAAAAGACTTGGAGATGTGGTTCAGCGCCAGCAAAGGCGTTTCAGACACGGCCAACCCTCCTTCCGATCAGAGTGCACCGAAGCTAGAAGTCAAAACTATCCACGTTGTTGGCGTCGATTACCAACGGCAGACCCAGGAGGAGGACCTTGGTGTCTGGGAAATAGCGAATGTCACCCTCGATCCCAGGCACCTTGTTGGCGGGCTGGAACCCCTTGCCTTCCAACAACTGCATGCCGGCCCAGACGTTGAGATAGCCCAACGCACGCGGGTCCCATAGGATCGATTCCTTCATGACGCCGCTCTTGATGAAGGGACGCACCGTGTTCGGCGAGCCGTAGCCGATCACCGCCACCTCGCCCTTCTTGCCGGCGTTCTCGACGGCCTGGGCCACGCCGGGCACGGTCGTCGAGGCAACCGCCACCAGACCCTTGATGTTGGGGAAGCGCGTCAACAGGTCGTCGGCCTGGCGCAGCGCATCCTCGGTGCTGCCGCCGGTGGTGTAGCGGACATCGACGATCTTGATCTTCGGATACTTGTCGGCCACCTGCTTCTTCATGAAGTCAATCCAGGTGTTGAGATTGGTGGCGGTCGACTCACCGGAGACGATGCCAATCTCGCCCTCGCCGCCGATCTGGGCGGCCAGGCGGTCGATCAGCGTGCTCCCCAGTTCGGAGTCCAGGGCCTGGGCCACATAGACCTCGCGTACGCTGTCGGGGCTATCGCTGTCCGAGGTGTAGACCTTGATGCCCGCCTTGGCGGCGCGATCCATCACCGGGTTCAGCGACTTCGAGTCCAGCACCGAGATCGAGATGGCGTCCACCTTCTGTTGGATCAGGTTCTCCATCAAGCGCACTTGTTCGGCGGCACTGGCTGTGGGCGAGCCAACATTCATGTACTCGACACCGAAGGCCTTGGCGGCATCATTGCCGCCCTGCTCCATCGCAGTGAAATAGGGGATACCGACCAACTGGGGCACAAAGGCGATGCGCCACTTCTTGGCGGCCATCTGATCGGCCGGCACCTGCACCGCCGCGCCGGCTTCGGTTGCGGCTGGTGCGGCGGCGGGTGCGGCCGCCGGCATGGCAGTGCACGCCGATAGGAGCATGGCCACCAGCACCATCAAGCTGAAGGCTTTGACAATCTGCTTGTTCATCGTACATCCTCCTGGAACACATAGGCTTAGCGGACTGGAACCGTTTTCATCCGAATTGACAGGTATCAGCAACTAGTCTATAGTAGCAGTGGTACGGACAACCGGATGACTATGGTTGAGTATACAATGAGTTTTGTCAAAGGTAAAGCCAGCCCGCTGCCGCTCTATTACCGGCTCAAGACCCATATATTGGCGCAGATCCGGGCAGGCACGTATGCGCCGGGGCAGATGTTGCCCTCAGAGCGCCAGTTGCAGGAAGAGCACGCGGTCAGCCGGGCGACGGTGCGCCAGGCGTTGACCGAGCTGGTCAATGAGGGTGTGCTGGAAAGACGCCAAGGGGTGGGCACGATCGTGGCAGCGCCCAAGATCGCCCCGCAGTTGTTCAAGCTGACCAGCTTTAGCGAGGATATGCGCTCGCGCGGGTTGACGCCGGGGTCAGTGACGCTCGACGTGCAGCATGTGACCCCGGCGCCGGCGGTGCAAGAGAAACTTGCGCTGGCTGACGCCAGCCCCATCCAGTTTGTGTTGCGGCTGCGACTGGCGGATGACAAGCCGATTGGGGTCCAGCGGCTCTATGTCCCGCCTTGGCTTGCGCTGAGCGACGAGCAGTTGCGCCAGGTGCGTTCGTACTATGCGATGATCGAAGCCAGCAATGGCTTGACCGTGTTGCGGGCACACGAGTTGCTGAACGCCAAGAACGCTTCCGCCAGCGAAGCGCGGTTGCTTGGCATCCGGCGCGGGCAGGCGCTCATCAATGTCGAACGGGTCAGTTACGATGCGCAGGATCGGCCGATCGAATATGTGGAGTTCGTCTACCGCGCCGATCGGTATCAATATGCGATCAATCTATACCGCTAAGGAATCGTGTTCGGGTACCAACGATGGTACCATTGCCGCTCATGCGGGGAGACACTCAAATGCAAATCGGACTTTTGCCGCCAAAGCCAAACGCCCTGCTGGAGATCTTTGGCGTGCGCAAACCCATCATCGGCATGATTCATCTGTGGCCCTTGCCCGGCGCTCCGCGCTTCAAGGGCGGTTCACTGGAACCCGTGCTCGAGGCCGCGCTGTTCGACGCGCGCACCCTGCGTGACGGCGGGGTCGACGGCCTGATCGTAGAGAATGGCGGCGACCTGCCGTTTAGCAAGGATTCGGATATCGGCATGGAAACCGTGGCGGCGATGGCGGCCCTGACCGCGCCGATCGTCGCCGAAACCAAGCTGCCCGTGGGTATCAACTGCCTCGCCAATGGTGCGATCCCCGGCCTGGCGATCGCGCGGGCGTCCGGCGCGCGGTTTGTCCGCGTCAACCAGTGGGTCAATGCCTACGTAGCCAACGAAGGCATCATCGAGGGGCCGGCCGGCAAGGCGCTGCGCTATCGTTCCTTTCTCAAGGGCGACGACATCTGCATCTTTGCCGACGTCCATGTCAAGCACGGCGCCCATGCCATCGTGGCCGACCGTACGCTGGCCGAGCAGACGCGCGACGCCGTGTTCTTCGACGCCGACGTCCTCATCGCCACCGGCCAACGCACCGGCGATGTCACCGAGGTCGGCGAGATTGAAGGAATCCAGGCGGCCACGACACTGCCGGTGATCATCGGCAGCGGCTTCAACGCCCAGGATGCCGCCCGCCTGCTGCGCAGCGCCGATGGCGCGATCGTCGGCAGTTGGGTCAAGCGAGAAGGCGTGTGGTGGAACCCCGTGGAACTCGACCGCGTGCGCCAGTTGATGGAAATCGTGCAGCAGGTGCGCGCGGCTGGCGACGCTCACTAGGGCACCGTATGCCACCTACCCTTGTCTGTGCGGGTTACATCAACATCGATCTGGTGGCCCGCGTGCCGTTTTTGCCGGGTGCAGATGGCCGCGTCACGGCGCTGCAGATTGAACGGCTGATCGGCGGCATGGCCAACAACGTGGCCTGTGCGGCGGCCTGCGCCGGCGATGCGTGGCCGCTCGATGTACGGTTGGCGACCTTTATCGGCGCCGACGCCGATAGTGATTGGGCGTTGGCGCAGACCGCGCGCCTGGGCGTCAACGTGGATTGGGTGGTGCGCAGCCCCGATGCGCACACGCCTTATTGTCTCATCCTGGTGCAGCCCACCGGGCAGCGCGTGATCGTGAGCGAACCGCTGCGCTTTGACGATGAGCATGTGCTTGCCTGTTTGCAGGCGGCCCACGACCTCAGCCAGCCGCGCCTGGTGCACTTCGATGGCTACCGGTTGCCGGCGATGCTGCCACTGCTGCCACGCCTGCGTGCGCTGGGCTGGCAGTCGTCGATCGACCTGGACGGTGCGCCGGCGGCGTGGCGCACCCCGCAAACCTGGGCTGAGGCTGCGGCGGCGTTTGACGTGCTCTTTGTCAATCGCAACACGATGGCCGCGATCTGGCCCGACCTGCCCCTGGGTGAGGACGGCCGGCCGGCGCGGTTGGCGACACTGGCGCAGCACGTGCGTGGCACGATGGGGTCCTCTGCCGCCGATGGCGCGGTCGTCGTGACCTTGGGCGCCGCCGGTGTGCTGCTTGTGCCAAGACACAGTGTCGCTTATTATGTGGCTGCGCCGCACGTGGCGGTTGTCGACACCACCGGCGCCGGCGATGTTTTTGCCGGTTTGCTGCTGGCCGGCCGCCTCAACGGTGTCGACTGGGCGCCGGCCGCGGCCTGGGCTACCGCCGGCGCCTCGCTTTCGACCACGGGTCGTGGCGCCCAAGGACACTTGCCGACCGCCGTCGAAATCATGCAGGGGGGCCTACCGGCGGCCGTGCCGATTGCCTGAGCGAATGTCAATCGCCGCTTTCACACAGCGTTTGTTTCGTGCGTTTTATCTGTAGTCAAAAGGAGACAACCTATGGTACACCGCAATCCCGGCCGCCGAATGATGCTCTTGCTCTCTGTGTTCCTGGTCTTCGGCCTGCTGGCCGCCGGCTGTTCGACCGGTGTGGCGCCCGCCGCCCCCGCTGCGCCAGCCGCAGCGGTGACCGAAGCTGCCACTGAAGCGGCCGCCACCGAAGCCGCGACCACGGCGGCTGCCCCTGCCGGAGAGGGAGCCAAGAAGCCCAAGATCGCACTGGTCACGATCAACCAACAAGCCCTGTTTTTCAACCAGATGAACGACGGCGCGCAAAAGGCCGCCGATGCTGGCGGCGCCGAGTTGATCATCTTCAATGCTAACAACGACCCGGCTGCGCAGAATACGGCGATTGAGAACTACGTGCAACAGGGTGTCGACGCCCTGATCATCGTGGCGATCGACGTGAATGGCGTCAAGCCCGCGCTGGAAGCCGCCAAGGCTGCTGGCATTCCGATTGCGGCCGTTGATGCCGTGATCCCAGATGGCCCGCAGAATGTCCAGGTTGGTGTCGACAACAAGGGCGCCGGCGCCGACATCGGCAAGTTCTTCGACGCCTATGTGACGAGCAACATGAGCGGCACTGCCAACATCGGCATCGTCGGCGCCTTAAACTCGGCCATCCAGAACCTGCGCACGGACGGCTTCAACGCGGCCATCGCCGGCAACAGCGGGATCAAGGTGGTCGCCACCGTCGACGGCCGCAATATTCAGGACAACGCCATGACGGCGGCCGAGAACCTGATCACCGGCAACCCGGATCTCAATGCCGTCTACGCCACGGGCGAGCCGGCGCTGATCGGCGCCATTGCCGCCGTCGAGTCGCAAAACGCGCAAGACAAGGTCAAGATCTTTGGGTGGGACCTCACGGCGCAGGCCATCAAGGCGATCGACGGCGGCTATCTGACCGCCGTTGTGCAACAGGACCCGGCGACGGAGGGCAAGGTTGCCGTCGAGTCCCTGCTCAAGCTGCTCAAGGGTGAGAAGGTCGACGCCCAGATGAACGTGCCGATCACCATCGTCACGAAGGAAAACGTCGAGCAATTCCGCAGCATGTTCAAATAATCAGGGCCACCGGGCCAACCCGGCGGGGAGTGTCTGGAGCGAATGGGCGCTCCCCGCCGCACCGCATGAAGACGACCCATGGATACAGTACGCACCGACTCACGTGGTCAGCCCCAAGCGGGCGCAGCGCAGCGAGACCTAGGCCCGGGTGGGCGCCCGGTGCGTGTGCGCATGGACGACATCTCCAAGAGTTTTGGCAGCATTCAAGCCCTGAGCGAAGTGGGCTTTTCGCTCGAGGAAGGCGAGGTGCTTGGTCTTGTGGGTGACAACGCTGCCGGCAAGTCGACCCTCACCAAGATTCTGGCCGGCGCCGAGGTTCCCGATACCGGTTCGATCACGGTTGACGGCGAACCGGTGGTCTTCACGTCGCCGGCCGATGCCCGCCGGCGCGGCGTCGAGATGGTCTACCAGGATTTGTCGCTGTGCGACACAATCGACGTCGCCGGCAACCTCTTTCTTGGCCGCGAGCCGCTGCGCACTGTGCTGGGGGTGAAATTCCTCGACCGCCCGCGCATGCATCGGGATGCGCGGGCCCTGCTGAAGAACCTCAATATTCGCGTGCAAGATACGCGCAGCTTGGTCCAGCGTCTGTCGGGCGGCCAGCGTCAAAGCATCGCCATTTGTCGCGCCGTTTCCTTTGCGCCCAAAGTGCTGATCATGGACGAGCCGACCGCGGCCCTGGCCGTGGCCGAAGTGGAAGCCGTGCTGCGCTTGATCCGCGATGTCAGCCAACGCGGCGTCAGCGTCATCTTGATCACCCATCGTCTGCAGGACCTCTTTGCCGTATGTGATCGCATCATGGTCATGTATGAAGGCCGCAAGGTCGCCGAACGCGTCGCCGCGCAAACCAACCTGGAAGAAATCGTGCGCTTGATCGTCGGCGGCCGCTACGCCGATATCGACGCCCCGGCCAGTCAAAGTCAGTCAGCCTAGATTGCCGCATGCCCGCCGCCCATCAAGTCTGTCGTGAGCCAATCGCCTATGTCTGCCGATCCGTCCAATCTCAACCGACCTGACCCGCCCCCGGCTGCGGCGAGTGCCGAAGCCGATGCGCAGGATCACCGCGGGCTCTGGCTGCGTGTGCGCGATCAATTGGCGCGCGACCCGGCCGTGACCAGCATCGCCGTTTTCTTTGCTGCCCTTTTTATCTATTTTGGGTTGACGACCGAGAGTTTTCTCACGCAGCAAAACTTTCTCAACGTCATCCGCCAGAGTGCGCCGACGTTGATCGTCGCCGTGGCGATGACCTTGGTCATTACGACCGGCGGGATCGATCTGTCCGTCGGCTCCACCCTGGCCATGGTGAGCGCGCTCTCGGCGATTGCCTTGCAGGCGAACTGGCCGTGGTGGGGCACGATTGTGGCGATGCTGCTGGTCGGCACGGCGATCGGCTTGGTCAATGGGTGGTTTATTGCCTTCGAGCGCATCCCTGCCTTTATCGTCACGCTGGCGATGCTGAGCATCGTGCGCGGGGTCGCGCTCCTGATCACGCAAGGCTACTCGATTCCCGTCGCGCCGGAGAGCTTCTTTGTCGCCATCGGTCGCGGCGCCCTGGTGGGCATCCCGATCCCGGCGCTACTGGCCATTCTGGCGGCCATTCTTGGTCATATCAGCCTCACACAGACCCGGTTTGGCCAATATGTCACCGGGATTGGCGCCAATACCGAAGCGGTGCGCCGCGCCGGCATCGATACACGGCGCGTGTTGCTGCGCGTCTACGCCATCAGCGGTATGGCCGCCGCGCTGGCGGGGATCATCATTGCGGCGCGCCTGGGCAGCGGCTCGTCCAATGCGGGTGTAGGGTTTGAACTGGAGGTGATCGCGGCCGTCGTGTTGGGCGGCACCAGTATGTTCGGCGGCCACGGCACAATCTTGGGCACCATCCTCGGCGCGCTCACGATCGGCGTGATCAACAACGGGCTGATTCTTTCGCATCTGTCACCATTCTTGACCCAAATCGTGACCGGCATCATTATCCTGGTTGCGATCTGGATCAATACGCGGATTTTCGCCAATATGGGTCAATCGACCCGGCGGTAGCCGCCATAGGAGAACTCCTCATGCACGCGCCTTCTTCGACCAGCGACCCAAAGTCGCCTTTCCCTGGGATCGGTGTCTACAGCGGCCAGGTGATGACCGTGCTTGGACCGGTGCCCGTAAACAGTCTCGGCGTCACGCTGATGCATGAGCACATCTTTCTGGACGCCTCACAATGGTGGCAAGAGCCGGCCGAGGCGACACGCAAACAGCTTGCACACCAGCCGGTGCAGGTGGCCAACCTCGGCGAATTGCGCATGGATCCCTTCGTAAGCCTCGACAACACCAAGCTTTACGATCTGGATGTCGCCGTCGCTGAACTGATGCAATTTTGCGAGCTAGGCGGGCAGACCATCGTGGACCCCACCAACCACGGCATCGGCCGCGACCCGCTGGCGCAGCAACGGGTAAGCCGGCGCACAGGGCTGCACATCGTTGCTGGCGCCGGCTACTACTTGGATGGATCCCACCCCGCCCCGATGCGCAGCATGAGCGCCGGCGACATTGCGGACGAAATCGTGCGCGACGTGACGGAGGGCATCGAGAGCACCGGCGTGCGCGCCGGTATCATCGGCGAAATCGGCGTGGGCGTCGACTTCACGGCGGAGGAGCGCAAAAGCCTGCACGGCGCGGCGCGTGCGGCGGCGCGCACACAGGTGGCCCTGACCATCCACATGCCGGGGTGGAAACGGCGTGGGCACGAGGTGCTCGACATCGTGGCCGAGGAAGGCGCCGACCTCCGCCATACGATCCTCGATCACATGAACCCCAGCCTGATTGACTTCGACTACCAGGCAAGTTTGGCTGAGCGCGGCGCCTTTCTCGAGTACGACATGATCGGCATGGACTATTTTTATGCGGATCAGCAAGCCCAGTCCCCGTGCGACGAAGAAAACGCCGCTGCCATCAAACGCCTGGTCGATGCGGGCTATCTGCACGCCTTGCTCCTGTCGCACGATGTTTTCCTCAAGATGATGCTGACCTGTTACGGCGGATTTGGCTACGGCTATATCTTGCGTCACTTCGTGCCGCGTCTGCGCCGGCACGGTCTCAGTGCCGCCCAGATTCATACCTTGCTCGTAGAAAACCCGCGGCGCGTGTTTTCGGCGGCTGATCGCCAGGGCTTATGACAAATCCATCTTTCCAGCCAAATGTCCTACAGCGCGGCGCCCAACGCTTGGCCTCGACAGCGTTGATGGCCAGTGTGCTGGCGCGTGTGATCCACCATGTCGACCAGCCGCTGTTCCGCCTATCGGGTGGGCGCACCACGCTGACCAGCTTGGTGACCGGTCTGCCGGTGGTCACGTTGACCACGACCGGCGCCAAGAGCGGGCAGCCGCGCACGGTGCCGCTGATCGCGATCCCCGATGGCGATCAGATGGTCCTGATCGCGTCCAACTTTGGCCAGGCCCATCATCCGGCTTGGGTTTTGAACTTGCGTGCCACCCCGCAGGCCACCATCGCCAGGAACGGGATCACCCGGTCTTATGTGGCGCACGAAGCGGAGGGCGCAGAATACGACGAGTACTGGCGGCGCGCCGTGGCCCTGTACGCCGGCTACGCCGCCTACAAAGAACGCACAAGCGGGCGCCGGATTCCAATCATGGTGCTGGCGCCGACCGGGAAAGCATAGGACTACACCACGGAGAATTCAAATGCGTACCGTTCCACTTGGCAAGACCGGCATCGACGTAAGCGTCTTTTGCCTGGGCGCGATGTATTTGGGCACGCGCAACGACGCGGCCTCCTCCTATCGCCTGCTCGACCTATACGTCGATGCCGGCGGTTCGTTTATCGACACGGCGAATATCTACGCACATTGGGTGCCGAGCTTCCAGGGCGGTGAAAGCGAGACGCTGCTCGGCGCATGGATGGCCGAACGGCGTAACCGGGGCCAGCTTTTCATTGCCACCAAGGTCGGGTTCGAGTATCCCGGCGTTGACCGTGGGCTGACGGCGGCGCAGATCGAAGCCGAATGC
>Ga0105047_10003752_pt1 | contig 26671 bp, 23 predicted proteins | sample MAT04_FD_78384 | JGI IMG/M metagenome (GOLD analysis project Ga0105047, IMG submission 78384) | Freshwater microbial communities from Lake Fryxell liftoff mats and glacier meltwater in Antarctica - MAT-04 (megahit assembly) | ecosystem: Environmental > Aquatic > Freshwater > Ice > Liftoff... | reverse complement strand
GAGCTGGCCGCGAAGATGCAACTCACCGCGCCCGAGGTCAGCGACCTCTCGCACGAGCCGCAGCACGTTCACGAACTCTACGGCACGAACGACCGCAACAAACTCAAGGCCGCCTACGCGCGCAATTGTCTGCTCTCGCGCCGCTTCCTCGAACAAGGCGTGCGCTACGTCAGCCTCTACTGCGCCTCGCGCGCGAGCGCCGTGGATGGCCTGCTGAACTGGGACGCGCACACGGCGCTCAAGGCCGACTACGAGCGGCACCTGCCCATCTTCGACCAGCCCACCGCCGCGCTGCTCACCGACCTCAAGCAGCGTGGAATGTTGAATGACGTGCTCGTCGTGTGGTGTACCGAGTTTGGCCGGATGCCCACCCATCAGGAAGGCACGAGCGGACGCGACCACAATCCCGACGCCTTCACGACGTGGATGATGGGCGCCGGCGTCAAGGGCGGCGTGAGCTACGGCGAGACCGATGACTTTGGCCGCCGCTCCGTCGTCGATGTCGCCACGGTCTATGACTTCTACGCCACCGTGCTGCACCTGCTCGGGCTGAATCACGAGAAGCTGACCTATTATCACAATGGCGCGAACCGCCGCCTCACCGACGTGCATGGTCACGTCCTCGATCGCATCCTCGCGTGAACCCAATCCTGAACCCCACCCTCCTCCTCTCGCTCCTTCTCATTCGTTATCGCCAAGATCCTCCAGCACAGCGGGCCGCCGGGTCGTTGTCCTTGCGGAAATCATCTGTCCAAAGATCCAAGCTTCCATGCCCGGAACAGATCGTTCGAGCGGTTTAACCTAAATCCGGCGATGGGGTCCACGAAACCACCCGAAAAGACACAAAAGAAGAGCGTTCCCGATCTTTGGGCGCATCACCCAGCGGGGGAAGGCGGCCGTCCCCGCCACTCCTACCTTTCGTGCCTTTTCGGATCGTTCGTGGACTTCTCATTCACGTTTTTAGGATCAAGTAAAGGCGTCGCCGTTGAAGAGGCGGCTCTGTCCTGCGAAGCGGGTCGTGCCGCCTGTGGAGACTCCAGGCCGATTCAAGGCGGCACGGCCTTCGGCCAGAGCCGCCTCTACAACCGCCGTCCGCAGAGCGCGGCTACGGGATTTTTCAATCCGCTCTAACGCCGCCGGTCAAGCCATGCACGATCGCGGGTGCGACTCGCAGTTTCATCGCGCGCCGGAGCCACAGAAGCCTTGGGTTTTCCACTACCGCGGGCGCGGGCCGGAGAGGAGCCACTCGGCCTCAACGATTTCGCAGATCGTGTGGAGGAGAAACTTGTGGGCCTCTTGAATCCGCGCGGTGATCGTGCTCGGAACGGTCAATTCCACCTGCGCCAGCCCGCGCGCGCGCCCGCCCTCGCGGCCGAGCAGCGCGATGGTGTGCAACCCGGCGGTGTTCGCCGCGGCGATCGCGGACAGGATATTGGTGGAATTCCCGCTCGTCGTGATGACCACGAGAACGTCCCCCTTCTTTCCGAAAGCACGCACCTGCCGGGCGAAGACTTCGTCGTAGCCGTAATCGTTGCCGGTCGCCGTGAGCAGGCTGCCGCAGGCGGCGAGATTGAGCGCCGGATACGGCTGCCGGTCAGTGACGAAGCGGCAGGCAAATTCCGTGGCAAAGTCCGCCCCATCCGCCGCGCTGCCGCCATTGCCGCAGATGAGCAGCTTGCCGCCGCCGGTCAGGCATGTGCCCACGATTGCGGCGGCTTGGGCCACCGCCGGTTGGAGCGGGCGCAGAGATTCGATCGTCGCCAGCGAGTCGGAGAGGGCTTTTTCAAAGATGCTCATAGCCATAAAAAACGACGCTAGGCGTTGCCTCGAATCGGAGCCAACGGAAATCGTGGGCGCTCACCGCAAGAACTCGGTGCTTCCCACCGGGGTGATGCGCCCGATGTTGGCCGCTTTCAACTGCGTATCCTGAGTCCCCGGTGCCATTTTCATCGCCTCCACATGCCCGTCGAGGAAGAGCATATTGGCCGTTGCGCCATGGCGAAAGTGGATGGTGCGATACACGCCATCGATCATGTAAAACTCTTCCACCATCGGGTTCTTCGCGGAGGCCGGCGCCTGAAACGTGTTCACCTGCGCGCAGTCGCCGAAGAGGATGATTCGCGAAGGCCGGTCGATGGCCAGTCGATTCACGTTGGAGAGCGAGGTGTTGAAGCCATACCCCCAACTTGCACCCTTGAATTTTGGCTTCCAGAGGGCCGAGCCGTATGGGAAGGACGGGCAGATTTCAATCCCTCCAACCTGCTGCACATAGGGATAGAGAGGCGCTCGGGTCGGATCCAATTCGCGAGCCCCTTCGGCCTGAGCGGCGCCACCGCCAGGCTCCAGGCCGAAGTACCACAACTTGCCTTCGGACGTAGCCTGGGAGTAAGCGAAGAAACGCTCGTCGTGATCCCCAAGATAAAACTGCGTCGCGGCGGCCAACTGACGCAGGCTATGCATGCAATGAGCCTTCTGGCCGATGGCCCGCATCCGGCCCGCCAGGGCCAGAGAGAGCGTGGCGAGGATGGCGATCACGCACATCGTCACCAGCAGTTCGATAAGCGTGAAGCCGCGCTGCGAGTTCACACGCTTGCGCATTTTTGCCGGGCCCGGCGGGAGAGAAGGCAGCCGATCCCGGCGACGCACAGCAAGGCGGCCGAGGGCTCCGGGGCGGGGGTGACTCGAAAGACCGTGCTGGGTCCGTTGAAATAGTCCGCGGTGACCACCGCCAGGAGGTCCGAACCTGAACTGGTCAACCCGCTCAGGAAAAAATCAGGATTTCCTGTCTGCCCAACTGCCTCACTCGAGGCATCGCTGAGGTTGTAGCGGGTGATGGTTGCAGGCGATCCCCCCACGCTGAGCGCGCTGTAAAGGTGCTGGTCGTCAACGTAGGCCAGGTAAGTGTTGCCGCTGTTGACCACCACCAGGGTGCCTTGGGCCAGAGTGAGCGCGGGGTCCGGCGATCCCGTCGCGCCGGCCACCTGCGCGGCCGAAAAGGCATAGATGCCATCCCCATTCGTGCCGGCGACGCCCGTCGCACCATAGAGTAAGCGCCCATCGGCCGTGAAGGCCACGGGCCCGGAGTAATCACCCTCGGTATCGATGATGGTATCGAGATCGCCGGTGGTGAGATCGAAACGGGAGACCACGGTATTCGGCGGTGCCGGGAAGCCGGAGGGATTGCGGGAGAGAAAGCCGGCGCCTCCGCTAAAGGCCAGATCGTAGGCTCCGACCGGCTGTCCGATGGCGGTCGGCATTCCGCCGTTCACACCGATGGCTTGGATGTCATTCGAAGCGTAAGTGGCAAAATACACGGTCGAGCCAAGCACCCGGACGAAGTTTCCCCCAAAGCCCAAGCCATCGGAAAACAATGGGATTTCATCGAGGAAATTGCTCGATGCCGTCCGTTTCATCAGCCGGGTATCGGAGAAAATATCGAATGGGCCTGTCGCCAGGTAAAAGATGTCTCCGGCGCTATTGGTGGAGAGCCCGGAGATGGTGAAGGATTCCGGAACGCTGAACAGCGCCTGCGCCGGCAGGTAGCCGGACGCCGTGGTAAAGGTTTGCGCCCGAAGTGTAGAACCGGCGGCCAGAAACAGGGCGCCGAGGAGCAGGAGTTTTTTCATGTGGTGGGTCTCTATGGGTGGAGAGAGACCAGAACACGACACGGCGCAGAGAGCGCCGAAGCGAGCGGGCTGATCCCTCATTCTTCTTTTTGGCGAAGAAGTTTTGCCGCGCCGGCCCGGATCTCGCAGCGGAATGCTGCGCCATAAGGGCGGCGCGAATGAGAGCGGATCGGGGAAATGTTCTGACTCCTGGCATTCAGGCGGGCGCGCGGCATTCACGGGAATGCTCGCTCACCGGCCAACCTTCTCCCCACCTTCACCTCCGAGACTTTCGGAGATTGGTTTTTCGGGGAGTCGTATCCAGTTACAGCAGCGCAACTGCTTCCGGTTTTCACGGAATTCCTTCCATCGATTCGCTAACGTTTGAACTCGCAAAGAACTGCGGGGAGCCTGCGCAGCCCACCGCGGCGGAGCAAGAGAATTTTCCGCCTGGAGCGGGCAGGCCCGCCCTCGTCGCACTGTTCATCGCCGCATTCAGGACGGTTGTGTGCGTCAAGTTCAGCAAAAGCGGGTTTGGAAGGGTGGAGCTGGTGAGGTTTTAGGCGGGGGGAAGCGGTAGAAGGTGAAGGTTTCTTCGATCTGCTCTTCGACCCAGGTGGTGAGTTTGTCGGTCGTCGTCCAGCCAAGTGGCCGCCTCGGCACAGATGCTCTCGACCACGATCCGTGGGAGGAGCGGCGTCTCGCGGTCGAGCCGGGGCGCGCGGCGGCGGGGCTCAGGCGCTGGCGATGAGGGCGCGTTCTTCGGGCGTGAGGCCGTAGAGGTCGCAGGTGAGTGCATCAATCTGCCGGTCGAGCCCGGCGGCTTTGCTTTCGTAATGCGCGCGATCCGTTTCGTTAGTGGCGGTGGCGAGTTGTTCCTGGATGGAAAGCATTGCCTCGACGAGTTGGACCATCCGGTCGTGCTGTTTCTTTTCGTCGGGCTTGGTGAGGTCGAGGGTGCGGATGGGCACCTTTTCCATGTATTGGTAGATGAGCCGATACCGGTACTCGCCGGCACGGATGCCAAAGGGGATGCTGAGTCGGGCGATGGTGAACCAAAAGAGCCGGCTATTAAGGACGCCGAGCAGGTAGAGATCATCGACCCCAAGGCAGTAGGCGGTGTTGGCGAGATAGGTGCCGCTCCGATCCACCATAAAACGCGGGCCTTTGCAGATGTCGGGAAAGATGAGCTTGGGCGCGGCAAGGCGCTGGTAGTAGTCGCAGGCGCGCAGCTCCCACCAATATTCGCCTTTGTCCTGACGCTTGCGGCAGGCTGTCTCGAAAGCTGCGAGATGCGCGGCGATGCCAGGATGCTTCGCCGCGAACCAATCCCACGCTGCGCGTTCCGACCGCGGTGCGCCGGAGCCATCAGCTTGCATCTGCTCACGCGTCCAGCCCGTCGGGATGACGATCAGGTGGCGGTCCTGGCTGGTGAGCCGATACCGCTTGATTTCCGAACCGCCGGCGAAGGGTTTGAGCAGTGGCGCAGAGGGAAGGTGCGCCGCCAGCACATCGCGCTGAGCGCGGGATAACTCGAAGGCCTCGTTGAGGCCGGTGAGAATGCCGCGGAAGAATTCATCACCAACATATTTCCCGAGCGGAACGCCGACCTTCATGATCTTGGCAAAGGCGGCGGCGCTGGCATTCGTATCCAGGGACCACGCCTCGCGGTTCAGGCGCTCGTGAGGAATGCGGTAGCTGCGCTGGGCGACTTCGGCGGCGAGATCGTCAAATTTCAGCGTGTTGATTCGTGCGATGGCAACCTCAGCCGGCTGCGGCCCTTTGCTCATCACAGGGATGCACACATAGGTGTCCTTGGCCTCGGCGAAGACCGGCAATCCGCCGAAGTCCACGATCTGTTCGACGGCGGCGTGCAGCTTCAACGTCCAGCGCAACTCACGCCCATAGGCGGTGCGGAGAAAGCTGCTGGAAACGATATAGGCAAAGCGTCCACCGGGCCGCAAAAGCTCCGCGACGCAGCGCTCCATAAAGTAGGTGTAGAGGTCCGCCGTGCTCTCGTAGCTGTCGTAGTGAGTTTCGAGATACTGCTTCACGACGGGTGCCAGGGATTCCTGCCGCACGTACGGCGGATTGCCCACGATGGCATCGAAGCCTGCTCCATGTGGCTCGACCACCAGCACGGCGCGCGGCTTGAGCACTCGCTTGCGCGGCTTCTCTCCCATCTGCTGACCATAATGGACGATGTCGCGCGTGGGCTCGCCGGGACCGAATTCGATAAAGCCGCCATCGACGGTTTCCGCGACGGCGGAACCCTCACGCGCCCAACTCGGTGGGAAAACTTGCGGAAAGACAGACTCGAAGTCCATCGGGCGCGATTTCAATTCCTCGCGGTCGCTGAGCTTCAACTCGCTGAAGATTACGTCGAGGCCGATGAGGGAATTTCCACAGACGACATTCTTGGTCAGCGACGGGAGGAGAGCTTCGTGGAAGGCGAGGTAATGATGGCGGGCGCTCGCGGTAGTTTCGTCTTCGAGGAGCTTTAAGTAGAGGGAGAACTGGGCGACCTCCATGGCCTGTGGGTCGAGGTCCACGCCGAAGACGTTATTCAGGAGGATTTCGCGTTTCTTTTCGAGGGTGAGCCGGAGGGCCCCGTCACGCTCCACGACGGCCGGAATGAACTCCTTTTTGCGTTTCTTGCCCTTGTCTGGCGGGGCGGTGTTTTCCTTCAACGCTTCGTCGGGATGGGCGTTGTACCACAGGCCGTGGGTACGGAGGAGGAGATCGTAAATAACGAGGAGGAAGCTGCCGGAGCCGCAGGCGATATCGGCGAAGCGCATCTTTGCGATTTGCGTGGGCGTTTTCCCCTCGATGAGCCGGCCGACGGTCTGCTCGCAGATGTAGCGGACGATATACTCGGGGGTGTAATAGACGCCGCCGGCTTTGCGGACCTCGGGCTTTTCCTCCACGCGGACGCGCTGCTCGGTGGTGACGATGACTTTCCCCAGGAAGCGCTCGTAGATGCTGCCGAAGATGTGAATCGGGATGTAGTTGAAGGCGTAAGAGGACTTCGTGTGGGAGAGTTCTTCGCAGAGGTCGGCGAAGCGGGCGTCATCGATGGGGAGGCGTTTCGGGTCGTCGAGCAGGGGGTGGTGCTTGAAGACGATGCCGTTGTAGCGGTCGTTCAGCTTGCGGGAGGCGGCGAGGAATTTGGCCCACGAATGGCCCCCGGCAGCGCGGGAGAAGTGGTGGACCTGGATTTCGGTCTCGATGAGTTTGTCTTCGAGGAAGCGCAGGAAGACGAGGCGATCGAGGATGCGCTGGACGAGCTCGGTGAGGGCGTCGCCATCGAGGGTGTGGTCGGCGGCTTTGAGGAGCTTGGCGAGGGTCTCGCGATAGACTTCGAGGTCGGTGAGGAAGGCGGCATCGACGGGCTGGGTGCCGGTGCGGAGGAGGCCGAGCTGTTTGCCGACTTTCTTGGGGCGCGGGAGTTTGGCGACGTAGGCCTCGAAGCCGCCGTCGCGAAAGGCTTCGCGGGAGAAGAGGTAGTAGAGCTGGGCGAATTTCCGGGGGTCGAGCCAGTCTTTGTAGTGGAAGTAGAGATGGCTGCGGGCGAGGGCGGTATCGATGTCGGGCTTGGCGCGGCAGTCGAGGATGTGGAGCTGCTCGAAGTCGGTGAGGACGGCGAGGGGGGTGCCGGCGCTCCAGCCGTAGCGGATGGTCTGGAAGGCGGCGTCTTTGTCGGTCCGGAGCTGGACGGAGGGTTTCTTGGCCTCGCAGAAGAAGCGGGCGTCGCGGAAGTTCGGCGCGGTGTGGAAGGCGTAGTCGGCGCGGCGCTGGCTGCCGGCGATCTTCTGCGGGTTCTCGACTTTCACCTCCTGCGCGTAGGGATTCTTCTGGTGCTGGTGGGTGACATCCCAGCCGAGGGCCTGCCAGAGCTTGTCGATGTAGCTGATGCGGGCCTGGGCCTCGGAGTAGCCGGGAGAGAGGTAGTGGGCTTCGCCGGCGGCGAAGTCGTGGACCAATTCAACGACGGCGGCGTGCGCGGTTTCCAGGGAGGTGCTGACCATGCCGCGGACGCTAGCGGAGGGGCGGGCGCGGGGTCAATGCGCGGGCTGCAGGGCTCAAGGTTTGCAGGCGCCACAGGGCTTTTGGCGGCGGCGATGGCTTCTGCGCGGGTGGCGTCGCGGACGAGGTTGCTGCGTGGCCAGCATCGCCTCGACGAGTTGGATCATCCGCTTGGGGCAGGTTGCTCAGAAGCTACAGAAACCGCCGGTCGTATTCGCGCGAGAGGCGGACGAGCAGGGCAGAGTATTCCTTTTCCGTCTGTGCGAGGTCGGCCCAATCGAATGGGAAGGGCGCGATATTCGTCGCGCGGAACCGCAGGATTTGGAGTTCGTCGAACGCGGGAGCGGCTTTGGCCAGAATGCGGCTTTCCGCCTCCGGTGCTTCCTGGACAGGATGCTTGTGTTTCTTGCCATCCGCCGGCCACTCACGTTTGCCCTCATAGGAGGTGTAACTCGGCGCATAATTCACGCCCACCAGACCGACGCAGATGGGTTGGCCGCCGGTTTTCTTAAACTCTTCGACCTGGCGGATGAGATCGCCGACCACACGATCGATTTGTTTGATCATGGCCTTGGCGAGAATCTTCGTTTCCGCGCCGATTTCGATGTTCGCGATCTCCCCGCGCGCGACCAGCAATCCTTCCGCCGTGAGGGCGACGGCGGTGGGAACGATTTCGCCGAAAGTGCCGTCACCGCGGCGCGATTTCTTCCCCACGGCTTTGTTGCCGACATTGACGACGCATTGCTTGGCGGTGACGCGGGCGACCAGTTTCGATGATCTACCGAGGGTGACGAGATCCTCGTAGAGTTGACCGGCGACAAGATCGCCCAGAGTCGAGTTTCGATGCTCGTACTTCTGGCCTTGGAAGAGGTCGCGAAAGGTGCGGAGGAGCGCGAACTGCGCCGGGTTCCCGCTCATCCGACCATTACGGTAGAGTTGACCGCACCTGCGCCGCGTGGCAACCACGAGGCATCGCGGAGGCGCTGCTCGGCGAGAGCATGGTAAGCGGGTTCGAGTTCGTTGCTGATGCTGTGGCGGCCGCTAGAGAGCGCGGCCAATGCGGTGCTGGCGGTCCCGGAGAAAGGATCGAGCACGGTGTCGCCGGCGAAGGAGAACATTTTGATCAAGCGTTCGGCGAGCGCGACTGGATAAGGCGCAGGATGACCGCGCCGGGTGGACTCGCCCTTGATGTCTGTCCATGTCGAACGCATCCAGCTTTGCATCTCTTCCTTGGTCAGCATCGAGAGGGCGCGCTGGAGGGTGGAGGGTGAGCGGTACTCTCCGCCTTTGCGCATAAAGAGGATGTATTCGACATCGTTCTTGATGATGGCACCGGGCTGGTAAGGCTTGCCGTAAAAGCCCGCTCCATTGCCTTGGGCCTCGGTGACGCCATTGGCAATCTTTTGCCAGAGGATCGGGGTGAGGCAGTCGAGTCCGTGATGGCGGGAGCGCACCTGAATGTCGGCGTGAAGAGGCATGACGTAATGGCGACCGTGGCGCTTGCGCGGCACGCAGACATCACCAACGACGCAGCAAATGCGACCTCCGGGGGCGAGCACCCGCGCGCACTCTTTCCAGACCTTGTCGAGTTCCAAAAGGAAGTGTTCGTAGTCTTCGACGTCGCCGAGTTGCTCGGCGGTGTGCTCATATTCCTTGAGCGTCCAGTAGGGAGGCGACGTGACGACGAGATGGACGCTCTCATCAGGAATCCAGGAAAGGTCGCGGGCGTCGCCGAGGTGCAGGCGGTGCGTGGTTCGGTCAAAAGGAGCGGGCCAGGGAAGGTTGCGCAGGATGCCATTGGCGCGCAGCATGCGCTCAACAGCACCGGGGGCGTTGTCGGCCTGCGGCAGGTCTTGCAGGACGGAACTGACCGCTTCGTAAGCCTCCTCCGCGACCCTTGCAGTCGGCTCCTTTTTTCGGCTCGCATGACGTTGGCGAGGTTTCGAAGGCGCGGCTATTCCGCTTTCATGGAGGCGCTTCATGCCTCGAATAATGACACGGTCGGTTTGCAGGGAAAGAGCATTGTTCTAACGCACCGCGTGGAACTGCTCGAAGTCGGTGCGGACGGCGAGCGGGGTGTCGGCGCTCCAGCCGTAGCGGACGGTCTGGAAGGGGGCGTCCTTGTCGGTCTGGAGTGGCATCCCTGGCGACGGATTTGCGAATGTATCGCGAATCGAACCGGGGCCCGGCAAATTGCGCCTTGAGCGTGCGCCCCATCGCCGCCACTGTCGCCCCCATGTTCGCTGCCCTCGCTCTTCTGTTCGTCGTGGTCATCTATCGCATCGTTTCCGGTTTTGCCGGCAGCGCGGATTTCCAATGGCTGCACAATTTCGCGCCCGTCGCCGCCATCGCGCTCTGCGGGGCCGTGTATCTCCCACGGCGCACGGCGATTGCCTTGCCGCTCGTCATGCTCCTCGTCAGCGACATCGTGCTGAATGTTTTCCACTACCACCAGCCGTTGCTCACCGTGGAAATCATCCCTCGCTATCTCGCGCTCCTGCTCATCGGGGGCCTCGGCTTGGCGCTGCGCGGGCGGGCCAATCTGCTCCGTCTGCTCGGGGCCAGCGCCGTGGGGTCAGTGATCTTCTACGTCGTCACCAATACCGGCTCGTGGATTTATGAGCCCGGCTACGCGAAAAACGCCGCGGGCTGGCTCCAGGCCATGACTAGCGGCCTGCCCGGCTTCCCGCCGACGTGGACGTTCTACCGTCACACGCTGATCAGCGATTTGTGCTTCACGGCGCTTTTCTACGCCTGCCTGCACGCGACCGCGCGGAGTGCGGAGCCCGCCGCCGAACGCGCGGTGCTGGCGGCTTAAAAGCGGAAAAATTCCGGGGGGATGCCGGCGCCCGTCGGGGTTGTTTCCTGCGAATCATTTTGCCGCTATGAAGACCCGCCTCCCGATTGCTCCCGCCCTCTCGATCGCCGCCACGCTCCAGGCGGCGCCGATCGATAACCCCATTCCCGAGCCGATTGCCAAGACGGAGGTGCGCGTGGAATTGCAGCCGGTCGCGACGGGGCTCGCTTCCCCGGTGCTGCTCGTGGCCGCGCCCGACGGTTCGGGAAGATTGTTCATCGTCGATCAAGCGGGCCTGGTGCGCGTGGTGGAGGGCGGCGCGCTGCGGCCCGAGCCGTTTCTGGATGTGCGCTCACACCTCGTGAAACTGATGGATGGCTTTGACGAGCGGGGATTGCTCGGCCTGGCCTTCGATCCCGATTTCCATAAGGCCGGCCACGCCGGACACGGGCGCCTCTTCACCTACACCAGCGAACCGGTGGCCGATCGCCCGGACTTCCCGATCAAGCACGGGAATACGCCGCCCAATCACCAAAGCGTCGTCGCCGCGTGGAAAGTCAGCGCGGATGGCCAGCGCGTGGAAGTCGCTTCGCGGCGCGAGGTGCTGCGCGTCGATCAGCCGCAGTTCAATCACAACGGCGGCATGATCGCCTTTGGGCCGGACGGCTTCCTCTACATCGCGCTGGGCGATGGCGGTGGCGCCAATGATCTCGGTCCCGGCCACAACGTCGAGACCGGCAACGCGCAGGACAAAAATGTCGTGCTCGGCAAGATGCTGCGGATCGACGTGAACGGGACGGACGCGGCGAACAAGGCTTACGGAATTCCCACGGACAATCCATTCGCGGCGGGTGGTGGCGTGCGGGAAATCTACGCGCTCGGTCTGCGCAATCCGTGGCGTTTCAGTTTCGACGGCGCGGCGCTGCTCGTCGGTGACGTGGGGCAGAACAAACTCGAACTGCTGCATCGCGTGGAGCGCGGCGGCAACTACGGCTGGCGAATCAAGGAAGGTACTTTCAAATTCAATCCCAACGGCACCATCGAGGTGCCGGGGGCAGACCTGCCCAAAGGGCTGACCGATCCGGTGCTGCAATATGATCGCGACGAAGGCACCTCGATCGTCGGTGGTCACGTCTATCGCGGGAAAGCGCTCCCGGCGCTCGCCGGCCAGTATGTCTTCGGCGACTACCAATATGCCAAGGTCGGCTCGGGCCGACTCTTCCTGGCCAGTCTCCCGAATGGCGTCATCCGCGAACTGCGGATCGGCGCCGATGACCGGACGTTGGGTTTTTTGTTGAAAGGCTTTGGTCAGGATCCGCAAGGCGAACTCTACGTCTGCGGCAGCGTGCGGCCGGGACCGAGCGGCACGGGCGGTGTGGTGATGAAACTCGTGCCGGTGAAACCGTAGCTTTCACGGGCTGGCCATCCCGCTACGCTGCCCGCCTCCATCGGCCATGAAAGTTACCGTCTTCAGTACCAAACGCTACGACCAGCAGTTCCTCGAAGCCTCCAACCGCGAGCGCGGCCACCACTTCCTTTTTCTCGAGGATCGCCTCACGCCGGAGACCGCGGCGCTGGCCGCCGGATCGGAAGCGATCTGTGCGTTCGTCAATGATACGGTCAGCGCGGAGGTGATCGGGATTCTGGCCGCGGGCGGGACGAAGCTCATTGCCCTGCGCTGCGCGGGGTTCAATCAGGTCGATCTCAAGGCCGCGCAGGCGCATGGGATCAGCGTCCGGCGGGTGCCGGCGTATTCGCCGTATGCGGTCGCGGAGTTTGCCATCGGGATGATCCTGACGCTCAACCGCAAATTTCATCGGGCGTTCAATCGGGTGCGCGAAGGCAATTTCGGCATCGACGGTTTGCTGGGCTTCGATCTGCACGGACGGACCGTCGGCATCATCGGCACGGGGAAGATCGGCATTCTCACCGTCAAGCCGCTCGCCGCGATGGGCTGCCGGGTCATTGGTTGCGATCCGTTTGAAAATCCGCAGTTCGGCGAGTTCGGCGGCGCTTACGTCAGCCGCGAGACGCTGCTCGCCGAGGCCGATATCATCAGCCTGCACTGCCCGCTCACCCCCGAATCGTATCACCTCATCAATGCCGACACCCTCGCCCAGATGAAGGCCGGGGTGATGATCATCAACACCAGTCGCGGCGCATTGATCGATGCCGTGGCGGTGATCGAGGCGCTGAAGTCCGGCAAAGTCGGCTACCTCGGCATCGATGTGTATGAGCAGGAAAGCGACGTCTTCTACGAGGATCTCTCGAACGAAATCATCCAGGACGACGTGCTCCAGCGGCTGATCACGTTCCCCAACGTCCTCGTCACCTCGCATCAGGCCTACTTCACCGAGACCGCGTTGCGGAATATCAGCGACACGACGCTGGCGAACCTGAACGACTTCGCCGCCGGCCGGGCCAGCGGAAACGAAGTGCGGGCCTAGCGCCCAGCCGGCGCGCGGTCCCGCGCGGCTTCCGCATTGACCGTGGCACTCGCGCTGCTTTGATCCGCAGCGGTGCTCCCTGCTTACTACGAATACGTCTTCGCTGCCTTCGCCTTCCTCCTCGGCGCATCCATTGGCTCGTTCCTGAATGTCTGCATCTACCGAATGCCGCTCGACCTGTCGGTCAATGAACCGAAGCGTTCCTTCTGCCCGAGCTGCAAATACCAGATCCCGTTTCACCACAATATCCCGCTCTTTTCCTGGCTCTTTCTGCGCGGCCAATGCGCGAACTGCGGATCGAAGATTTCGTTCCGCTACTTCGGCGTCGAGCTGGTCACCGGGCTGCTTTTCCTCGCGGTCTGGATGAAAGTGTGGACGTGGGGCCGCGAGGGCTGGCCGCCGCAGGCCTGGGCGCTCGCGCTGCCTTACTGGATCATGGTCGCGCTATTCGTCGTCGCGACCTTCATCGACTTCGAGCACTTCATCATTCCCGACGAAATCACCATCGGCGGCACCGCCGCGGGCGTCGTCCTCAGCTTCGCCATTCCCGCCTTGCACGGCCAAAGCTCGAATCTGGCCAGCGGGCTTTGGTCATTGGCCGGCGCGGGCGTGGGGTTCGGCGCGCTCTGGCTCGTCACGCGTCTCGGCAAGCTCGCTTTCGGGCGCAAGCGGCAGCGTTATGCCGAACCCGCCGTGCTCTCGTGGGTTCGCCGCGACCAGGAGGCGGATTTCGTGGTCGGTGACGAGAAGATGCTCTGGAGCGATTTCTTCTATCGCGGCAATGAGCAGGTGCTCCTCCAGTGCCCGTGGATCGAGATCGACGGGCAGCGCTTTGAAAACGCCGCCGTGCGCTGCGAATGCGACTGGCTCCATCTCGGCGAGCGCAAATGGGAGCTGGTGAAAGTGGACGAGATCCAAGGGCTCGTTACCGAAGTCACCTTCCCGCGCGAAGCGATGGGCTTTGGCGATGTGAAATTCATCGCCTGCATTGGCGCCTTCCTGGGTTGGCAGGCCGTCGCCTTCACGATCATGAGCGCTTCCACGCTCGGCGCATTCTTCGGCCTCGCGACCATCGGCATCGGCAAGCGCGAGTGGTCGGCAAAAATCCCCTTCGGCCCCTACCTCGCTCTCGGAGCGCTGATCTGGCTCTTCTGCGGCCCGGAACTCGTGAAGTGGTATTGGGCGTTCACCTTTCCGCCCTCGCCTTAGATTAAAGGCCGGAAGCAGTGCGCTGCGCCGAGGTCGAGCGACGGCGTGGTGTTTTACTGGAGTTCGCACCAACCCTCGGCGAAGGCGGAAAAGAATTGTTCCCACGCGCTACAGCGCCCATCAGCATCCCGGGGCGATCGAAGAAGTGCATCGCATTTTTAAACTTCACTCCACAAACCGCTCAATGAACGTCTTTCAGAAAGTCCTGTCCGCCCTTCTGGCCCTCGCGCTCGCCGGTTGCGCGCAACAGTACGCTACCGTCTCGCACATCCGGCCGATCTTCCGTCCCGTGGGCTCCACCGTCGCCGCACTCGTCGCCGTGGATCAGTGCATCGCCAAGGCGGTCAAGCGGGAGAAGGACCAGCCGATCGAGGCGCTGGGCGAGTATCTCACCGCGGCCCAAATCGCGTCGGAGCAACTGGCGCGCAACCCTTCCGACATGGCCGCGCGCGAGGCCTGCAACTTCGCCGTCGCGCGGGTGCTCGGCACCGTCCAGAACGCCAGGCTGGACCCCTGGTCGCAGCCCCTCCGCGTGCCCGCGCCAGGCGGCGATTTTGTCCTGACGCGCAAGCCGGACCCGCGCCCGCAGTGGAATCCTGCGCTCTATGATTTCACACCAGCGGACGAATTCGACGTCACGGGTCGATACGTTGCCAAACATGAAATCAAAGAAGGCCTCGGCGCGCCGACGGTGGCGGTGGGCCGCGACAAGAATGAGAACGCGGCCCAGGATTTCACCATGGCCAAAATTTACCGCACCATCGCGACCGCCGACCTGCCCTTTGCCACGCTGAAGCAGCGCGCCCTCATCGACTCCGCGGCGAGAGCGGCGAACGACGCTCCCGATTTCTCGCGCCGCATCCGCGAAGGTCGGTCGGGTTTCTAGCAGCCAGGCTGACCCCTCGCGTGCCACAGCGTGGAAGACAGAACAACCGACCATTTTTTAACGCTGCCCGACGAGGACTTTTTGGCCGATGTCGATGAGTGCGAAAAATCTGACCCGGCGGGGATGGGGTCGGGCCGGCGGGATTCGAACCCGCGACCTCTTGAACCCCATTCAAGCGCACTACCAAGCTGTGCTACGGCCCGTTTTTTTGAGGGCGGCAAACTAACCGGGCCTTCGTAAAAGGGAAGCGGTATTTCTCCACTCTTCGGGAAACTAATGGGCTCGCCCGTGTCCCGGCCTCCGCTGGCCGCTGACGCCGCCGCGGCGGTTTTTCGCATTTCCCATTTCCATCCCGCGCGCCCCTCATAAGCTCCGCCGCATGAATCTCGAACCCGTCGCCGTCGTCGGCGCCAGCGGCTATTCCGGCGAAGAACTGGTCCGCCTCCTCACCCGCCATCCGGGTGTGGAACTGGTCGCACTTACCTCGCGCCAGCTCGCCGGGCAGACGGTCGCCACGGTTTTTCCGAAGTTCGCCGGGCTGCGTTATTCCGATCTTCCGTTCATCGCCAGCGAGGTGGAAAAGATCGTGGCCAGTGGAGCGAAATTCGTTTTCCTCGCGCTGCCGCACGGGGTCGCCGCGGAATTTGCCAAGCCGCTGGTGGCCGCCGGCTTGCGCGTCATCGACCTCAGCGCCGATTTCCGAATTAAAGATCCTGCCGTGTATGAGGAGTTTTACGGCGAAGCGCCGCACGCGCCCGAGCTTTCCGCGATCAGCGTTTATGGACTGCCCGAGATTTACCGCGAACAAATCCGCACCGCGCGGCTCGTGGCCTCGCCTGGCTGCTATCCGACGAGTGTCATCGTCCCGCTGTATCCGCTGCTGAAACGCCGGTTGCTCAAGCCCGCGAGCATCGTCATTCACAGCATGAGTGGCGTGAGCGGTGCGGGGCGCAATGCGAAGGTGGAGTTGCTCTACGTCGAGTGCAATGAAAGCGTCCGCGCTTACACCGTCCCGAAGCACCGGCATCTCGCCGAGATCGAGCAGGAGTTGAGCACCGCTTACGGGGAAACGCTGAACGTCAGCTTCACCCCGCATCTCGTCCCGGTGAACCGCGGCATTTGCACGACGATTCACGCTGCGCCTGCTGAGGGCATCGGCCTCGCCGAGATCGCCGGGGCGCTCACCGCGGCCTACGCCGACGAGCCCTTCATCCGACTGCTCGGCGGGAAAGGCACGCCCGATACCAAGAACGTCACGTTCACCAATTTCGTCGATGTGGGCTGGCGCCACGATCCGCGCACCGGCCGCATCGTCCTGCTCAGCGCGGAGGATAATCTCGTGAAAGGTGCGGCCGGCCAGGCGGTGCAATCGCTCAACGTGATGTGCGGCTGGCCGGAGACGACGGCGCTGCTCTGAGTCGGGAGATCCGCGCGCCCTATCGTCGCGTGATCAGGGTCCACCCGGCGTAAAGCAGGGTGGCGAGGCCCGCGAGAAATGGCAGGAGTGCGAACCCGCAACGCCGCTCGCGCCGAAGCAGCGCCGTAAGGCCGCAGCCAAGGGTGCTGAGAGCGGTGACGCCGATGCCGATGAGGGCTTCGCCGATTCCGGGCAGCCATTCGCCGGGCCGGCGGTGCATCACCGCCCATTGGTAGGCGGCGGCCGTCAGGAGCAGTCCACCGAGGAGGGTGGCCCACGAAGCGATGGTGAAGCGCGGGGCGGGGCGGGTTTGAGGCGTGGGGAGGGGAGAATCCAGCGGCATACCGGGTCGGATCACTCCCGGAACCGATCCCGGCGACAAGGGCGAAATTTTTTCGGAAAGAGTCTCGTCCCCCGGCGCGGAATGCGCTTTCCTCTCAGCCCGCGTCGCGTTCCGAAAAAGTTTCCCAGCAGCCATGTCCTATTCCGAAATTCCCGGCGGGGTCACCGCCGCCCAAGGCTTCCTCGCGGGGAGCGTTTATTGCGGGATCAAGGCCGCCAACTTGGATCGGCCTGATCTCGCGCTCATTCATTCGCCGCAGGAGACGGTGGCCGCGGGGACCTTCACCACGAACCGGGTCAAGGCCGCGCCGGTGCGGGTGTCGATGGCGCATCTGCGCACGGGCGACGTGCGGGCCATCGTGGTGAATTCCGGCAACGCCAATGCCTGCACGGGAGTCGCCGGCATCGAGACGGCGAAGCGCATGGCGGAAGCGATGGGGGGCGCCCTCGGGTTGCGGGCGCGGCAGGTGATGGTCTGTTCCACGGGGCGCATCGGCGTGCCGTTGCCGATCGAAAAAATGGAGGCGTCGATCGCGGAATTGCCCGCGGCATCGAAGAGTGACGGCAGCCAGCGGGCCGCGGAAGCGATCATGACGAGCGACACTTTCGCCAAGGAAGTCGCCGTGGAATTTGTGATCGATGGCAAGACCGTGCGGCTGGGCGGAATCGCCAAGGGAGCGGGGATGATCGACCCGAACATGGCGACGATGCTGTGTTTCATCACCACGGATGCGAAGATCGACAAGAAGCAGCTCCAGCACGCGCTCTCGGTCTCGGTCGAGCAGTCTTTCAATCGCATCACCGTCGATGGCGACATGAGCACCAACGACACGGTGATCATGCTCGCGAACGGTCTCGCCGGGAACAAGGCGCTGCGGCACGGCACAGTGTCATTCAAGGAATTCCAGCGGGCGCTCGATCATGTGACGCGGAACCTCGCGCGGATGATCGTGGAGGACGGGGAAGGCGTGACGAAATTTGTGGAGGTGCATGTCAACGGCGCGACGACGTTGAGCGACGCCCGCAAGGCGGCAGAAGCGGTGGCCAATTCCACGCTGACGAAATGCGCGTGGTTCGGCGGCGACCCGAATTGGGGCCGCATCATGGATGCCCTCGGCTATTCGACCGCGAAGATGCGCGAGGAAACCGTGGACATCTACTACGACGGCATCATCGCCGTGAAATGCGGCATGCCGAGCACGACGCCCTTTGTGAAATTGCAGGAGATCGTGGCGCAAAAGAAGTTCACGATCCTGATCGACCTTCATCTCGGAAAGGCGGAGTACACCGTCTTCACGACCGACTTGAGCACCGACTACGTCAGGCTGAACATGGGCGAATAGTCCGGTCGCTGAGCACCCTGTTTCCCATGGCCAAACTACCCACCGTCCGCGCCGAAGCTCTCATCGAGGCGCTGCCTTACATCCAGAAATTCCGCGGCCAGCTTTTCGTCATCAAGTACGGCGGCAGCGCGATGGAGGATGAGAATGTGGTCGAGCGTTTCCTGCGCGACGTCGTTTTTCTTGAAGCCGTCGGCATCAATCCCGTGCTCATTCACGGCGGCGGCAAGGCCATCACCCAGCGCATGCGCGACGCGGGGCAGAAGCCGCGCTTCGTCAATGGGCTCCGCGTGACGGATGAGCAGGCGATTCGGATTGTCGAGGACGTGCTCGATGGAGTGATCAATCCCTCCATCGTCACGATGCTCCAGGGCTTTGGCGGCAAGGCCGTGGGGATTCACGGCAAGGACGTGCTGATCGGAAAAAAGCTGCCGCCGCAGACGGAGGGTAAGGCGACCCGCATCGACCTCGGGTTCGTCGGCGAAGTCGTCGAAGTGCAGAACGCCATCATCGAGCAGGCGGTCAGCGCGGAAATGGTGCCGGTGATTTCACCGCTGGCGCGCGACGCTTCCGGCCATGTGCTCAATATCAACGCCGACATCGCCGCCGGCACCATTGCCGGCCAACTCCGGGCCGCGAAGTTCATCTATCTCAGCGATGTGCCCGGCATCATGCGCGACCCGACGGACAAGGAATCGCTCATCCCGTCAGTCACGCGGGAAGAGATCGAGCAGTTGCGCGAGGACGAGATCATTTCCGGCGGCATGATCCCGAAGGTCGAAAGCGCGCTCCACGCGCTGGCGCAAGGCGTGGAGAAGGTGCATTTCATCGACGGTCGCACCCCGCACTCGCTGCTGCTGGAAATCTTCACGAACACCGGCGTGGGGACCGAGATCGTCGGTTAAGCGGCTGGCGAAGGTTGGCAAATCGCGGGTCATCCTGAGGCCCTCGCAAAACAAGTTTTGCCGGCGGCGGCAATGCTGTCCCATCCTGCGGTCTTCCGATCGAAAATCCGGTTGGTTTCCAAACGGTTTCTCACGACATCATGGGCAGCGCAGTCGAAGAATCCGGGGCGTCTTGCTCGGACTTCCGGGATCCCTCGACTGCGTTTCTCCCCACCTTCGCCCGCGAGGAACTCCGCTCAGGATGACCGCCGATGGAGAGTCACGGTCGGCAACGGCTCTACCGGTAAAACGCCGCGATCTGTGCGACGACGTAGTCCTGTTGCTCCTCGGTGAGTTCCGGGAAAATGGGCAGGGCCAGCGTCTCGCGGGCGGCGCGTTCGGACTCCGGGAAGTCGCCTTCGCGGTAGCCGAGGTAGCGAAAGCACTCCTGCTGGTGCAGCGCCAAGGGGTAGTAAATTTCGCTGCCGATGCTGGCCTTCGCGAGGTGCGCGCGGAGTTCGTCCCGCCGCGGCGCCCGGAGAATCCACTGGTTGTAGATGTGATGATTCGGCAGTCCGCGGTCGGCGAAGACTTCCGCGGGGAGTGTGACCGGCAGCTCGTGCCGCGCGAAGGCGGCACGGTAATACGCGGCGCGGGCACGGCGTCCGGCGCTCCACGCATCGAGGTGCGGGAGCTTCACGCCGAGCACGGCGGATTGGATTGCGTCGATACGGAAATTCCCGCCGATCCACTGGTGATAATAGCGCGTTTCCATCCCGTGATTGCGCAGCGCCTTGATCTTCGCTGCGAGCGCCGCATCGCGGCAGACGACCATCCCGGCATCCCCGAAAGCGCCGAGATTTTTTGTCGGGTAAAATGAGAACCAGCCCGCTTCGCCGATCGCGCCCGCGCCACCGAGCGGATGCTGTGCGCCAAGGGCCTGGGCCGCATCTTCCAGCACGGGCACGCCGTGAGTTTGGCCAAGCTCCACGATGGCCGCCATATCCGCGCACTGGCCGTAGAGATGCACGGGGATGATCGCCTTGTCGTTGGTCGTCTGGTTGAGCGCCTCGGCGAGTTTCGCCGGATCGATATTGTAAGTCGCCGGATCGATATCGACGAAGACCGGCGTGGCCCCGAGTCGCGCGATGCAACTGGCAGTGGCGAAGAAGGTGTAGGGCGTGGTCAGCACTTTGTCGCCTGGGCCGATGCCGAGGGCCATGAGCAGGACGAGCTGCGCATCCGTGCCGGACGAAACTCCGATGGCGTGGCCGGCACCGCAGTACTCCGCCACCGCCTTTTCGAGCTGCTCCGTCTTCGGCCCGAGGATCAGCGTCTGCGAATCCGCGACCGCCTCGATCTCCGCAAGCATCTGCCTTTTGAGCGGCGCATACTGGAGCTTGAGGTCGAGGAGAGGGACTTGCATCGGCGCAGAGTCCGCCAGCACGCTCCCCGGCGTCGAGTGGGATTTACGCCGGGCGGGGCTACCGGCGGCGCCAGCGCGACACGGCTTGCCAGGCGAGCAGGGCGAGGAGTGCGGCGACCAGCCCGCGGAAGGGCGAAATGCCGGGCAGGCCCGAGAGCTTCTGCGGGGTGGTAAAGTCGATCGCAAAGAGGCGTTCGCCCGGTTGCCCGTCGCTCTCGATCGGCAGGACGCGCACCGTCCACGGTTGCCCCGGTTCCAGATCGCGGATGGTCGTGAGGTAATTTTGTCCCTCGCGTTTGAATTCGAGACCGCCCAGTTCCAGCCAGGTGACCAACAAACTGCCGTCTTCGGCGTAGGAAAATTGCCGGAGATCGACCCGGAAACGGGCCGCGGGCGACAGGCTCGCCGGCCATTCCACGGTGGCCACGGTGGGCGATGATGCCGTCGCCTTCACGCCGGTGGGCAGAACGTAGTCGCTGAACCAATCGAGCGGCACCGCGAGCGGCTGCTGCGGCGGGTGTGGCGCGACGGGTTCATCCGGAGCCGGGGTTTCGACTTGGGCGGAAGACGGCCCGCCGGTGACCGTTCCCGAACTCCTGGGTGGGTGAATCCCGGCCACGATTTCCGCTTCCACCGGGAGATCGAACGTCTGCGCGCCAGTCTTGCACTGCAACCACGCGCGATACCGACCGGGCGTCTTGCTCTCGATGGTGATTTCGAAGCCGCGCTTTTCGCCCGGCAGCAGGAGCGCGGAATTCTGGGTGGTGCGAAAGGGCGGGCCGATCGTCCAGGTCATTTCGCCCGGCGCACCGCCGATATTTTCCAGTTCGAGACGCGTGCTCGCGGTCCGCCCCGCCGGCACCCGGCCGAAGAAGACGCCCGGCTCGATCACGCGCAGGATCGCGGCGGGCGCCGCGGCTTTGACGGGCACGCGGATTTCCAGATCGGGCGCCACGACCCGGATTTCCGCATCGAGCGCGCGGACATCGCTGGACGCCGTCCGGATGGGAACGCTGATGCGGCCTCGCGCCGGAAGCGTGACCTGCGGCGGTAGTAGGAGGCGGGCGTCGGCCTTGAAGTGAAGAGTGCGCGGTTCGTCGGTCTGGTTGATCAGCTCGAAGGTGCCGGTGCGCACCGGGTCGCCCGCCCCGTGTTGCAGGATGACTTGGGTGGGACTGGCGGTGACGGACATCTCCGCGGTGCCCCGCAGGGTGGTGCTGTGCGCGGGACGGGAGGTGAACCGGGCGACGCCCTCGAAAGTCCCGCCGGTGGCCGGGGCGAAAATGACTTTAAAAATCGCCAGATCGCCCGCGCGAAGTCGGTAGCCGTTTTTCCCTTCGATGCGCCACGGAGCTTCGACGATCACTTCCCCGCTCGCGAGGCCGCCGCCGCGATTGCTGATTTCGAGTAGCAGGGTGCTGGTGGCTCCGGTGCGCAGCGGTGCGAATTCCAGCGTATCGGGAATCGTGAGCTGCGGCAGCTGATCGAGGATGGTGAGTGCCACCTCGACGGGAGCGGAGACGCCCGCCGCGCCTTGCGCCGAGTAAAAGAAGCGGTCGGTCGTGATGGCGAGATCCGCCGGCGGTTCGTAAATGGCCACGGCGGTTTCGCGGGCCGTCTGGCGCGGGTCGGAGAGGCGTCCCTGCACCGGGGGGGAGCGAATGAGAAATTTCAGGGGCTCATTGGCCTGGCCGTGAACGCGCAATGGGATTTCCGTCTTACCCTCGCGCCGCACTTTGAGGTTCAACTGCACCGGCTGAGGGGGGATCACGCCCGCCGGCTCCTTGCGCTGCGCGGAGGCAGGCGCGAGAGCCAGGCCGCACAAAAGGACGGCAATCAGCCAGGCCGGACGGGGGATCATGCTCTGCACAAGGTCGCAAAGTTGCTCACAGGCGACGGGCGCGTCCAATCTTTCCGGCAATGGGCTGGGAGCGCCGATTATGTGATTGCCGCGATGCAGCGGGCTCCGTATGTAACAGCAACTTTTTCCGCCGCATGAGATTCGTAGGCCCCTTCTTCACGCTTTCCGCCGCCTGTTTTCTGCTCATCGGCGTCCTCGGGCAACCTGCTGCGGCACAGTTTTTCGGTTCGCGTAATCCGCCGATGAAGAAGGCCAGCGAACTCATCCGCCGGCAGAGGGGCCCGGAAGTCAACAAGAGCCTGGAGAACGTGATCAACCAGGACAATTCCCGGGCCCTTATCTCGCTGAGTAAGCAGCGGCTCTATCTCATGGTGGGCGGTGAGGTCTATATCGACACCCCCATTTCCTCGGGCAAACGCTCCGGCATGACGCCGACGGGGACATTCCGGATCACCCAAAAGAACGCCGATCATCGATCCAACATTTACGGCGATTTCGTGGATCGCAACGGGCGCGTCGTGCGCTCGGGCATTAGCACGAAGGTCGATTCCGCGCCGGCCGGGACGAAATACCGTGGAGCTCCCATGCGCTGGTTCTGCCGACTGACCAATAGCGGGGTGGGCTTCCACACGGGGGTTCTGCCAGGCTACCCGGCATCGCATGGTTGCATCCGCTTGCCGGACGAGATGGCGCGGCTCATTTTCCTGAAGGTGAAGATCGGCACGGTGGCCGTCATCGAGCCTTAAGTGGGTTGGGCCGTCAGCGTGCGGCGCAGGAGATTGAGCGCGGCTTGCGTGGCGTGATCCTTGAAATTTTCGCGGTTGCTGCCGAAGCGGTGCCGTTCGACGACGGTCGCGCCGAGCGGGGTGGCCAGCGCGATGAAGACGGTGCCGACGGGCTTTTCTTCGCTGCCGCCAGCCGGCCCGGCGATGCCAGTCGTGGATAGCGCGTGATCCGCTCCGGCGACGCGGCGCGCGCCTTCCGCCATGGCGCGGGCGACCGGCTCGCTCACGGCGCCATGTGCGGCGATGAGCGCCGGATCGACGCCGAGCGAGCGGGCCTTGGCCGCATTGGCGTAGGTCACGAAGCCTTCGAGGAAGACCGCCGAGGCGCCGGCCACATTGGTCACGCGATGAGCGAGGAAACCGCCGGTGCAGGATTCCGCGATGGCCAGCGTCTCGCGGCGCGCGGTGAGCAAATCGACCACGACCTTCTCCAGCGTCCGCTGGTCGCGTGTGACGATGTGCGGGCCGAGTTTTTCCTCGATGATTCGCGCCGCCTCCTCGAGCACCGCCGGCGCGCCGATCGTGCGCAGATCGACCTCGCCGGGCCGCGCGCAATAACCCAGCTCGATCCCCAGCGCGAGCAGCGGCTCGCCGACCATCTGCTCGACGTTCGATTCGCCGAGCCCGGCGGTGCGGAAGACGCGCATCTCCACCGTCGGCCGCGGCGGCACCGTATTTTGCAAAATGGGCAGCACACTTTCCTCGAACATCGGTTGCAACTCGCGCGGCGGGCCGGGCAGGAGAAAAAGATGCGGCGTGTTGCCGTCCTGCCACGGCCGCGGTGCGAGGTAGAGACCGGGCGCGGTGCCGTGATGATTGGGCAGGACGACGGCGTCGCGCGGGCGTTGCGCCTGGCGGGCGTTGCGCGCACTCATGGCGAGCCCGCGCCGGGCGAAGCGCGCCTCGATCGCGGCCATCACCGTGGCGTCGTGGATCATTTCGAGGCCGAGCAACTCCGCCACGGCCTCGCGGGACACGTCATCCGTGGTCGGACCGAGCCCGCCCGTCATCAGCACGATGTCCGCACGGCCAAACGTCTCCGCCAACGCGTCGCGGATGCCCGTCCCGCCATCGGGCACCGTGACCTGCCGATCGAGCCGCAGCCCGAGTGGCCAGAGCGCTTCGGCGAATATGCGGGGATGGGTGTTGAGGACGCTGCCGAGGAGCAGCTCGGTGCCGGTGTTGAGGACTTCGACGCGCATGGAAGAGGGGCGGGGATACGATGTGAAACGGCGCGCGGGCTCAATGCGGAGTCAGGCGCGTTCGGCCTGCACGTCCGCCAATTCGCCCGGCTCGCAGGCGATGGTGAGGGCGATGGGGCGGCAGCAGACGGCGCAATCTTCGATCGTCGTATAGTCGCCCTGCGAGGTATCGACGGTCGTCGGGAAATATTCCCCGCACCACGGGCACGGGATTTCTGTCTCGATGATGAACGTCATGGGAAAATCCGAAATCCGAAGCGCGAAATCCGAAGCAAATTCAAATGATCGGAAACCGTTGGACAACCGATCTTATGCTTTCCGACTGCCTGCGTTGCGGATTTCGGATTTCGGATCTCGGGTTTCCTCAAGCGTCAGCTTGAGGCGCGGCGCATCGCTCCACAGGTCTTCGAGGCTGTAGAAGCCGCGCTTTTCGTGATGGAAAATGTGGACCACCACATCGGAGTAATCCGCCACGATCCACTGGCTGGTCGGGAAGCCATCGACGGCCATCGGCATCACGTCGTAATCCTTTTTCAAGCTGTCGCGCAATTCGCCGACGATGGCTTTCAAATGCGGTTCGGAGGTACCGGAGCAGAGGACGAAAAAATCCGTGAAACCGGAAATGCCGCGGAGGTCGATGGCGATGATATCTTCGGCTTTTTTTTCCGCGGCGTAGTGCGCGCAGAGGCGGGCGAGCTTTTCAGAGTCGATGGGGTGGGTCCTGGTAGAGGTGATGGGCAGCGATGAGGGAGCGCACGGGCTCGGGAACGAGATAGCGGATGGAAGCGCCGCACGCAACCCGCCTGCGAATCTCCGTGGCGGAGATATCGACGCGGCGTGGCAGGAGGCGGAAGCCAGGAGGGTCTTCGTGGCCGCGCTCGCCGCGTCCGAACACGACGAACTCCGCGAGTCGGCGCAGATCGCCGATGCGCCGCCAGGTGTGCAGTTCGGCGACATTATCCGCGCCGATCAAGTAGTGAAGCTGGGCGCCGGGATGTGCAGCGCGGATCCGCTCGACGGTGTCGATGGCGAAGCTGGGGCCGGGTTGCACGACTTCGGAGTCGTCGAGGACGAAGCCCGGTTCATCGGCCAGCGCGGCGGCGAGCATCTCGCGGCGCATTTCCGCCGGTGCAGGCGAGGTCGCGAGTTTGTGCGGCGAAAGTGCGGCGGGAATGAAGATCACGCGATCCAAGTTCAAGTTTTCCAGCGCGTCGCGCGCGAGCAGAAGGTGGCCGTGGTGGACGGGATCGAAGGTGCCGCCGTAGAGCGCGAGTCGCATCGCGGAGATAAGGAGAAAATGAAGTGGGTTTGGAAAAGCGAATCGCTACGCTGTGCTGGCTATATGGAACGATCCTCCCTCGGTCAATTACTCCTCACCGGCGTGCCTGGTCTGGAACTCGATCCGGCCACGGCCGCCACCTTCCGGCGCATTCAGCCGGGTGGTTTCATTCTTTTCGGCCGGAATATCCAGTCGCCCGCGCAACTGCGGAAACTGATCGACGATCTGCGCGAATTGAGCGCGGTGGAGCCGATCATCACCATCGACCAGGAAGGCGGGCGCGTCTCGCGGCTGAAGCTGATCGGCCACGAGCCGCCGAATGCCAACCAGCTCCGCGACAAGAACGACCTCGCCCTCATTCGCCGCCACGGTGCGACCACGGGGCGGTTGTTGCGCATGTGCGGCTTCAATCTCGATCTGTGCCCGGTGCTCGACATTTCCTTTGACGACGACGCGGATAACTCGCTGCGCGGGCGCTGCTACGGCAATGATGTCGCCCAAGTCATTCGCAACGCCGGGGTCTTCAACGAAGCGCTGCAAGGAGAGGGGATTCTTACCTGCGGAAAACATTACCCCGGCTACTCGCGCGCACCGCTCGATGCGCATCATGAACTGCCAGAAATCGCGCTGAGCCGCGCGGAACTCGACGCGCACGAACTCGCGGTCTTCCGGCATTTCGCGGACAAAGTGGATTCGATGATGATCGGTCACGCATTTTATCCGGCGCTGGATGACAGCAAAACTCCGTCCTCACTTTCGAGGAAGGTGATCACGGATTTGTTGCGCAAGGAGCAGGGATTTGCGGGCCTGGTGATGACCGACGATCTCGACATGGGCGCGATCCTGAATCACTACGGCCTGGAGGAAACGATCCGCCTCGCGATCACGGCCGGCAACGATCTCGCGATGATCTGCCACCGAGTGAACGTGGTCGAAGAAGCGTTTGGGCACCTGGCTGGCTTACCGACAGCGGACTTGGATCGCGCGCTGGAGAGCGTCGCGAGATACAAGGCGAAGCAGGCGCCGCCGGAGCCCTGGAGCGAGGCCGAGTTTGTCCGCCGGGATTTGGAAGTGCGCGACTTGCGGGCGGCGGTGCTCGGAGCGGAAGCCGCGGAACAGCGCAGCCCCGAAGACGGCAAACGTTCACCGGTGGAAATTTACTGAT
>Ga0105047_10003750_pt1 | contig 26678 bp, 25 predicted proteins | sample MAT04_FD_78384 | JGI IMG/M metagenome (GOLD analysis project Ga0105047, IMG submission 78384) | Freshwater microbial communities from Lake Fryxell liftoff mats and glacier meltwater in Antarctica - MAT-04 (megahit assembly) | ecosystem: Environmental > Aquatic > Freshwater > Ice > Liftoff... | reverse complement strand
TACTCTCACCTCATTCTTATCTACATATTGTTGAATTTTGACTATTAAATTGCTTATATTTTCTTTTTTCATTTTCATACTGGCTCTGTTTACGATCATTCTTGCACTGATATCACATATTTTATCTATAATAATTAATCCATTTTCCTTTAAAGTATCTCCTGTTTCTACCAAATCTACAATTGCATCAGATAACTCTAATATAGGAGCAAGTTCCACTGACCCATCAAGTTTAATAATTTCAACATCTTCATTGTTTTTTTTGAAATATTCTTTTGCCACTGTAGGGTACTTGGTAGCTATCTTTTTACGATTATATCCATTATAAGTTTGAAAACTTGGCAATGCAGCCACAGCAAACATACATTTACCAACCTTTAAATCCACTACTTCATAAAAATCTTTATTCTGCTCCATTAAGGTATCTTTACCTACAATACCAATATCCGCTGCGCCATGTTCTACATAAGTTAAAACATCTGTAGATTTTACTAGGACAAATTCTATATTGTTTTTATCATCTTTCAGAATTAATTTTCTTCCTTTGTTTTTAAGTTCTGTGCAGTCTATTCCTATATCTTCAAACATATCAATAGCATACTTTTCTAGTCTACCTTTTGTTAATGCTATCCGTATTACTTTCATGATTTTTCCTCCAAACTCTCAATAAATTCCTGAATATCTACTTCCCAATTTTTTCTACTTATAATATCTGTTATTTCAGTTTTTTCATTTTCAATTATAGAAATCATTTTATCTAATTTTTTTTGCTTTCCATAGCTTAAAGCCTTTTCTTTTTCTTCAAATAAGCTTAATTCACAAGTAAATCCTTTTACTCTAATTTGTTCTGAAATTTTCATTGCATTTCCTATTAAAGAATCCTCATATTGAATGAGAAATTTCTGCTTATCTTTTTCATTATTATTCCCTTGTTTTTCAAGAACAGATAGAATATTATCCACATCTATTGCAAATCCAACTGCTGGCATAGCTTCACCAAACTTGGAAATTAAATTGTCATATCTACCACCACTAATAATTGTAGTTCCAACTTTACTACTGTATCCTTTAAAGATAATACCAGTATAATACTCAATATGCTGAACCATTCCTAAATCAATAGAAATATAATCCCCTAGGCCAACGCTTTCTATTCTTTTATATATTTTTTCTATAGCATCTATTGCTGTTTGGGCTCTTTTGTTTTGAGTTAGCGTTCTTGCCTTCTCCAGTATTTCAATGCCTCCAAATAATTCCGGCAATTTTTTTAAAGCTACTACATTTTTTGTTCCAAGTACTGCTTCTTTTTCTTCTATAAACTCTCGGAGTGCTCCAAAATTTTTATTTTCAACAAGCCTTCTTAATCTTTCCATTTCATCTTCATCAAGTTCTATGTCCTCAATAAGACCTTTGAAAAATTCGGCTTGTCCTATTTCAAGTTCAAATTTTTTTACCCCTATAGCAAGAAGCGACTGAATGGCGGTTATAATTACTTCTGCATCTGCCTTTGGACTTTCACTTCCCACTATTTCAGTTCCAGATTGGGTGGTTTCACTAACCTTTCCATCCCAATTTTCATTCATTCTAAATATATTTCCACTGTAGCATATTCGCAATGGATATAATGAATCTTTAAGTTTTGTTGCTACAATTCTTGCTATTGGCATTGTCATGTCTGGTCTTAACACCAATATTCTACCTACGTTATCAAAAATCTTATACATTTTTTCCTGTTCAATGGATAAATTATCTCCCTGAAAAACATCATAAAATTCTAATGTAGGGGATACCACTTCTAAAAATCCAGAATTTATATATAATTTTCTAAGTGTATTTATAATTTCAATTTTATTACTGCAATCCTCAAAAAGTATATCTCTTGAACCCTCAGGTATATGTCTTTTCCAATTATTCAAAATCTCACTCCCTCAATGTGCTTTACCACTTCACTGCGTTAACTTGTTAAACTAATAAAATAATACCATCTTTCATTGTAGAAGTCAACTGTTTAGTCTTCACATATATTTTTTTCTCCAATTTTATATCCTTGAAAGATTGTTCGCAAATAGAGCTTTTACAAAAAAAATAATCACCATAGTAACTTTTATTTTAAGCTACTGTAGTGATTAATAATATTATTAAATATATTTGTTTAATACTTTTACAAAATCAGCTTTAGGTCTAAATCCAACTATACTTTCTACTGCTTTATCGCCATTAAACACCATAATGGTAGGTATACTTGATATTGCAAATTGATTTGAAATCATAGGATTTTTATCTACATTAACTTTAACAAATTTTATCTTTCCAGCATATTGCTTATCTAATTCTTCCATAACAGGGCCAACCATTTTACATGGTCCACACCACGGTGCCCAAAAATCCACCACTACTGGTACATCATTTTCAATTACTTCTTCACTAAAAATATTATCATTTATTTCTTTCATTAATATTCCCTCCATTTTTATAATATATATTTATTATTTGTAAAATTTATTTTATCCCTTAGAAATTCATCTTTAAGTTTCTGCAAACTGTATTGCTCCCATAGGACAATACTTTACGCATTTACCACACTTAGTACACTTATCTTCTAACACAATAGGTGCATCAAAGCCCACTTGCTGTAGAGAATTTACTGGACATACTCTCACTGATGGACACGGATGATTTTCTGGACATCTACTCTTAATTATTTTAATCTTTATAACCTTCACCTCTTTTCACTATATACCCCGGCAGGGTATCTAAAAGTATAATAACATATGTAAGACTTATCTGTCAATAACTATTTTCTTGTAAATAATTTATAAACCTCAAGGGATTACATTTTTATTGGGAAATATATTTTATACTATTAATAGCTCAATTATTATACAAAAAAAATTCTCATGTTAAATGAGAATTTTTCATCTTAACTACTTATATGTTCTTATAACACAATTTAGTATATCCTAATTAAAAATAACAACCACTATTCCTGTTTTAACCTCATAAAAAATAGCTGAAGATTAAATCTTCAGCTATTTTTTATTCTAAAATGGCATAATAAAAGTTTTTCCAGTCTTGGGGTTTTTAGTTATATATACTTCTAATCCATAAACCTTTTTAATTATATCTTCTGTTAATACTTCCTCTGGCACTCCGTCTTTATAAACCCCTCTATCATGCATTAGTATCATATGATCACCATAGGCAGCTGCTATATTCAAATCATGTAGCACTGCAATAATTGTGATGTTTTTATTTTGATTTAATTGTTTCAATTGATTCATTATTTCAATTTGATGATGAATATCCAGGTGAGAAATAGGTTCATCTAAAAGAATTATTTCTGTTTCTTGAGCAATTGCTCTTGCCACTACAACTCGTTGTTTTTCACCACCACTGAGTGTATTTATGCTTTTATTCCTAAGCTCCCAAGTGTTTGTACTTTTCATAGCGGTCATAGCTATTTCTACATCTTTTTCACTTTCCGAGCAAAATCTAGAAATGTGTGGAGTTCTACCCATAAGAACTATATCTTGAACCGAAAAATTAAATTCAATTTCCGTACTTTGTGGTACCACAGCCATTTCCTTTGCAAGCGTGTTTGCTTTTATTTGGGTTAAATCCTTTCCATCAATAGAAATCTCACCTTTTTCCATATTCAGCGATTTTGATAGTATCCTTAAAAGAGTAGTTTTACCTGACCCATTAGGGCCTAAAATTGTGTAAAACTTTCCTCTTTCTATGTTTATGTTAATATTCTTTAATACTTGCTGTTCAAAGGAAAAACAAACGTTGTTTATCTCTATCAATTAAATCGCCTTCTTCTTTGTTTTATATAATAAATATATAAAAAATGGCACTCCAAAAATCGAAGTGATAATTCCAACGGGTATTTCTGAGGGAGGTACTACTACTCTTGCAAGTGTATCACAAATTATTAGAAATATAGCTCCCAAAAGTGCTGAAAATGGTATAACCACCCTATTATCAGAACCAAAAATCATCCTTATAGCATGAGGTATTATAAGTCCTACAAATCCAATTATTCCACTCACAGATACAACTGCTGCCACCATTATGGTACTTATTATAAATATGTGCTTCTTAAATCCATTTACATCTATACCAAGACTTCTTGCACTATCATCTCCAAGCAGCATGATATTAAGATCTCTTGAGAATGTAGATATAAATAAAATTGAAGGAACTATTATTATAAATAGTAGAATCACTTCTTCCCAACCGGCTGTTGAAAAACTACCCATAGTCCACATAACTATTTTTTCAATATTATCTCTATTAAAAGTCATCATTAATGAAATAATAGAAGACAGTAAGTAGTTTATAGCAATACCTGCCAGGAGTAGTGTAGCCACTGGAACTTTTGTACCAACTCTCGCAATATTATAAACTAAAAAAGTAGTCATTATAGCCCCTATAAAAGCAGTGAATGCTACCATGCTCATTCCAAAAAAATGAGTTTCACTAAGAAAAACCATGGTTATGGTAGCTCCAAGTGCAGCTCCTGAAGAAACTCCTAGAACAAAAGGGTCTGCCATTGGATTCTTGAAAATTCCTTGAAAAGAAGTACCAACAACTGAAAGTGCTGCTCCTACTAAACAAGCTAAAAGTATTCTAGGAAGTCTTAAATTTAACAATATGATCATAGATGTAGACTTAATTCCTTCTGTAGATACAAAGTTATTTACTATTGGAATTTTACTTATTACAATTAAAGCTGTTTGCTTGAAAGAAATATCTGCTACCCCAAAATTTGCCGCAGCAATTATAACAATTATAAGTAAAAACACTCCAATTGCAAATACCCTTTTATAATAACTTTTATTCTCTATAAATGTCATGGTAGTGCAACTCCTTTTACTTGAAAAGTTCAGGGTGAATTAGTTTAGCCATTGCTTCTAGCCCATCTGCAAGTCTTGGTCCCTGTCTAACAATAGTATTATCATCCATTTCCAATAATTTACCATTTTTAACCGCTTTTAAATCTTTGTAACCATTAGTAGCTTCTATACCTTTTTTAGAATCAAAGAACTTAGAGCATATTACCACATTAGGATCCTTTTCTACAAGCTTTTCTACACTGTATTTCCAACCAATTGCATCATCTGCAGCGTTTTTTCCACCAGCTATTTCTATCATATTACCTATGAATGTATCTTTTCCTGCAGTAAAATCACCGCTTTTACCAAAACCTGCTACGTAATAGACTGTTGGCTTTTTCGCATCTGCTACCTTGCTCGCTATATCTGCAACCTTCTTTTTCATGCCTGATATTATTGTTTGTGCCTTTCCATTTGCATTTACAACCTGACCAAGCTTTGACATTGTATCATATACACCAGCAAAATTCTCTTCACCGTAAATTACTAAAACTTTTATATTAAGAGCTTCCAGTTTTTTAACAACATCCTTGTCAAAATGAGTAGATGCAATAACTACATCAGGCTTTAATTCAACAATTTTTTCTATGCTTGGTTGTAATAAACTGCCAACAGATGTTACCTTGCTTACCTGTGTTGGATAGTCATCATAATCGCTTCTACCAACTAGACTCCCACCTTTACCAAGAGCATATATTCCCTCTGTTATATTTGGTGCAATTGTAATAATCCTTTTAGGTTCTTTTTCAATGGTAACAGTTCTATTATATGAATCCACCACTTTTAAAGGATATACTACGCCAGCTGTTTCCTTTTTAGTAACATTAGCCTTGTTATCCTTAGCTTTGTTACCACAAGCACTAAACACAACACAAACAAAAATAGCTAAAACTATACTTATTATACATTTTCTCTTAAACATAAATTTCCTCCTAGTATTCCTTAGTGGCACTAAACAATTATTAATTGTTTAGCCCCCATAAATTTTATTTTATAATCAATTATTTAATTTTAATCGGAATACCACAAACCACCAAGTGAACTTCCTGGGCTCTGGATGCGATATACTGATTTACTCTACCTGCAATATCTCTAAAAACCCTTGCCATCTTATATTCTGGTACAATTCCAGCCCCAATTTCATTAGTTACAAGAATTACTGTTTTTGTATTTTTTTCAGTTTCATTAAGAAAATCAGATATTTCTTGTAAAATTTCTTTTTCCATAATATCTATATCCTCATTATTTAGATCATCGAAGTTATCTCCTGCACTATCAAACATAAGATTTGTAACCATTATTGTTATGCAATCTAATAAAATAGTATCAAACTGCATTTCTTCATTATAAAATACCTGCTTTAAATTCTTATAGCCTTCAAAAGTATGCCAGGTAGATGGCCTTCTTTCTTTATGCTTTTTCACTCTATCCTTCATTTCATCATCGAATGGAATTGAAGTAGCAATATAAAGTACACTACCTTTTTCCTCTGAAGCTAACTTTTCAGCGTATGTACTTTTTCCACTCCTTGCACCACCTGTTATAAGCACAATTTTTTTCATAATAAACTCCTTATTAATTTAGTGATAAATCCCTAAGTAAAAAAATCCAACAAAAAAAACCACACCTTATGGATGTGGTTATGCAATTAATTTTTTCACCTATTGGATTACCCAATATTATTGCTAAATTACGCATTTTTCATCCTCCCTCCGAAGACTAATATCTTGAGCATTTAGGCAGGTTTACTGGCTTTAGCATCATCTTACTCTCCAACCTTCTCGGTTTCCCAATGGTTTTTTGGATTTCATCCTCTAATACAGTAGCGGCGGGCTGCAGTGGTTTTAAACCACTTTCCCTTTTAACCCTTGTTACAAGGCACCTAAAGCTAATATTCAATTTTTATTAAATTCACAATAATAATTGTAACATCAAAAAATTATTAAAGCAATAAAAAAAATAACAAGAAGATACCATAAACTATCTTTTTGCTATTTCTGTAATTTAATTTTTCCAATATTCTTCCGCTTCCTCCTCCATTTTAGCTAGTCTCTTATAATAATCCGGAAATTCATTTAAATGAGCAAGTGCTATTTTACCAGTTAAAATCGGATCATCATTAGTAACGTTAGTAACATTATTAATACTACCATGCTCTAATTCGACATTTAATCCAATTCTAAATTGTTCAACATCAAACTTGTCAAATCTTACATCTAGATGTTTAGCAATAAATGATGCTTCTTCTATTGTGAAATTTTCTTTTCGAGAATCCCTTTTATAATAACATCGCCTCATATTGTCTAACATTATTTCATAATTAATCTGCTCATTAATCATATTATAAAAATAAGGATAGCTGAACATATATACCCTCCATAAAAATAAATATCAATATATATTATGTTATTAAAATAATTTTGCAACCATGATCCTAAATATAAAAACATATATAAAACTTATTGATAATTAAAAATTGCAAGAGCTATAGTAAATAGCATACTGCTATTTTTGAACTAGTGCGTTTATTGCCATAACATAGCCATATTTACCAAAGCCACAAATCTGGCCTATACAAGCTGGCGCAGTTACTGATTTTCGTCTAAATTCTTCCCTTGCATGAATATTGCTAAGATGAACCTCTATAGTATTTATAGAAACTGATTTTATAGCATCAAATATTGCAATACTATAATGGGTATAAGCTCCAGCATTGATGACTATTCCCTCATACTTTTGGTAAGCCTCTTGTATAAAGTTTATAATTTCACCTTCAATATTGCTTTGAACAATATCGATATGAACCTGAATTTTTTCAGCCTCTTTATAGAGATAGCTACACATTTCTTCGTACGTTGTGTTTCCGTACACACCCTTCTCCCTTATTCCAAGAAAATTTAGGTTTGGACCGTTAATTATTAATACTTTCATAACCTCACCTCTTATTTATTAATTTCTACATATATTTTTATAATGTTGCTCACCACATCATAAATATTACTAATATTCATAATTTCATAGTCACAATATTTTTTGTAAAGGTGCCCTCTCTCCTCAAACAATCTATAAATTTTGGATGGATCTTTTGCAAGTAAGGGACGAGCATTAACATCTATATCCCCTACTATGTTTTCAATAGGACGATTGATATAAACTATAACGCCATTTTTCTTAAATTTTTTAATGTTTTCATATCTGCAAATCACTCCACCACCAGTTGATACAACTGCAAAAACTTTTTCTGATACTTCTGCAACTGCTTTAGCTTCTATGTCTCTAAACAGTGCCTCACCACTTTTAAATATTTCAGTAATATTACAACTTGTACCGGTTTCAATATATCTATCCATGTCAATTAAGGTCATCTCTAATTTTTCCGCAAGTATTTTCCCAATTGTACTTTTACCTGAGCCAGGCATCCCAATTAAAACTATGTTTTTCATTTTCATAGAATATCCACCATTGCACTTTTATAATTACCCAGTATCTTAAAGTAGCGACTATTCATTTTAATTAAATCAATTGCAGTTACTACCTTATTATCGTTTATATTTCCCTCAAAATCTATGTAAAAGAAATATTCCCAGGGCTTATCTACTATTGGTCTGGATTCAATTTTCAAAAGATTTATATTGTTTTCTGCAAAATATTTTAAAACGTTATAGAGTGAACCTGCCTTGTGAGTTATAGACAAAACTAAGCTTATTTTATTATTTTCATTAGTTGCCTTAATTTCCTTTCCAATGACAACAAACCTAGTCGTATTTGTTGCATTTGAGTTTATATTCTTCTGCAAAATTTTGAGACCATATATTTCCGCTGCCTTAGAGCTGGCTATAGCAGCAAATGTTTTATCCTGCCTTTCTTTAACTAACTCTGCACTTTTTGCTGTACTATTAAAAGGAACTAACTTCCAATGCTTATAACCTTTTAAAAATTCCATACTTTGTTGTAGTCCTTGAGAATGCGAATAAACTTCTTTAATTTCACCTAATGTTGAACCTTTAATTCCCATTAGGTTTTGGCTTATTTTAAGATATTTTTCTCCTGTTATATAAAAATTGTATTTATTAAGAAGGTCATAAACCTCAGCTATCGCTCCTGTAGAAGAATTTTCTATAGGAATAACTCCATAATTTATTTTCCCGTATTTTAACTCCAAAAATATATCTTCAAACTCAGTTAATGCTTTTGTGTCCACTTTTTCACCAAAATATCCTTTTAGTGCCTCTTCGCTAAAGGAACCTGTAACACCATAAAATCCAACATTTATCTTTTCATCCCCAACTAAAACTCCATCTAAGTTTAAATTTTTCTTTTGATATCCTCTACTTATTTTCATAACAGATTTAAAGAACTCTTCTACCTCTAAAAGTAAATCACTATTAGTAACTAATTCTAGATTCTTTTTTATGACCAACTCTTCTCTCGCTCCATTTAAAATCTCCATATTATTTTTCTTTTTATATTGGGCTATCTTTAGAACTACCTCCATACGATTTTCAAATAGCAAAAGCAGGCTAGCATCGATTTTATCAATTTGATTTCTCAAATCACTTATATCAAAATTTTCTACATTACTCATTAAATCACATCCTTAAATCATCAGCATCGCAGCGGTTGATCTTCTACTATACTGTAATATTATATAAAATCTAAAATACTCATTGCTGCACAGGCTTCAATTACTGGTAGTGCTCTTAACACTATACAAGGATCATGCCTGCCTGTAATAGATACTTCCGAATTCTGGTAAGTACCCATATCAATTGTATTTTGAAGTTTGGCTATGGAAGGAGTAGGTTTCATTGCAACTCTAACCACTATGGGCATACCATTAGAAATACCCCCATTGATTCCACCATTATTATTAGTCCTCATACAAACACTGCCTTTGTTCATATAAGGTATATCATTGGCCTTACTTCCTAGAACTTTTGTTATTTCAAACCCTTCACCAAATTCTACACCCTTTACTGCAGGCACTGAAAAGAGTAATTGAGCTAAATTACTCTCTATAGAATCAAAAAACGGTTCACCAAGTCCACAAGGTAGATCCAATATTGCGGCTTCAATTATACCTCCCACTGAATCCATTTCTTCTTTAGCTTTTAAAATAATATTTTTCATTTCTAGCCCTTTTGCATCATCAATAACGGGGAATCTTTTCTTTGAAACATCTATTAAAAGTTGATTTTTTAAATTGACACCATCAAAGTAGTTGTCAAAAACATCACCAATACTCAAAATGTGGCTTCCTATTAGTATTCCCTTCTGAAAAAGAATTTGTTTAGCAACGGCACCTGCAAAAACTAATGGAGCTGTAATTCTTCCTGAGAAATGACCGCCACCTCTATAATCATTAAAGCCTGAATATTTAACCTTCCCTGTAAAATCCGCATGACCTGGTCTTGCTAAGTCTTTTAACTTATCATAATCTGCTGACTTTTGATTTTCATTGAAAATAACCGCACAAAGAGGTGTGCCGGTGGTATGTCCATTAAAATATCCGCTTAAAATTTCGACCTTGTCTCCTTCACTTCTTTTAGTTGACAATTCATCTCTACCTGGAGCACGTCTTTGCATTTCATTATTAATAAAATCCATATTAAGTGATATGCCTGAAGGCAATCCATCAATTGTTATTCCTATGCCTCTTCCATGAGATTCTCCGAATATAGAATACTTTACTTTTTTACCCCATTGTCCACTCATCAATTTTCCCTCCTAGACTCTTAAAATCATCATAAAAATTCGGGTAGGATTTTTTTACTGCACCACTATTCTGTATTGTAAGCTTTTCGGTACATTTAATTGAAGCAATTGCCATGGCCATAGCTATTCTATGATCATTCCAACTGTTTACAATTCCACCCTTAAGCAATGGTTTGCCATGAATCAGCAGTGAATCCCCTTTTTCTATAACCTCTGCTCCAATTTTATTTAACTCTGTTGCTATAGCTCTTATTCTATCAGATTCTTTAATTCTAGCTCTACTAGCATTGATAATTTCTGTAGTTCCGTCACTTAGTGCACCAAGCACTGCTACTATTGGTAAAAGGTCAGGACATTGCGATACATCAACAACGCTGCCTTTTAAATCTGATTCTGAAGCCTTTAAAATACCATTTTCAAGTGAGAGCTTTCCACCCATATTTCTAATTATGTCCATTATTACTCTGTCTCCTTGAAGAGATTCCATATTTAGATGGGTGCATTGAACCTCTCCACCTAAAACACCCGCTGCAAGGTAAAAGGCTGCTTGAGAAAAATCACCTTCAACCCTATAATCTCTCTTTTGATAATGTTGATTTCCTTTTACTTTAAATTCTCTATAATTATTGTTTTTTATTTCTACTCCAAATTTAGAAAGTACATCTAAGGTTAAATCAATATACCCAATAGATTCCATTTTTGTAGTAACCACAATTGTGGAATCTCCATTTAATAATGGTAGTGCATAAAGAAGTCCAGTAATGAATTGAGAACTTACATCTCCTCTCAGTTCAAAGATTCCTGGTTTAAGTTTACCGTATATTGTTAGTGGAAGGTAGCCTTCATCTGTAATGTACTTTATATTCTGCTTGTCAAAGATCTCATAATAAGGTTTAAGTGGTCTATGTACTAGTTTACCCCTACCTTTAAAAATTATTTTCCCTCCACTTTGCATGGCTATAGGAATTAGAAACCGTAAGGTTGATCCACTTTCATTACATTCTAACTGATTGCTGATATTCTCACTATTTGCTGTTTCATTGTTTTCAATTTTATTATTAAAAATACCGTCCTTAGAAAACTCAATAGCACCTTTTCCACTTATGTGAAGGCTGTTTGGGATCTTTTTTATTTTTGCTCCTAATTTTTCCATTATTCCACAAGTAGCTATTATATCCTCAGACATACTTATATTATAAATTGCACATTCCCCATAGCTCAATGCTGCGGCTATAATTGCTCTATGACCCAAAGATTTTGAAGGTGGTATTTTAATTTTTCCATTTAAAGAAAAAGGCTGAATAGTAACTAATTTCATAGATTATTACCCCAATTCAATTTAAAATTTATTTTTGTATTTTTTCTAAGTACTCAACAATCTTAATGGCCTCAACTTTCCCAATAAAACTATTACCAATGGATTCTATTAATATAAAATTCATAGAATCACCAATATTTTTCTTATCATGACTAATAGTTTCAATTATAGCTTCAGTTTTTATTTCAGGTAAGGTCCAAGGTAAATTATACTTAACTAAGACGTCTTTTATATTACTTGCTGTTCCAATTTTAGTCATTCCTAGTTCTTCTCCTATTTTTGTTATAGCATACATTCCCATTGCCACCGCTTCTCCATGGGAGTACCGTGCATAATCAAAGAATTGCTCAACCGCATGTCCTATTGTATGACCGAAGTTTAATAACATTCTCTCGTTAGTATCCCTCTCATCTCTTTCAACAATATCAGCCTTAATTCTGCAACAAGTATATATTATTTTATCTATATCTTTCAATGCAGCTTCACTATTTTCAAATCCCATTAATTTATAAAATAACTCACTATCCTTAATTGCTCCATATTTTATAACTTCACCCATACCATCACTTATAAACCTATCATTAAGTGTTCCTAGCAGCAATGGATCAATAAAAACTGCTTTTGGATTATAAAAACTCCCTACAAGATTCTTCCCGCGGGGTAGGTCTACTGCCACCTTACCACCAACACTACTATCCACTTGCGCCAGTAGTGTTGTCGGAATTTGTATAAGTGGGATACCTCTTAAGAACGTGGAGGCTGCGAAACCAGTCATATCTCCTACAACTCCACCACCTAAGGCAATTATTATATCACCTCTGTTTATCTTAAAATCAAGTAGTTTGTCATATACCTGTAAAAGAGTTTCAAAGGACTTGCTTTCTTCACCAACCTTAACCACAATTTTAAAAGTCTCGAAGCCTTCCTCATTTAATGAGCTAATGACCTTTTGTCCATAAAATTTATTAACATTAGAATCCGTTACTATAGCTATTTTTCTGCCTTTATATATCTTTTTAACTTCAATACCAATCTCGCCAAGCAATCCATTCTTAATGTATATTGGATAGCTTCCACTGGATGCTTTAACTTCTATAGTATACATCTTAGTCTAGCTCCTTCCTCTTACTCGTTGCACTCTCAAACCTCTTCTTTAGAAAAGCTTCATCTCCATTTATTATTGCTTCTTTTATCTCTTTTATATTATTTTCAAAATCTTCTATTTTATTAATTATATTTTTTTTGTTATATAGAAGTAATTCTGGCCATAATTCACCATTTATAGTAGCCACCCTAGTGATATCTTTAAAACTTTCTCCTACAAACTTAGATACCCCAACAATTGAACTATTAGAATCTATTAAGGAAACAGCAATAACATGTGGTAACTGGCTTGTATAAGCAATTATATCATCATGCTCCACAGGTGTGAGATGAACCACTCTTTTGCAGCCCATACCTTTAGCTAGCCCCTCTACTAAGTTTATATTTTTCTTCTTATTGCCATGTATTGGGGTTAAAATATAATTAGCATGTTTAAACATATCAACAGTAGCAGCTTTTAAACCAGATTCTTCTTTTCCTGCCATAGGGTGGCCACCTATAAAATCTAAATCTTCCCTAAGCACAGGCATGATTTCACTTAATAAATCATTCTTTATTCCAGCAGTATCTGTAATAACTGCTCCGGTTTTAAATAACTTCATATTATTCTTCACAAAGTTTATTGTCTTTTGAGGATAAATGGCAAGTATCACAATATCCGAATCCCTAAGTGGTATTTCTGGACTTATATAACCCTTATCGATAATATTCATTTTCTCCGCTGTGGCTAAGACATCTTTATCAATGTCAATAGCCCAAATTTTTTTAGGATTTAATTCTTTTAATGCCATGGCAAAGGAACCCCCTATAAGTCCTAAGCCCACAATTGTAATATTAAAATCACTAAAGTCCAATTTTATCACCTCTTAAATTATTCTATCTTGTGTTTTTGCAATTGCTCTTACTGACTCTACAAAAGTCTTGAATTTCTCTGGCTTTAAGGACTGCGCTCCATCACATAATGCATTAGCAGGATCATAGTGCACCTCAATTTCAAGCCCATCCGCTCCAACTGCTATAGCAGCTTTTGCAAGTGGTTCTACTAACCACCATTTACCAGTAGCATGACTTGGATCTACTATAACCGGCAAATGAGTAAGTTTCTTAAGTACTGGAATTGCACTTAAATCTAAAGTGTTTCTTGTGAACGTTTCGAAGGTTCTAATACCTCTTTCACATAAAACTACATTTTCATTGCCTTCCGACATAATATATTCAGCAGACATAAGAAGCTCTTCAATAGTTGCACTCATACCTCTTTTTAAAAGTATTGTTTTATTACATCTTCCTACTTCCTTTAAAAGATCAAAATTTTGCATGTTTCTAGCGCCAATTTGCAATACATCAGCATATTGTGATATTTTTTCAACCAACTCTACGCTCATAACTTCCGTAACTATTGGAAGTCCTGTAATTTTTTTTGCTTCTAATAATATTCTTAATCCTTCTTCCTCCAATCCTTGGAAGCTGTATGGAGAAGTTCTTGGTTTGTACGCACCTCCTCTTAGAAAATTAGCTCCTGCTAGTTTTACATCTTTCGCAATAGTTATAAGTTGTGATTCACTTTCCACAGCGCAAGGTCCAGCTATTATTGCTAACTCTTTTCCTCCGATTGTTCTATCACCGACTTTTATTATGGAATCCTCAGGATGAAAAAGTCTATTAGCTCTTTTATAAGGTGCTTGAACACTCATAACCTTATCAACAAATTCTTCTGCTTCAATCTGGCTTATGTTTATGGCACTTGTGTCTCCAACAATTCCTAAAACACAATGGTTTTCTCCCTGAGAAACATGAACTATGCAACCAAACCCCTCTATTTTTTTCATAATACCTCTAACTTCATCTTGTTTCGCATTTGGATTCATTACAATTACCATTTAAAATTCCTCCTAAAATATTGTTTTCGCCTCATTTTTAATAAAACCTTTAGTTTAAAAGCTACAATAAAAAAATAAAAAAAAAAGGGAAGACCCTTTATAATTGGTCTTCCCTAAAAAAAAGGAAGACCTCTTATAATGAGTCTTCCTTGCGTACAGACACAGTTCACTTTCTATAAATCAGCATATGCTGGTATTATAGTTTTATTACTAAACTCATTATTTAAAGGAATCATATATATTTTTTTGCATAAAAAGTAGCTAAAGCTAAAATAACGATAGCTAAAGCTAAAATAAAAATATACTTTTTGACTCATTCCTTTAACAATGATATTTTTCATAATTACACCTCACAAAGTTTGAATTAGTATCTGTATGTAAATTCTTAATATTTATACAGTATAACATTTTGGTTGTATTTGTCAACTGGTGTTATTTTCAAAATATATTAGGTACTTAAGTCATTTATAGATGTTTCAAATATATAAGATTATAATAAAACATTGACTTTTACTGAATTTGTGTATAGTATTTATAATGAAATGTAAAGACTTTTAACCACTTGTTAAAATTGGTTAGAAGTCTTTTTAAGTATAATATTAAAAAAAGGCAAATAAATGTATTTGCCATGGAGGTAAAAATGGGTAAGAATCATAGTGTTAGGAATAATTTTGTTTACAATAATATAGAGAAGAAAGATAAGAATTTTATGTATAAGAATCTCGAGAGAAGTAATTGCTATAATAGTGATTTTTCAAGGTCAAATTTTGATTATGTTAATTTTAGAGGTGCACATTTTAAGTCATGTGTATTTTTTGAATGTACATTTAAATGGGCGGAATTCATTGGAACAAATCTAAAGGGCAGTGATTTCAAAAACACAATATTTGAAAATGCTATATTTGACTCCGTAAATTTAGACGGTGCAGATTTTAAAGATGCTGAATTTAAAAATACTATATTTTTGTCCACTGATCTTACAAAAGCTAAGAATCTTAGCATTAAGAATTCAGATACTAAAGTATTTAGTGAAATGCCTCAAATTGAGATTAGTGAAGAACTTCGAACAGCGGTTATAGATGCCATGAAAAACAAACATGTAAAAGCTGCAAGAATTCTTGATACAAGAGATGGTGGCATTAACACGATAAACTTAATGATATTACTAGAAAATTTTGATGAAGAAACTTTAATAAGTGGATTAAACAAAATTAAAACCGAATTGGATTGTGCTTTTTACACATTAAGTTATATTGTTAAGTTTTTAAAAAATAATATGTAATTAATTTTAGTCTTAATTTTTCACTGACATTAAAGGAAGTAAGGAGACATTATATGAATGGGAAATCGCATCAAAAAATTGCAATGCTATCTTATGCAATAGTAGCAACAATACCTACAGTTAATTTAATGCCCATATTCAACAATCAATATATACATGTTCCCATGGGTATAAGCCTTATAGGGCTTGTAACTGCTGGGCTTTCAGGATTACTTGTTGATGCTGATAGTCAGCATAGTAAGATAAACCATCTGAACCCACTTACAGGCACAAGTAATAAAGTAATAAGCGATATAGAAAAAATATTAAAGGTACTGCTAAGATTATTCTTAGGGGTAGGACTTGGCGTACTAATTTTGTTGTATTCAAAAAATATAATAGAGAAGTTAGAAGGGATAAAATATATAGGTGAATATGCTTATATATTTACGTATTGCATTTCTTTCTTTCTTATAGTTTTTGGAATAACTAATAAAAAAAATTTTAAAAAGCTTCCTATTATTGGGTCAATATATAAGAAATTATCATCTATAATAAGTGTTGGGTCTCACGATTTTATAAGAATTTCCATATTTTTAACTTATGCTTGTGGGAGCGCAATTTTAGCAATTTATAACTTTAATAATTCTAATGATCCATTTATTTACCTTATTTGTATTTTACTAATTGGTATAGTAACCTTTCCTCACAGAACATTTTTGCACTCAATAGAGGGAGTTACTATTTTTACTATTTCAGCTTCATATGTATTTAATAAATTAGGGTATGAATATTTAACAGGATGTTTTTTTGTTGGATATATAAGCCATATTTATTGGGCTGATATATTAACAAAGGATGGAGTTCCTCTACTTTCAATGCCAAGGTTTATTGCTGAATTATTAAAAAAATTAGGTTTTCATAATAAATTTGTTCATTCTTTAGAAAAAATAGGTAAGTACAAAATAAAATTACCCCCACATATTACCACAGGCTCTAATGCAGGGGATTTATTTGAAGTAATATATATCTTGGTATTATTCGTAGTATTGGTAATTGGCTTCACTGTTTATGGTGGGAAATTTAAAGTAATTTAAATAAAACCTTAATATCTATTAAAGAACTAGGCTACGCAATAAATCGCTGATACCTAGTTCTTTATTATTTTTACATCTATTGTTAAATCTCGTATAGTATTAAATTACTTAAATCATCTATATATTCAATTACTGACCTATTATTATTTAAATCTATTTTTAATATGCAGCTTTTATCTCCCTTTTGCCACGAAAGATTAATTTCTTGTTCAAAACAGGGCAAAACCTTGAATTCACCATTAAAAGCGGGATATTCATTTCTAAATCGGATTAGTTGTAGTAACCTTTGTACAACTTCCTTTTCCATTGCCTCATCAATTTCCGTAGTGCTGAAGTTATGTCGGTTGATTTCACGGCCTTCACCTGTACTTTCTACTTTTTCATCATCATTTTTTCCAGCTAGCAAGCCTACATAATAAACTTGGGGAATACCTGGTGCAAAAAATTGGATAGCTCTTGCAGCTAAATATGCATCATCATCACAATTTAAAACTGAATAATAAGAACATCTTATTTGATGAACATCAAAACCGTCTTTGTCTTTCTGATCATCTGAATAAATCAGACTTAGGTTAGAGCCTCTTTTAATACAGATATCTACCAATTTTTTCGCATCAGCACTTGATACAAGACCATCTAAATCTGGTTTAACAGGAATGCCGTCATGACAGTCTAGCATAGTAAATTGTTTATGAGGACGAACCTCAAGATATTCCAACAAATTACCGCTTGACTTATTTATTAGAGTATCAAGAATCATATATGGTAATATAAAATCGTATATCCAATTACCGTGCTTAGCTAATTTAAACTGTGTTGAATATTTTGCATGAACTTCTGGAAGTAGTTCAATTCCTAAAGAATTTGCGACTCCTGTTATCCAATCTATAAACTCATATATTTCAGGCTCTACAAAAAAACAACTTGTTCCTAGTTTTTTAATTATATATCCAACTGCATCTAACCTAACCATCTTTATATTTTGCTCCTTAAAATTTACAAGGAAGTCTGTTAAAAGTTTTCGAGTCTTTTGTGAGTTTATATCAATATCAATCTGCTCAGATGGATTTTCTTTACCAAAAGTTGTCCATACTTTTTCAATACTACCCGTTTTTGCAATTGTGAAGCTAGAAAAAGGCTCGTTTCTACGAAGAAACATTTTTGAAACATCGCCTTTTACAGGGTTTCCATCCTTCCAAACCTTATCTAATGTAATAAAGAGATCCGCATATTCTGATTTGCGCCCATTTTTCAAAAAATCCTGAAAATATATGGATTTCTTAGAAATATGATTAACCATAAGATCCAAAAGAACATCAAAATTTTCACCAATACTCCTAATGTCATCAAAGGAACCAAAAGTTGGTTCAATTTCTAAATAAGTCAAAGGGGCAAACCCTCTGTCGCCTGAAGAAGGAAAGGGTGGAAGAATATGAATTCCGCCTTTAAATATATCAGAAAAATATTTTAGAAGTACACTATTAAGAGTTTTCAAATCTCCTCCAAGAGAATCGGGATAAGTTATGAGTTGTACCTTATTTTTTACTGTCATATTATAAATCACTCCTTTTTTTATATATTATAAATATTTTTTATTTCTTCAATGGATGGGAGATTTACTACTGCACCTACATATTTAAGTTTATAAGCACTTACTGCAAACCCAAGCTGTAACGCCATCTCTATTGAATACCCTTTAATTATTGCGGTATAAAACCCTGACCAGAACGCATCCCCAGCACCTGTCGTATCAACTACTTCAGAGGCTAAAGTTTGAAACGTAATTTTTTCTACTCCATTAGAAACTATAGCGCCTTCGCTGCCAAGAGTCATTATTACTAGCTTTGCACCTAATTTTATAAACTTATCTACTTGATTTTCAGGAGTATCCTCACCGAATAATCTATTAGCATCATCCTCTGAAGGCTTTATTATATCAACCTTGCTAATTAACTTTTTTATATATTCTATTCCATTATGACCTTTTTCCCATATCATTTCATGATAATTAGGATCAAACCCTATAAGCACATTATTTTTTCTTGCTTCTATAATTACTTTTTCAATAGTATTCCTTGAGGCCTTTTGAGAAATTGGCCAGCAAGAGAAATGTAAAATCTTACAATCATTTAATGCAGCTTTAAGCTGTGGAGTATATTCTAAATTATAATCTGCACCCCTGTAAAATATAGGTATAGGCGTTGTTTTACTCTTAGTGACAAGTACCATACTAGTAGGAAAATCAACTCTACTAATGAAACTAGTGTCTATATTATTATCTTCTAGATGCCGCTTTAAAAAATCTCCCAATCCATCTTTTCCAATTGAAGCGGCTATAGTAGAATTTGCTCCTAATCTTTTTATATTCATAGCAATATTTGCAGGGGACCCCCCAAAATATTTAGCATAGCTATTACACTGAAAATCGTCACTATAGTCTGTTGATATCATGTCTATAAGCAATTCACCAATTGTAAATATATCAGTTTTTTTATTTTCAAAATCAAAAACATCATTAAAATTTATTTTCTTTCACCTCTTTCACTTTATAACAAGTTCCTCTTTATACAACTAATAACTTTCTAAAATATTTATATTATGGTTAGATTATAATTTCTTTACACACATATGTCAACCGATTGATATATAGATTTATTTTTTTATATTTATATAATACATAAAAAAATAATGAAGTTTTAACCATAAGCTTCGATTTTGGTATACAATTATAGATATACAAATAAAAAAGTGAGAGGAGATATTTTATGAAATTTATTGCTGATTTACATACCCATACTATAGTTAGTGGTCATGCATATAGTACACTAATGGAAAACGCAAAATATGCTAGTGATATAGGCATTGAGATCTTAGGAGTTACAGATCATGGTCCTAATATGCCAGGTTCTCCTGATCTTTGGTATTTTGGGAATTTTAAAGTACTGCCAAGAGAATTGTACGGGGTTAAAATGCTTTACGGATGTGAAGCTAACATAATTGATTATGAAGGTAATCTTGATATTCCAATAGATATACAAAAAAATCTTGACTTAATGATAGTAAGTATGCATGAACCTTTAATGGAAGGTGGAAAAAACGCAGATTTAAATACATTAACTATTTTAAAAGCTATGGATAATCCAAATGTTACTATTTTAGGTCATATGGGAAATCCAAAATTTCCTATACATGAGGAAGCAATCGTAAAAAAAGCAAAAGAAAAGAATATATTAATAGAATTAAATAATAGTTCTTTTATAACCTCAAGAAAAGGTAGCGATAAAAATTGCATTAAAATAATAAAACTTTGCAAACAATGTGAACAAAGGATTATTGTAAATAGTGATGCTCATTTTTGTTTTTCTATAGGAAATTTTAGTGTTGCAGAAAAAACACTTAAAGATATAGATATGCCTGAATATCTTATTATTAATACAAATAAAAAAATGCTAATAGAATTTCTTAGAGAAAAAGGGAAAAACATATGATTTTCTAAGCAATTTCACTTTAACTTCAAGAAAAATAAGGAGTACATAGATATTTCAACTATGTACTCCTTATTTTTTAACTATTTCACTACATGTATTTCAATAGAATCAGTTAATGGAGTTCACTCTTCTTAAATTCTTTTGTAGTTTTTTTATTTTAATTTTTGGTTTTTCTGATTTTTGTTTTTCTTTAGTTGGTACTATATAAGCTGAATCATAAACATCCTTTAAATCTGCTGTTTTTACAACTACAGTAATGTATTTAGCTATTAAAATCATACCTGAATATTTAGGAAGATTAACCATCACCTTGCCATTAATATCTACTGTATACGTTTCAGTGGAATTAAGTACATTTGTAAGCACAGTTCCTGCTGGTGCATTTGAATTCAAAACTATCCCTTTAATATTAGTATTTTTTCTATTAATAGCAACAACAGCATGATTATTTTCAACATTTCTAGAATATGCCATTACATCTGCTTTATTTGCTCCATCCACAGTTAGAGGAACTATATTTCCGGTTCTTAAAACTGGATAAGTGTTTCTAATATTAGCAAGTTTCGCATACCATTCAACTGTTGACTTATCACCTTTACCCCAAATCATTCCTCGTCTATTATCAGGGTCATCTGCACCTGGCATTGCAGCTTCATCACCATAATATATAGTTGGAGCTCCAGGATAAGTCATTTGAATTAGTGGTATCAATCTAACTTTTTGTAGTGCAGTAGCTGATGGCTCACCTGCTATTGCTTTAACACTCTTCTCCGCTCCATCAAGATCTGATATTATTCTTTGTGTATCATGTGAACCTACTAAATTCATCATAGCCTGAAAAGCTTGTTTTGGATATTGCTCTCTCATAGCTTCTAGTTGATTCATAGCTTGAACAGCACTCATGTTGCCAGTATCTTTGTTCTCAACATAAGCTAAAACTGCATCTCTAAATCTGTAATTCATTACAGCGTCATACATGTCTCCAAGTAGATATTTAGATGCATCTGACCAAATTTCACCTACAATAACATTATCTCCTTCTTCTTTTACAGCTGTTCTAAATTCCCTCCAAGTTTGGTCAGAAACTTCATTTGCAACATCTAATCTCCAGCCATTAGAACCATTCTGTAACCATAATCTAGTATTAGCTTCTTTTCCATCAATTATTTCGTCAGCCCAAGTTTTAACGTTATATTCTGAACCACTTAACGCTTGGATAACTGGCATTGAAGTATATCCTGCCCAGCCTTCATACCTATAATGTTCTAGATCTCCAGCAACTACAGGCACTTTAGTGTTATTTATTACAAACCAATCTTTATAATGAAGATCTGTAATACCTTTAGACGCTAAATCCGCTGTTACTTGTTTTTCAGCTTCCTGCATGGTTACTTTATTTGAATTCATTAAATCATAAACTCTTGACCAGTATTGACAAGCCCCAATTGGCTTGTTCTTAGCGATGTATTTTCCATATCTATCAAAATAAATAGAGTCATCTGAAACATGGTTAAATACTCCATCTATAATTAAATGCATGCCTCTTTTTTTAGGTCATTTTTAGTATCTCCATTAAAAAATCTATCTGGGAATATCTGATAAACAACTGCATTTTTCATCCAATCAGGAGTTTTGAAGTTTTTATCATATATATTCAAGTCATAATATCCTACCGTTCCAATTTGTCCTGCTTTTCCTGGTCCAAAGAACCCATCATCATCGCCACAAGCTTTTACATCTGAGCCATTTGAAACTACAAAATAATATTTAAATTGTCCAATCTTATCAGATATAAAATTGCCTGTCCATTTACTAGAGTTTGCATCAAATGCTACGCCCTTTGTCATGTCAACTAACTTAATTCCAGTTGGTGTAATTAATACAATTTTAGCTGATGTTATATCTGCTCCTGTTTTAAGATTAAAAGTAATCTCTTTATCAGTTGGAGTTGCACCATAAGGTGATTTATACTTAGAATCTCTTGAGTTAAAATATAGGCTATTTAAAGCTATAGGTGTATTCGATGCATCTGTAAAAGTCATTAATGTTGTTGCATCAAAACTAAAGGTTACATCTTTTGTATCAGTTGTAACTTCAACTTTATCAAAAGAATACTCTTTGCCACCTAGCACTGCTTTAATATCAGAATAAGCACCTTTGTTTAGTGTGACTTTAGCACTATAAATTCCTGATAGTGAAGGATCAGTAAGTTTTGTATCAACTACTATTCCTGTACCTTTTAAATCTATATCAGCCTTTTTATAATAAGTTGAATCTACTATATTATGGCTGTCATCGTTATACCAAAAAGTAACATCCTCTTGTACTGGTACTATTAAACTGATATTACCACCAAAAGCCACACCATTTGCTCCATAATTTTCAGGCTCCCAAGATCCCATTGCAATCTTGTACTCGTAATTTCTTGCTGGAATATTTTTTAATGTTAAACTGTAATTACCATTACCATCATAATTTAATTTAGTCTTGTCAGAAGCTGGATCCCAAGTTCCACTTCCATATTATTTCAATAGTTTTTTACTATTTATTACCTATATTAAAAATAAATGCATTAAACCCAACTTTTTCCTTGATAGTTAATTATATTAACTTATCTTTAATGCTTTTAGCTATTTATTAATGTTTGTTATTTTCATTTACAAATAAAAAAATAAATTTTACTTTATTATATATATAAATATTGTTATTATATAAATATAATATATATTAAAATAAATAAGAAAATGGAGAGTATTATGAAAATAATTAAACACTTACTTACAATAATTACAATAGCTCTTTTTATAGGAAGTATATCTCTAATATTTGATTATACTAGGATATTGAGTCATAAAAAAATAAATGATGTAAATACATTAAAAGAACAAAAAATTCCTAAAACAAGTAGTAAAAAAGAAATTTCAAAACCGGAGAAGTCAAAGGAAGTTGTCGAAAATGATAGTTCTAACGTTAAAAATAAAATTGATGAATCATCATCTGCTTTTCATTTAAAGAATACTAAAATACCAATACTTATGTATCATTCTATTAGTTATGAAAAAGGAAATACCGTAAGGGTTCCTAAAGAAAACTTTAGAAAGCAAATGAAATATCTTAAAGAAAACAATTATACAACAATAACCGTGGATGAGCTTTATATTTATATGAAAACTGGTAAAATAATACCCAATAATCCTGTAGTCATTACTTTTGACGATGGCTATAAAGATAATTACACTAATGCATACCCTATATTAAAGGAATTAGAATTAAAAGCAACTGTGTTTATAATTACTAATACAATAGATACCGTAAAAAATTATTTAACTTCAAATGAAATAAAAACTATGGATTCAAATAATATAAGAATAGAAAGTCATACAGCTGCACATGAACATTTAGATAAAATCTCATATAGTGATAACTTAAAAACAATGATAACTTCAAAATCAAAATTAGAAAAAATATTAGGTAGAAAAATAAATTACTTAGCCTATCCTTACGGAGAATATAATGAGGCTACTATAAAGGCCGCCAAAAATTCAGGTTATAAATTAGCCTTTTCAACAGAATATGGTTGGATAGATAGAAAAAATAATATTTATTCATTAGGTAGAATTTTTGTTAATTCAGATTATAACCTTGAACAATTTAAAGCAAAATTAATATATAAAAATTAAAGTTTATCTATAAGTTAACTATTGTGAACAAAATCCTATAGTAAAGGACTGGATTAAAAAATGAAATCAAAATCACTTAAATTTATATTAATATTTTTTGTTTTTATTAGTATTATAGGAACAATAATAAAAACAAATGTTACAAAAGAACATATTATTACCAAAAATAACAATGTGTTTATACCACTCAATAAAAGTAACCCCTTAAAAAAGCAACAATTAGAAAAATCTGAAATTGAAAAACAAAAACAGATAAAACAAGAAAACTTAGAAAAGAAATGGAAAATAGGTTATGACCAGTTTTTCAAGAAGAACTATAAAGAAGCAATACTAACAGAACAGCAAGTTATAAAGGAAGATCCTAAATTTTATAAAGCATATGCAGTTTACGGAATTGCCTTAGCTTACAGTGGGGATTTCAATAATGGTATGAAACAAATAGATGAAGCTTTAAGACTTAAACCTAATTATGGTTATGCAAGATTTAATAAAGCTCTGGCTAATGAGTTATACGAACATTATGAGGAAGCCATTAAATGGTATAAAAAGGATTTAGAGGTGGAAACATTTGAATGGAGCTATTATGGTATAGCTAGTATTTATGGAAGAAAAAGTGATATAAAAAATACTATAAAGTATTTGAAACTATCCATTAATATAAACCCAAATATTAAAATTGCTGCAAAAGAAGAAGAAGATTTTGATAATGTACGAAACAGTATGGAATTTAAGCAATTAATGAAAGAGTAGAAATTTTTTAAAAATATAGGTTTATACAAATCCCCAATATAATTATTATCTGTATAATAAACTCATAGTACTTTTCTTTCTTTACTTAATTTTAATAATTACCAAATAATACGTCTATAATGGGATAAGTACCCAAGTATTTTTAGTAATATGATATAATATATTGGTAATAACATATTTATTTGTACATTTATGTTTTTACTATATTATTTGGAGCAGACTTTGTTTTGAATAATAAGAGGGAGGGAATTTTAAATGGCGAAAGATAAAAAAACAAATCTTATTAAACTCATGGAAATTTTAAAAAAGCGTATTCCTGAAGGTGAAAAAGTTGATTACTTTATACCTGATTTATGGAATTGTTTTGGTTATAATTCTGAAGAAACTAAAAGTTTTGAAAATGGGGAGCTTAAAGTAAATCCATATAAATTTTATCATAATTGTATAAAGCAATATATTTTACCTAAAATAAATGATAAATTTGATTATACAAGATCCGTGCACCAAAATGCTAATATAAAAGATGAAGGTTATGGTTATATAGGTGGAGATTGGATAAAAAAAAGTTCAGTTTATTCATTGCAAGTTAGGACATCTACTTCTTGGGATCATAACCATAGTGGCTTTTTAGAGGATTTAAACGAAGCAAATATAAAAGAAACTGGAACTTTTGTTAAAACAATTGCACTACTTCCATTACTTAAAAAGATGGGTATAGATACAGTTTATATGTTACCAATTTCAACTCATAGCACTAGACTTAAAAAAGGCGAAATGGGTTCACCTTATGCAATTAAGAATTTTTTTGAAATAGATGGCGAGCTAAAAGAACCAATGACTGCGGAATTACTTAGTGTTGAAGAAGAGTTCAGTGCTTTTGTTGAGGCTTGTCATATTCTTTCCATAAAGGTTGTCATTGATATTATACCTAGAACTGCTGCAAGAGACAATGATCTTGTTATATCAAATCCCGAATGGTTTTACTGGGCAAAAACAAGTGAAATGCAATTGTACAAGTCACCGTTTGTAGCAGGAATTGAAGAAAATTCAAAGCCATCTGTGTATGAACTTGAAAGAATTTATTCATCGCAGGAGGTAATGCATCATTTAGGAAAATTTTCAATTGCTCCAAATCTAATAAGTCCAAAAAAATGGTCTAAAATTGTTAAAGCATACGAAAAAAATAAGGATATAGATTTTATTAGCTTAATTGAAAGTAAATTTGGTTTAACTGTTGCACCAGCATTTTCAGATTGTATAAATGACCCTCAACCTGCTTGGGATGATATTACATTCTTTAGACTTTATCTTGACCATCCATCTGAAAGTCAGAAATTTTTAGGTAGTAAAGAGCTGCCACCCTACATATTATTTGATGTAATAAAAGCAAATATATTCAATGGGAAAGTTATTAATGAAGATCTTTGGAATACGCTTTCAAGTATAATCCCACATTTTCAAAATAAATTTGGAATTGACGGTGCAAG
>Ga0105047_10003748_pt1 | contig 26687 bp, 19 predicted proteins | sample MAT04_FD_78384 | JGI IMG/M metagenome (GOLD analysis project Ga0105047, IMG submission 78384) | Freshwater microbial communities from Lake Fryxell liftoff mats and glacier meltwater in Antarctica - MAT-04 (megahit assembly) | ecosystem: Environmental > Aquatic > Freshwater > Ice > Liftoff... | reverse complement strand
GCGGTTGCTTGCCGTTCCAGTTGCTCTGAATCACGTACGCGAGCAGGGCAAACCCGATCACGTACTGGATCGGCCCCTTGTATCGCTTGAGGAACCCCAGCACCGGCGCCAGGAACTTCTTGATCCCCGTCGGAGCCGGCGGAGATGCATCGACCGTTTCTGCCACGCCAGATCCCCGTGCCGGGTAATGGAGCCTTTGCGGAAGCCGTCATTGTCCGGACCGCGAAGGGATTGGCAACTCAACTCTTGCCATGAGAAGAAGTTGTTGATGCTCGAATCGAAGGCCGGTATGCTCAAAGCTGTCGAGCAACTGTCTTCGGAGGCATCGCCATGAAACTGAGTAAGAAGCAATTGCGGTTCATCTATGCCGGCCTCGGGCTTTTCGTGGTGCTGGCTCTCGTCAACCCGAGCTATAGTAGCGCGGAAGTTAGCGGACCGAACGGTCGCATGAAAGTGGAGAAATGGGGCTTCGGACCCGGGCGGATGTTCGAACACACTTCCAGCACCATCATAGCGGACGACGACAAGATCGAGATGGAAGTGCACTGAGCGGCTCACGAAACCAGGGCCTCCGAATCGCCGCTCTACGCCAAAATCTCCTTTACCACATTCCCATGCACATCGGTCAACCGGTAATCTCGCCCCTTGAAACGGTAAGTGAGTTTAGTGTGGTCGATGCCTAACAGGTGCAAAATTGTCGCCTGTAAATCATGCACATGAACGGGGTTCTCGGTCACGTTGTAACCAATCTCATCCGTGCTGCCGTAGACGAGGCCTCGTTTCATGCCGCCGCCGGCGAGCCACATGGTGTAGGCATCAATGTGATGGTCGCGGCCAATCGCCTCGCGGGATTCGCCCATTGGCGTGCGGCCGAATTCGCCGCCCCAGATCACGAGAGTGCTATCGAGAAGACCGGCGCGCTTCAAATCCTGAATCAACGCGGCACACGGTTGGTCGACTTCCTTCGTCACCTCGGGGAGGTGCTTTTCGAGGTTCTCGGTCGGGCCGCCGTGGTGGTCCCAGTTGGTATGGTAAAGCTGGATGAACCGCACACCGCGTTCGACGAGCCGGCGGGCGAGCAGGCAGTTCGCCGCAAACGAGGGCTTCGCGGGTTCGGCCCCGTAGAGTTCCAGCGTTTCTTTCTTTTCCTTCGAGATGTCCATCAGTTCCGGCGCCGCGGTTTGCATGCGGTAGGCCATTTCGTACGCCGCGATTCGAGTGTCGATTTCCGGATCGCCGACGGTCTTCTTGCGAAGGCCGTTCAGGTCCTTGACGGCATCGACGAACTCGCCCTGTTGAGCGGGGCTCACGTTCGGCGGGGATTTCAAATCGAGAATCGGGTTCGCCCCTTTGAGGAAGGGAACGCCCTGATGCACCGTGGGAAGGAACCCGCTGGACCAGAGGGCCGCACCGCCGCGGGGGCCACGCGGGCCGGATTGCAGCACGACGAACCCGGGAAGACTATCGGACTCCGAACCGAGACCGTAGGTCGCCCAACTGCCCATGCTCGGCCGGCCGAATTGCGGGCTGCCGGTGTTCATGAAGCACTTCGCGGGGCCGTGGTTGAACACGTCCGTTTTCATGCTTCGGATCCAGGTCACATCATCCGCAATCTTGCGCATATTGGGCAACAGATCGCCGATATCCATACCGCACTTGCCGGCTTTCTCGAACTTCTGCTTCGTGCCCAGCACCGACGGTTTGCCCTTGAGGAACGCAAACCGCTTGCCCGCGATGAACGAATCGGGAATCGGTTTCCCGTGCAGTTCGTTCAACATTGGCTTCGGCGAAAAGAGATCAAGCTGGCTCGGCCCCCCGGCCATGAACAGGAAGATGACCGCCTTCGCCTTCGGGGGGAAGTGCGGCTTCGGTAACGCCTGCGCTTCCTTTGCCAATAGAGATGTAAGGGCGATGGAGCCGACGCCAACACCGCAATCGCGGAAGAAGTGGCGGCGGGTGAGATCGAGACCTGATGGAGGGATCATGTTGCTTTCACCGATTTAGATTAGCTGTATTTGATCAAGTTAATTGCGTAACGAATAGCTGAGTTCGACTTTCTGGCATACCCGTTTTCCAGCATGTTCGACAGCCATGCTCGTTGTTTGTAAACGGCATTTCCGATTTTCACTCCAACGTGGATCGGGACATCTCGACTGCTTGTGATAGAAACGCAAAAGTCATTGGCTCGGCGTGTCGAGTGACCTATTGGAACGAGATCAGTGGTATCATCTATCTCGTATGTGACGTCAAAAATTTCTGTTGCATTCGCCGATAGTAGATAAAGATTGACAATGTAGTTTCGACAATCATCATCCGTTTCAAACTCCGGGACACCATCGGCATCGATATGGAATCGAGCGTAGAGACGACCCTTCACTTCGGCATCAAAGGCACGTTCGTAAAAGACTTTATCTTCTGAAACTGATCTGCACATCGAATTTCCTCTGCCCTTTTTGGAGATGTAATTGGGCACGCATCACTCCCGCGTAATAAACTCATCCAAATTCATCAACACCCTCCCCGTCATCCCCCAATTGTTCTTCTGGGATTTCAAATACTTAATCACTCTGTCGCGTTCGTCCGCTGTCGGTTTCCGCGCGAAGCAGACCTGGAAGGCGAAGTCGATTTTCTCCGCATCGTCGGCCGGGCCGTCCTTCTCAATACGTCTGCCGAGCGCCTCGGCGAACTCCACGAACGCGGGGTCGTTCGCCAGGTGCAAGGCTTGCAACGGCGTGTTGCTGCGGTTGCGCTTCGTGCAAGCGGTCTGCGCATCCGCGCCGTCGAACGTGGTCAACAAGTGGTGTTGGCTTTGTCGCCAGATGTGGGTGTAGATGCCACGGCGATAGCGGTCTTCGCCCTGGCTTTCGGGCCAGGGGTGATTGGATTGCGTGAAGCTGAACAGCTCCTTGGGTAATGGGGGATAAACGCCGGCGCCGCCGAGTTTGGTGGAGAGTAACCCGCTGGCAGACAGGGCCGCATCGCGGATGATCTCGGCTTCCAGGCGGAGTCGATTTTGCCGGGCCAGGAGTTTGTTTTGCGCGTCGATGGTCGCAAGCTCCGGGCGTGCCACGGAGGTTTGCCGATAGGTCGCACTCGTCACGATCGTGCGGTGGAGTTTCTTCATGCTCCAGCCGTTCTCGCGGAAGTCGACGGCGAGCCAGTCCAGCAGTTCCGGATGGGTCGGGGCATTGCCTTGCATGCCGAAGTCGTTTTCGGTTTCGACGAGGCCGCGGCCGAAGAACTGTTGCCAGGCACGGTTGGCCACGACCCGAGACGTCAGAGGGTTGTCCTTGGACATCAACCACTTTGCGAGGTCGAGGCGAGAAAGCCCCGGGACGGCCGTCCCGGGGCTTTTTCCACTCAACACCGTCGGATACCCCGGTGTGACGAGGTCCCCTTTCCTCAAGAAATCGCCGCGGATTTGCACGAACGATTCCCGCGGCTTCGCCCGCTCCTTCAGGATCAACGTCGAGGGAATCTTTTTCGTTACCTGTTTGATCTCGGCATCGACGGCTTTGCCCTCGTCCAGTTTCCCTTCCGATTTCAGCTTGGCGGCCTTGGCCATCAACTCGTTGACCAGGGCATCCAGTTCCGGCGAACCGCCGACGGTCATCGTCGTTTCGTCGAACCCATTGAAGAACGCATAGAGTCGGTAGTAGTCCTTCTGCGAAACGGGGTCAAACTTGTGATCGTGGCACTGGGCACAGCCCATCGTGAGGCCGAGCCACACGGCCGCGGTGGTGTTCGTGCGGTCGATGGTCCGTTCGACGCGGAACTGCTCGGGGTCAGTGCCGCCTTCTTCGTTAAACGATGTATTGCGGTGGAACCCCGTCGCGATTCGTTGCGCCAGAGTCGACTTCGGCAGCATGTCACCCGCGAGTTGTTCGATAGTGAACTGGTCGAATGGCATGTCGTTATTAATGGCCGAGATGACCCAATCGCGGTAGGGCCAGATGCTGCGGGCTCCGTCCACGGTATAGCCATTGGAATCCGCATATCGGGCGAGATCGAGCCAGTGCCGGGCCTGTCGTTCTCCGTAATGAGGTGACGCCAGCAACCGGTCGACGAGTTTCTCGTAGGCCTGCGGCGACTTGTCATTCACAAAGTCCGCGACTTCCTTCGGCGACGGGAGCAACCCAATCAGATCGAGCGTCACCCGGCGAATCAACGTGGTCCGGTCCGCTTCCGGTGAAGGACTCAACTTCTCCGCTTCCAACCGTGCGACCACAAAGGCATCAATCGCATTTGACGTTTGGATTTTGTTCTTTGGAAGTTCCGCGCGGCGGGGCAGCACGAACGCCCAGTGCGGGGCGTACTCCGCACCACTGGCGATCCACTTCTTCAAGGTCTCCACCTGGGCCGCGGTCAATGGAGGGCCAGAATCTTTGGGCGGCATTCGGTCCTCGTCGCCGGCAGTGATTTTTTCCAACAGCACGCTTTCCGCTGGATTGCCGGGCACGATCGCGTTCTTGTTCTTGGCTAGGTTTTGAGCGTCGAGCCGGACGCCGCCTTTCTGCGTCGCCGGCCCGTGGCACTTGAAGCACGAGTTTGAAAGGATCGGGCGGATATCCCGGTTGAAGTCCGGATCGGCGGCCGTGACGAATGACGGTGTCAAGACAGTGAGAATGGCGAAGACACACAACCGGGGAGAGGTCATGACAACTCCGAGCGACAAGCCTGGGGGCAGAGCACTCATTGTGATTGATTGAGGCAATTCCAGCAAGACTTCCGGCCGATTACACACCCGGTGAAAACTTATGGTCCGAGCATGCCTCCCCGAGCGAAGGATTCGCGCCCGGCGAATCCGCATTATTGGCCCGAACCGAACATTGGGAAAAATTAGCGCTTTCCTTGTGATCGATTCACGGGAGTGCTAGAGACAGCACATGAAACCGCGTCCGACGGCCCGGACCGATTGTCCCATTGATGCCCGGCCACGGATGGCCTGGACCGCATGCCCACGCGGTCAAACCGTAAAAACCGAGTGTCGATGAACGTCACCTTGCAACTCCCAGATACCCTGATGCGGGGTCGCAATATCCTGGGATTTGCCCCCGAGACCGCACGTGGCCCGAAAGCGATTACCGCCCTTCTCCCCGGTCGAAGCGATCCGGATTATCTTTGGATTCTGACAGAACTCGTTCGTTCCGATATCGAGGAGCAATGCGCGAACGGCATCGTGCCAATACTGGGCGACTATCGTGCGGAGTACCCGGAGCTCTTCGCACAAGCCGCCGTCGCACGTGCCCTCGAAGAACTGGCCACCGGATCGAATCCCTCGGGGGATTTGTCCCAAACGCCGATTCCCTCCACGAACCTCGAACTGACGCGGGTCGTCTCGATTGCCCCGGTCGAGACCGAGCAAGCCCCGGCCCGATTTCCCACGGTGGGCGAAGTGTTCTGCGGCTTTCGCCTGACGGCCGAGCTCGGCCGGGGGGCGTTCGCCAAGGTCTTCCTGGCCGAACAAATTGGCCTGGCCGATCGACCGATGGCGTTGAAAGTCACGGTCCGCCCCAATCGCGAGCCGCAACGATTGGCCAAGCTCCGCCACACGAACATCGTTCCGATCTACTCCGTTCACGAAGCACCGCCAGTTCAGGCCGTCTGCATGCCGTTTCTCGGCCGGCAAACGCTCGCCGATCTGGTGAAGGAATACCGCGAAACGGGGACGTTCTCCGTTTGCGGGTCGCACGCTCACAGCACGGCCGCGGTTGCCGCTCGCACCACGGTCGTGGATCCGTCGCTGCCCGCACCGGTCGGGCACCCGGAGACCGGGCGACACCTCCCCGCGATTGTCGACCGACCCGAGCGATCCGCCCTGGCTCAACTTTCGCACACCGAGCTCGTCTTGTGGGTCACGATGCGACTCACCGAGGGTCTGGCTCATGCTCACGACCGCGGGATTCTTCACCTCGATCTCAAGCCTGCGAACATCCTCTTCGCGGACGACGGACAACCGCTTTTGTTGGACTTTAATCTCAGTTTCGACAGGACCGTGGGCGAACGCGAACAGGCCGGGGGAACTCTCCCGTACATGGCCCCGGAGCAGCTCGAAGAATATCGCGATGGTACTCTGGCCCAAGTCGATGAACGTACTGACCTGTTTGCACTCGGGGCGATGGTTTTCGAATTGCTCACAGGCCGCCAGCCGTTCGTGGCTCCCGCGGGCGAGCGATTGAGTTTGACGGACCTGGTCAACCAGCGGCGCGCCGGAGCGCCGAGTGCGAGACGTTTGAACCGAAGCGTCACTCCGGCCGTCGATGCGATCGTGCGGAAGCTCCTGCATCCGGATCCCGCGGGTCGGTATCAATCCGCCCACAATCTGCTCACCGACCTCCAGTGCCAGTCGCAGAACCTGCCGTTGAAATTTGCCCGGGATCGGTCGCTCGGGGAACGGGTCCGGAAATGGCACCGCCGCCATCCGCGGGCGCTGTTGAAGAGCGTGCTCATTGGGGCCCTGCTGGCCGGGGGCGTGTTCGCCGCCACCGCGTACCACTTGAAGGAAGAGTCGGACAAGGCGGTAGCAGTTGAGAAAGCCAAAGACGTTAAAGCCGATCTCGCCCGGCTCCGGGTCGACCTTGCGGTGCGCGACGATAGCAAGGTTCGCAACGCCGCTCTGGAAAAGAGCCGCGACCGAATGGCCGAATACGGTTTGCCCGCGAACGCCGACTGGCGAAGTTCGCCTGCCGTGCACCGTCTGTCGATGGCCGAACAGATTGCTCTAGGCGACGATCTCGGCGAACTGGCGATGTTGATGGCTCATGCGGAGAAATTGAACGCCCAGCGCCGCAACGAAAGCGAACGCACCGCCGCCGAGGAACGCGCTCGCGTATGGACCAACGTGGCCGTGGCGTGCGATGGGGATCGAACAAACTTGAAAGCGGAACTCTACCTGGATGCCGTGCGGCTCATGGCGCAGGGTAAATTCCGCGAGGCTTCGCCGTTACTTGAAAAACTCACGACCCTCGACCCGGGCCACTTCGCGGGGCAGTTTCAACTCGCTTCGTGCCGGGCGATGCACGGGGATACGCCGCGGGCGCTCGAGCGCTATCAGGTTGCCCGCAGCCTTGCCCCGGACGACCCACGGCCCTCGTACAATCGGGGGGTTCTGCTGCTGACATCGGGCAAAGCTACCGAGGCGATTGCCGAGTTCAACGATTCGATCGAACGCGATCCGTCTCACGCCGAATCGTATTTGTACCGCGGGCTCGCTCGCCAAACGACCGACCCCCGGGCGGCCATCGACGACTTGAACAAGGCTCTCGACCGTGGGGCGTCACCGGCCCAGGTGTTCTCCATTCGCGCCAGCATCCACACCCGACTGGGGGACAAAGCGGCTTCGGATCGCGATTTCGCAGAAGTGATCCAACTCACGCCCGATTCACCGCAAGGGTACGTCGCTCGCGGCAACACCCGGCTGGGCCGCAATGATCCCGCCGGAGCGCTCGCCGACTTCACGACCGCCTCGGAATTGAATTCGACCTACGTGAACGCCTGGCAGAATCAGGCCCACGTTCTTGGAGACTACCTCGATCAACCCGTGAAGGCCCTGGAGGCTCAGAATGAAGCCGTGAAGTGGGCCCCGGACTTTGCCTCGGCCCGCATCGGTCGCGCGGTCCTGCTCGCTCGCCTCGGCAAACGCCCCGAGGCCCACGAAGACGCCCAGCGAGCGATGCTGCTCTCCGGTGATCCCAAGGTGACGTACCAGGCCGCGTGCGTCTATTCCCTGACCTCCACGACAAACCCCGCCGATAAAGCCATTGCCCTCGAACTGTTCGTCAAAGCTCTCCGCGATGGATATCGCTTGTTCAACGTCGTGGAGAAAGACATCGACGTCGATGCGATCCGCAAAGACCCGCGGTTCCGAAGCGCCCTTCTGGCGGCGAAAGAGTTGGTAAAGTAACACCGGATTACCGTCTTGCGGGAACTCGGTTGTGGACGACTCTGTAGCACTCAATCAAGCAGTCCTCGCGGCCGAGGGGGATGATTTACCCCGGCTCGTGCTGGCCGATTACCTCGAAGAACACGACGAACCCGAACGGGCCGCGTTCATTCGTTCGCAATGTGAAATCGCTTCTGCTGCACCGTGGGATCCGATTGCGGTTCATGCTCGCCATCACCGGCCGGACTGGCTCGATGGGCGAGACTTTCTCAATTCCCTTCCAGAAACCGGGTCTCGCTTTGTGGAATGGTTCCCGACGGCCCCGTTTCGCCGCGGCTTCGGGTGGTCATTGTTGATTCGCGACCTCACCGATTTTCTCAACGTCGCCGACGAACTGTTCGACCAGGCCCCGATTGGCGAATTGCATTTGCCAACAGCAGCACTCTCCGAATGGCAGCGATTCGCCAGGCGGTCATGGTTGCCGCGCGTTCGCTCGGTGCATTTCTACGGTGTGACGACGCCCATCGAACCCATTCGCGTGTTGTGCGATGCCCCGCTTGCGACCGGGCTCAACGAAATTGTCTTCGAGAAAGCCGGGAGCCCGGCGATGCCGGAGCTTGTCGCAGCGCTGGTGCGTTCGCCGTTGGGGCGACGTTTGAAGTCGTTGCAATTCCATGTCGGCTATGAATCCCTGGTGGAATTCATCAACGCGTTCGCCGTCGGGCCGGGCGAACTGCAATTGAAGCAGTTGTTGTTTCGCATTACCGGACTGGCGCCCGATCTCGTACGGTTAATGCTACGCCGCCCGATCCTCGATCATCTCGACACGTTGAACGTCGAATATGCACCGCAACTGGGAAGCGAGGGGATGCGACTCTTGACCAAGTCCCCGAAAATCGCAGGGCTCGAATCGCTCCGCCTGGATGAGATTCAGGCAGACGACGTTGGGCTCGCAATCCTGGCAAGCTCTACACATCTTCGTGGCTTAAAGGCGCTCGATCTCTCGCACAACTTGTTCACGCCCTACGGCATCCGGCGCCTTTGCCAGTCAACGAACTTGTCCAATTTACGCTCGCTCACCCTTCGGAAAACGGGGCTCCAGTCGGGTTCCCTGATCCTCCTTGGCTCGGCGACGTATTGGCAGAACCTCGTCGAACTCGACCTCGCCGACAATCGCATTACCGATGAAGGCGTCGACATTTTGACGGGGGTGCCAATGCCAGCCGATTTGACCGCGATTGTGTTACGTGGTAATCCGCTTTCAGTGACTGCGGTGGAAAAGTTGCGCGAGCATTTCGGTTGGCGATTGGTGTTTGACTGAATGCCCACAAAAAGCCCACGCGTTGCAACGCGTGGGCTTTAAGCACTCCAACTTCACTTGGATTCAATCCGAAACAAGTGCGAATCCAGGCGGATGAACAGGGCATTCCCATCGACGGCGTAGCTCGCCAGGCTCCGACCGTCGAGTTTGTTCACCGCCACGCCTTCGAACGTTGTGCCCGCCTTGAGCACGACTCCGCTGCCGGTTTCGTTTTGTAGGTAAATGAACCCCGAAGCATACACGAGCGATGAAGAGTACGTTCCCGGGATACGTTCCTGCCAGTGGACCTTGCCGGTCTTCGCATCGTAGCAACTCGCGAAGCCCGCATCGGAAACGGTGTACAGTTCATCGCCGACGATCAAGGGCGACGGGTTATGCGGCGCGTGCTTTGTCGATTTCCAGGCGATCTCCGCTTTGAACCCTGGACCGTTCGGTTCGACCTTAATGGCCAGCAAACTTGCAGTATCGTAACTTGTCGAAACGAAGATTAAACCGTGCCCAAACACCGGTCGCGGAACGATGGAATAGCCCTCGTACGTCACAGCCCAGAGTTCCTTGCCCGTCTTGGGGTCGAGGCCGTTGATGACATCGGACCCCTGAGCCACGATCATCGGGGTCCCATTTACGACGATGGCCAGCGGCGTGCAAAAGGAGAACGACTTCTTCGCGGGCTGAGTGCGTTTGAATTGCCAAATCACTTTGCCAGTCATTTTGTCGAGGGCCAAAACTTCGCGCTGATCGGGGCCGTCCCGGCTGAAGATGACTTTGTCTTCGTAAATCATCGGCGAGCCGCCGTTGCCGTGCACGGGCGAATACTTCAATTCCTGATTCTTCCAGACCACCGAGCCATCCGATGTTTTCAAACACGCGATTCCCTGGTGGCCGAAGTGAATGTAAACGCGGTCGCCGTCCACGAACGGCGTGGCGCTCGCGTGGCTATTCTTCGAATGAATCTTCGGAGCCGTTTTGCCGTCTTGGTTAAAGACTTCCACGTCCCACACATTCGTGCCAGTCTTGGCGTCGAGCGCAACGGCTCGCAGCGATTGGTTGGCGTCCTTCTCCTCCGAACTCGGCACGGCCGTGGTCAAGTAAATTCGCCCGCCGACGATGACGGGGGACGACCACCCCTTCCCGGCCACGGGCACTTTCCAGGTCACGTTTTTATCGGCCGCCCACTCCGTCGGCAGTTTGCCGTCCGCGTGCCCTTGCGCCGTCGGACCGCGGAACTGGGGCCAATCGGCTCGCGCTGTTGAAACACTCAACACCAGCACCAACCCGGTGACAAACAAACGATTCATGAGGTGTTCTCAGTAGCGGAGAGGACGTAGGTTGAGGGTATGCCACCAATCATCTTACTCAATACCGTCGGTCTGACGCCCCGACTTTTAGCGCACGCCCCCAGGCTTTCCAAACTCGCGGCCAGCGGGTGGACGGTCCCCCTCGGCGAAGTGCTGCCCGCGGTCACTTGCTCCGCCCAGGCGACGATGCTGACCGGTCAACCGGTCAACGTGCATGGCGTCGTTGCCAACGGTTGGCTCTACCGAGACACCGCCGAAGTGCGGTTCTGGCAGCAATCGAATCGGCTCATTCAGGCGGAACCGTTCTACGCCACGGCACGCAAACGGGCTGCGGAGCGTGGTCGACCGTTCAAAAGTGCGAAGCTCTTCTGGTGGTTCAATCAGGGCGCCGCGGTCGATATTTCGATCACGCCGAAGCCCTGGTATGGCGTCGATGGCAATAAAGTGTTCGGCATTACCGGCACGCCCATCGGCCTCGCGGAAGACCTGGAAAAAACCTTGGGCAGTTTCCCCTTTCAGACGTTCTGGGGCCCGATGGCAGGGTTACCCTGCACGAAGTGGATCGCCAAGTGTGCCGCGGAAGTGCTCCGTCGAGAGGCTCCGGATCTGACGATGGTTTATTTGCCGCACCTGGACTACGACCCGCAGCGCCACGGCCCGCTCGGGACGAACATGGTGGGCTGCGTGAAGGAACTGGACTCCGCGTGTGAGCCGATCCTGGATGTCGCCAAGAAACTCGGGGCCGAGGTTTGGGTGGTGAGTGAATACGGCCACTGCGATGTCTCCCGCCCCGTGTATTTGAATCGTGTCCTGCGCTCGGCCGGACTGTTAGCCGTCCGCGATGGACCGTTCGGCGAACAACTCGACACCTTCGCCAGCCGGGCGTTCGCCGTCGTCGACCACCAGCTTGCGCACCTTTATGTGCAAGACCCCGCGGATATTCAGCGCGTTCGCGATTTGCTGGCCCCAGTCCCCGGCGTGAGTAACGTTTACTCGGGCGACGAACGGGCAGCGCTGCACCTCGATCACGAACGCTCGGGCGAAGTCATCGTGCTCTCCGAACGGGACTCGTGGTTCGCGTATCCGTTCTGGTTAGACGATGCGCTCGCCCCGGATTACGCGAAGGCCGTGGCCATTCACCTCAAGCCGGGGTACGACCCGTGCGAACTCTTCTTCGACCCCGCACTGTCATTCCCCAAGCTGTACGCAGGCCGGCGATTGATGGAAAAGAAGCTCGGTTTCCGAATGAAGATGGACGTGGTGCCGCTCGATGCCAAGATTGTCAAAGGCAGCCACGGCTTGCTCGCCGCGGACCCGCAAGATGGGGCCATCATGATCGGGCACGGCACGAATCCTGGCGGGAAGGTGCCGATGACGAGCGTGCGGGATTTGATGCTTGGGGCGTTGGGGTTGGTTTAGAGCCCGATTCGCGACCGTGGGTCGCGAAACTAATTCTTCGACAACACCATCACCGTCACCTCCGGCAAGTCCTTTTCGTCTTTCACGCTGTAACCCCGCTTGAGAAACGCACGGAGCAACTCCGTACTATCCGCTCGACTTCGCCAGTGGATGAACGCAAACTTCGCCGGCAAACCTTCGAAAGGCCCCTCCGGTTTCACGCGTAGCGGGGAACGGTCCGCAGCGTAGTAAAGCAGGGGATCGGTCGTGGGGTGGTTGACCACGACCACGGGCAACTCGGGTGGTAATTCCTTGGCGGCGGTTTTCCAGTCCGGCGTGTCCATGCCTAACCGTGGGCCACCGGGGACACCGAACGGCGCGGTGACGACTTCGGAGTACGTGGCCCCGCCCACGAGGAGCCCTGCGAGTAAAGCCAGCACGGCCTGGCCGGACCAGGAGCGTTGCCACAGAGCTTCGGCAGTCATCCCCAGAGCGACCGCGACCGCGGGGCCGACGACGATCATGTTGCGCACGGAAAAGACCGGAATTCCAAGCACGGCGGCCAATGCCACGACGATGAAGGGAACAAGAATCCATGCGGCAACGACCCCTCCGGCGGGAACTGCCCGGCTGAAGAGGGCGACTCGTCCGAGGCGAATCACCAATCGATCCGAAATCGGTCGCCACACGACCAGCAGAATCCCAAAGAGCCCCAGCGCGATGGAGTAGCCTAACAGGGTGCGTTGGATGACGCCGAGTTCGATGTCGATAGTGGCCGCGTCGTACTGGTAGGCTTCCAACGATTTGCGCGCCATCGGCAGAAGCACACGCGGAGCGATTGTCAACGTGCCAATCACACCGAGAACTCCACCGAACAGCGCGAGGATTCCGAACCATCGCGGCAACGGTGCGCGGCCATCGCTGTGGGGTGGTGCGACTGGTTGGCTGAGTCCGGTGTAGAGGCCGTAGACCATAAACCAAGCGGTGAGAACTCCCGCGAGAAGTCCCCAGGCTCCGGGCCAGCCGACTCCGGCGAGTTGAGCATTCGCTTCACCGAGCCCGACGACGCTGACTTCACTCAGATGGCCCCACTTCATGGTCGATTGATACTGGGCCATCGGGAGCCAGGCGGCGAGACACAACCCGGCGAGGCCGAGTGTGGCAATCACGCGCAAGCCCACGGCCCGGGTCGTGGTGTCTTTGTTCAACACCATCCAAGACATCGCGATGGCCAGATGCGCAAACAGGGCGGGTGCCGCGAAGTAATGTGTGAGTAATGCCAGCGAAGAAATGACAAGGTAACCCAACAGGTCATACCACTTCCCACGAGTGATGCATTTCAACATCAACAGGTGTGATAGCGCGACGAGCAATACGAGTAGCGAGTATTGCCGGGCTTCCTGGGAATAGGTGATGTGCAACGGATTGATGGCGAGTGCTGCCGCGGCGATGACGCCGACACGCGGATTGACGAGAACCCAACCGAGGCGAAACACCACGAAGAGCGTGAGAATCCCGGCCAGACACGGCAGCGCTCGCACCGCGGTTTCGCTGGTGCCGAACAGGGCCGTCCAGAACAGAAACGGCACTGTCATCAGGGGCGGGTGGTTCGTTTTCAACCCATCCCGGGCGACGACGGACGCGAACGTCTTCGGGGATAGCCCGGTAATGCGCACGGCGTAAAGCTCGTCCTGATCGAAGCACGGCCCGCCGAGGTCGTAAACCCGCAGCCAGGTGCCGAGCAGCATCACCAGGGCCAGTGCGATCCAGACGTATTTTGACGGTCGGGCTGGGGTAGGCTCATTCATCCGATCAGTGCTCGCAGTTCCTTGATGTACTTGGGCACCGCGACTTTCGCCTCCTCAGCGGCTTCGTATTCCAGGGCCACGTAGCCGTGGTAGTTGGCGTCTCGCAGGATCTGAATCATTCGTTTCAGGTCCGCTTCTTCTTTCGGTTTCCCGGTGGGGGTGACTTCGGTCTTCACCTGCACGCTGACGCCGTAGGGAGCGATGGTTTTCAAGTCGGCGTACGGGTCCGGGGTTTTGAAATTCCCTGTGTCGACGTTCACGCCCAGGGCAGGGCTCTTCACCGGTTTCACCAAGGCGAGTAAGTGCTCCGGCGTATCGGTGATGCCACCGTGGTTTTCGAGGGCGAGTAGCACACCGACCTTGGCCGCGACCTCGCAACATTCGTTGATTCCTGAAACGACCCGTTGTTGAGCCTTTTCGAGAGTATCGCCTTTTCCCAGATTTCCGGCAAAGATGCGAACGGTTTGGGCCCCGAGCCGGCTTGCGCGGACGATCCATTCCTTCGTCTTTTTGATCTCCAGTTCGCGCTTGGCGTCGTCGACGTAGCAGAAGTTGTTGCCGACCGGAACACCGGAGATAGCGAGTTTCTTTTTCGCGCAGAGGTCTTTGAGTTTATCGAGGTACGCATCCGACGTTTCGGCGAAGTAGTACGAGGTGAGTTCGACCGCATCGAGCGGCAGTCCGGCGGCGAATTCGATGAAATCGAACAGCGTCATCGTCGGCTTCTTGAGGTCGAGCGCCTTGTTGAAACTGTACGCCGCGAGGCTCAGTTTCATGTTCGCTTTTGGTCCTGGCCGCTTGATCGGGTCGATGGCAAACGCCGAGGAGGGGAGGATTGCTGCCCCGGCGGCGAAGGCGGAGGCGTTTAGGAAATCGCGGCGAGTAAGGCTGGCCATGAGAGGCTCCCGATGTTGTTGAGGCTGGAAACCCCAGGGACGACGGAAGGGGTTCCCGCGCACTGGTTGTGGTCATCACGAGACACAAGCTGACCAGGAGGCCGACATTTCCGACTAGCAAACGGATCATGTGAGCCTTCTGGCAAAAGGGAGGACAGGCTGGAAGGCTGTCCCCACGAGAATTACTCCCGGAACTCGTTATGGCACGCCGTGCAGCTACCATCGAGTTTGCTGAGGTTCGCCTTCAAGCGCATCTTGTCGGCTTTGTCGCCCTTGGTCGATTCCTCGACGATTTCCTTGGCGAGTTTGGTCATGTCCGCGGTGTAGCCGTCCCACTTCTTCTGGTTGGCGGGGTTGGCAGCGGCTTTTTCGCTCGGCATCAACGTCATGAATTCCCCGAGCAGAATCGAGTGGGCTGCGGCTTCCCCGGAAACTTTTAGATCCGGGGCTTTGGCCTTGGCCTGGTCGCGGATGTCTTTTTCGATGTTCAATCCCCGCGGCGAATTCCGGAACGTGGACATCACTTCCGAGAGGTCAAATTTGTGCATTTCGTGAAGTTTGAGAGCCTTCTTATCCGTACTGGCCGGGGGGGATTTGAGCTTGCCCGCTTCGGTGCTCGCGGCCTTGTAGTCCTTTTTGTTGAGGGCCTCGGCCACTTTCAGAGCCTGGGCTCGCAGGGCTGCCATGGCGTCCGCGTCTTTACCGCCGAGGTTGTTCTGAGCATACAGGGCGATGAGCATGGCCGTGGATTTGAGCGTCGGCACGGCGGCTTTTTCGGGTGTCTTCTCCAAGCCCTTTTGTAAGAACGCGATGTCGCTGTCGATCATCTTCCCGCTCACTTCGGCGGGAATCGGCGTCGGGGCCTTGGCCGGGGTTTCGCTAGTGCCAAGGGCAAGCCAGAGCCCGGCGATGAGCCCGACCCCTCCGACAAAGCGGCGAATCCACAAAGTTTGCACGAACGGTCTCCTCGGTGCGAGTGGCAGACAGAGAGTAGGACGGACGACCTGACCGTCCCGAATGCGGTGTGCGAACATATTATCTCAACGGGCGACGCTAGGTGGAGTCCCGAGTGCGAGAATCTGGCGAGAGTTTCTGCGATTCCCGGTTTGCCGGGGGGGAAATAGCGCCGTATCTTTCCTGGTCGGTCGATTCGCCCCGCTTGCCGCGAGTTTCCGGTGCCCATGAATTCTCTGCCGCCACTACGAACGGTAAGCCAGAACGTGACCCCGCCCCCAGTCGGGGTCGCTCCGGCGCTGACCCCGCAACCGCGGACGCCACTCGGACCAGAATATGCGGCGCTCCCAATCGCCGCCCGGACGTTCATGGCGGAACTTGTGGCCGCGAACGTGCTCCCCAACTCCGCTGTTTCGGAATTCGTGGCGAAACTCGATACCCGCATCAATCAAGTTCAAAGCCGGGACATCACGGCCGATGCCCTGGTGGGGTTCGGTTTCCTGACCCGCTTTCAGGTCACGCGGATGCTCGCCGGCCAGTCGCACGGGCTGGTTTTCGGCAGCTACCGTGTTCTGGACCGGATCAGCAGCGGCAGCATCGGCGTGGTTTTCCTCGCGGAGCATAGCTTCCTCAGTCGGAAAGCTGCGATCAAAGTCGTTCCCGTGGAGGAGGCGACCCCCAGCGCCGTGGACCACCGCTTCCGGGCCGAAATGCGGCTCCTCGCATCGATCGAACATCCGCACGTGGCCGTTGCGTACGAAGCCGGGATTCTCCCGGCCTCGACGGCGGGGCAATCGGCGCTGGCCTATCTGGTGTTGGAATACGTCCGCGGCGGGGATTTAGAGCACTACGTCACGGAGCGCGGCCCGCAACCGGTCGGGCTGGTCTGTGAATGGGGTCGCCAGATTGCCTCGGCCTTGCGGGCGACGCACGCCGTGGGGCTCATTCACCGGGATTTGAAACCGAGTAATTTCCTTTTGACGGCATCCCGACGATTGAAGCTCATCGACTTCGGCCTCGCCCGGGAGTTCGCCAGTACGCAGACTCAGCCGCGGTCGTTGTTGGGCAGCTTGGAATTCTTGGCGCCCGAACAACTTGCGGATGCGACGACCGTCGGGCCCGCGGCGGATGTTTACGGGTTAGCCGCGACCTTGTTCTGGGTGTTGACCGGCCACACGCCCTACCCGCTAGCCCGATCCGCGGCCGCGGCGGTGCAGCAGATGCAGACCGGACAGCCGCGGACCGTTCGGGAGTTTCGCGCGGAACTTCCCAGCGAACTGGATACGTTGATCACCCAGATGTTAGCCCGGAACCCGGCGGAGCGACCGACCCCGGCCGCAGTGGAAAAAGCGTTCGCGACGTTCGCCGTGCCGTCGTCGCATCCCAGCCAAGACGATGCCATGCTGATCGCGGACGACGACACCGAAACTGGGGCCCTGCGGGCCGTGGTGCGCGAACTCGAAGATTTAACGGAGGCCGCCCGCCGGGAGACGGCCGCCGCTCGGGCTGCGGTGCTCACGACCCTTGCCGTGGTGACAGCCACGAAATCGGGCCAATCCCAAAAGCAATCGGCTCGGTTGACGGCTTACGTTCGCGCACTCGCCCCGGCGTTAGCCCGGAACCCCGACTGGTCGATGATGGCGGACCCCGTGACGGTGAATGACTACGCGCGGTCCGTTGCCGCACTGGACCTTGGCATGTCCCATCAACACGAGGACGAATCGCACACGACGCACGGCGCCGAGCTGCTAGACGAACTCGGTCGACAACACGGACCGGCCTTGCCCTTTTTAAGAGTCTTGCGAGCGGTCGTTCGCCATCATCACGAGCGCTGGAATGGCACCGGTTACCCGGACCGATTGACCGGGGAAAGGATCCCCCTCGGCGGGCGCGTCGCGGCCCTTGTCGATGCGTACGATACTCTTCGCCGAAGTTCGCAACCGCACGTCGATGTCGCTCGACACCTCGTCAAGCAATCCGGCACCACGTTCGACCCGATCGTCATCGATGCGTTCCGCGTCACGCAGGCGGATTTCGAGCGCATTTATCAACTCTCGACGGGTGAAGTGTTGGATTTAATTGTCGAAGAAGAGCCTCAGCCCGTTGTTGCAGACGCATAGCCACTGGCCGTACTACGGTGCGAAAATTGGCTAAAACTCAATCACTCCCGGCCCTGCCAGGGGAACGACGAAGACCTTGCCATCGCCGATCCGCCCCGTGCGTGCCGCCTTGGTCACCCGCTCGGCCAGTTCCTCGTACTGGTCTTTTGGAACCCACACCGAAATCTCGATCTTCGGCAAGTACGCCATGCTGAACTCTCCGCCCCGATAGCGGTCCAGATAGCCCTTCTGCCGGCCATATCCCTTGGCCTCCCGCACCGCACAGGACCCGACGCCCATGTCGGCGATGACGCGCAGAACCGCCTCGGCACGGAACGGTTTGACCACGATGGTGAGGTGTTTCATGGGGGACTCTTACTTCTTGACGACGACCTCCTCCGGCATCCAATTGATGACGAGGCGGCGGTAAGCAAACCGCAAGCAGAGGAATGTGAAAAAGATGCAGAAGATCCAGATCCAAATGTTGAAGCAGAGAGGGTGAACGTAAAACTGACTTTTGAGAGTCGTCTCGCTCTTTTCGTCGGTGTCGAGGAGCCCTCCGGTCATCCAGTCGCGCATATTGAGTGTGACAACGATCGAGAGGCCGATCAGGGTGAACGCCACGCCGATGCAGACGATGGCCGGGAGCCAGTGCATGAAGTAGTCATTGTTCGTCAGGGCGATCACCTTTTTGGTGGTGCGTCGTTTGCGGTTGAGCAGGTCGTAGCCGCAGGTCAAACAAATCTTGGTATCCGGCGGGTCGAGTTCGTTCGCGCAGAACGGGCAGCGGGGAATGTCTTCGCCGTCCACATTCACGACGTAGGGGTTGGCGTCATCGTCGTCATCGTCGTCGACTTTCTTTTTCTGTGCTGGTTCATCGTCTTGTTTGAAGGCGAGCGGGGCATTGGTGGCCGGCGCGGCCGTGGCGGGTTTTGCCTGCGCTGGTTTTGCCTGCGCTGGTTTTGCCTGCGCTGGCTTGGCCGTGGCGGGTTTAGCCGCGGCAGGTTTGGCCGTGGCCGGTTTGGCGGGTTTCGGCTCGTCGGGGTTCGGAACTTCGAAAGGAGTTTCGCAAACCTTGCAGCGAATGAGTTTGCCCGCGAGTTCGGCTGGAACTTTCATCGCCTTGTCGCAATTGGGGCACTGGATTTCGATTTTTTCGGCCATGAGCCAAGTACTCCGGAGCAGTCGGCGGGATAAGGAATTGCCGGGACGGGTGGAATAACCGCCCACGGGCCGGATCAATATCCTATGAGCATAAAGATGGAGCCCCCGGTCATGCAAGCTGTCACTGCCGAACCGGCCCCAAGTGGTCGACCGACGCCCCCACCCATGCGGCCCGTTCCACCCGGCCTTCTCTCCGCCAACCCTGGTCAACCTACCGTGCCCGACGCCAACGTCCGCCCCAAATTGCTCGTTTCCATTGCCACCTACAACGAGGCGGGCAACCTGAAGCCGTTGATCGAAGAGATTCACAAGTTCGTTCCGCACGCCCATATTCTGGTGGTGGACGACAATTCCCCCGATGGCACCGGGAAAATTGTCGATGAGCTGGCTGCCAAGGACGAGCGAATTCACGCGATCCACCGCCCCGGCAAACTCGGCCTCGGCACCGCCACGCTCGCGGCGATGCACTACGCAATGGAGAATAACTACGACCTGCTTCAGAATATGGACGCAGACTTCAGCCACCCACCGCGGTTCTTGCCCGCGATTCAAGCCGGCATGGACAAGCACGACGTGATGATCGGTTCGCGCTACGTGAAGGGCGGCGGTACTGAGAATTGGCCGATGGTTCGACTCGCGTTGAGCCGTTCGGTGAACACATTGGTGCGGTTTCTGTTCCGGATGCCGGTGAAAGACGCGAGTGGGGCATACCGCTGTTACCGCGTTTCCAAACTTCGCGTGGCTCACCTGGAGCGAACGCAAAGCCGGGGTTATTCCTTTCAACAAGAAGTGCTATTTCGCTGCCATCTGGCCGGGTGCAAACTCGGCGAATCCCCGATCATTTTCGAGAATCGCCGAGCGGGGACATCGAAGGTGAACTCGAAAGAAGCCGCGCGCTCGATTTTTATGATTTTGTGGCTTGGAACACATCATTTCTTTGGGCTGGAAGATTATCGCAAGGGATGAAGCGAATTAACGCCCCGTAAACAACACCGCTCCTTGCCCCAACAACATCTCCAGCTCTTCCACCGGCACCGCCGTCGGGTTCACGTTGAAATCATTCCCAAGTTTGAGTTGCACCGCCCGCCCCGCGGGGTCGCGCACCGTTAAATACACCGGGCACGGCCCCTTGCTCCGCTTCAACACCGTGGCCACGCCGTCGAACTTGCGAAGCTGTTCGGCATCTTCGGAATACGCAATTCGCAACACCATGCCGCGCGTGAGTTCTTTGCGTGCCTGTTCAATCGTAAGAATCCGCTCGACAATCAAATCCGGCTCCGCGGTCCCGTCGCGCCACTCGGCTTTCCCCTCGAAGAGTAGAATCTTGTCTTCTGCAATATCGTCCTTGAACCGCAAGTAAGTCTCGGACCAGAGCACGCACTTCACTTCGCCGGTGAAGTCTTCGACCCGCAAAATCGCGAAGCGTTTGCCCGTCTTGGTGGTCTTCAACGTCAGTTCGTTAATCATGCCACCGATGCGAACCTCGGACCCACCTTCGCCGCGGCCAATCTGCCCTGCGTCATGGGTGCGGAATCGCCGCAACTGTTCGTCGAACTGCGCCAGTGGATGGCTCGAAATGTAAAAGTCGAGGGCTTCCTTCTCGTACTTCAGCTTCTCCAATTCGGGCCACTCGACGATGTCCGGAAGCCCCTCGCTCAACCCAAAACGATTACCCACGGGCTCCGCGGTATCGTCCTCGACCAGATCGAAGAAGTTCTTCTGCCCCCGCTTCTTATCTGCCGCCTTGTCATCGGCCGCTTGCGCCGCTCGCGGCAACGCGAGCACCATCGCCGCCCGTTTGTTCTTTTCGAGGCAATCCATCGCCCCCGCTTTGATCATCTTCTCAATCGCCGCCCGCGGCACGATCCGCAAATCGATGCGTTCGCAGAAATCGAAGAGGTCTTTGAATCGCCGCCCGGCGTCACGGGCACGGACAATCTCTTCCGCGGCTCCACGTCCCAATCCTTTAATCGCCGTCAAGCCAAAGACAATCTTCCCATTCACCACATCGAAATCCGGTGACCCACGATTCACATCCGGCGGCAACACATCCACACCCATCTTGCGAGCATCCGCAATATGATCGACGAGCATATCGCGCTTGTTGCCATCATCGATTTCGCTCGATAACAACGCTGCCATGAACTCGGCAGGGTAGTAACATTTCAAGTAGGCGGATTGGTAGGTGACGTGGGCATAAGCCGCTGAATGGGCCTTGTTAAAACCGTAACCTCCAAACTTAACAATCTGATCGAAAATCTCTTCCGCGACCGCTGCCGACATCCCTTGGGCGCCAGAACCCCGGATAAAGTCGGCCTTTCGAGCTTCGATAACGTCTTCTTTCTTCTTACTAATGGCTTTGATGCATGCATAGGCAATTGTAAGTTCGATACCGCCCATGCGATTGAGCATGCGCATAACTTGTTCTTGGTAGACCATCACACCGTAAGTTTCACTTAACAATTCTTCCATAATCGGGTGTGCATACTGCGGCTTCTTCCGCCCGTGCTTACACTCGATGTATTCATCCACCATCCCCCCTTCGAGCGGGCCTGGGCGATAGAGCGCTGTACACGCCACAATATCCCGGATGTTGTCCGGTTTCATTCGCTTCAAGAGTTCGCGAATCCCTTCGGATTCGAACTGGAACACGCCCTTGGCGTCGCCGCGCTGTAAGAGTTCGTAGGTCTTCTTGTCGTCGAACGGGATCTTCATCACGTCGACGTCGATGCCGCGGGTTTTCTTGATGAGTTTGATCGCATTGTCGACAAGCGTGAGCGTTCGCAGGCCGAGAAAGTCCATCTTGAGCAGGCCGACTTTTTCGATGTCGCCCATTTCCCATTGCGTGGTGACGACGTTTTCGCCGTTTTTCTCGGCATCGTCTCCCTTGCGGGTCGCCCGTTGCACGGGAACGTAGTCGGTGATGTTCCCATTCGCGATCACCACGCCCGCGGCATGGGTGCCGACGCCGCGGTTCATTCCTTCGAGCTTGCGGGCGATGTCGACGAGTTGCTTGATCGCGGGGTCGTTGTCATACTCCCGACGAAAGTCGGGGTTCTTCATCGCATCGCTGAGGCCCAGCGAAATTGCGCCCTTCATCGGCACAAGCTTGCAGAGCAAGTTCACGCGATCGAGCGGCACATCGAGCACTCGGCCCACGTCCTTGATCGCGGCCTTCGCGGCCAAAGTTCCGAAGGTGCCGATCTGGGCGACGCTATTCGAACCGTACTTTTCCTTGACGTACTGAATCACCAACTCCCGCCGTTCCTGGCAGAAGTCGATGTCGATATCGGGCGCCTCGCCGCGGTTCGGGTCGAGGAAGCGTTCAAACAACAAGTCGTATTCGAGCGGGTCAACGTGGCTCATGTGCAACACGTAACAGACCACGGCCCCGCAGCCCGAACCCCGGGCACTGCACGGAATCTTCTTCTCCCGGGCAAAGCGAACGAAGTCCCACACGATCAGAAAATACCCGGCAAAGCCCATCTTGCAAATGATGTCGAGTTCGTGATTGAGCCGGGCCCAGACCTCGGGTTTGGGGTCATCCCCGTAGCGTTCACGAGTTCCATCCCGGCACAACTGCCGCAGGTGCTCCTCGGCCGTCAACCCTTGCGGCGGCGTGAACACCGGGAAGTGCCGCGTCTTCAAATCGACTTGAATATCGACCGAATCGGCAATCTCTTGGCTGCGGGCCACCGCGTCTGCGTAATCCGGAAACAGCCGGTACATATCCCCGGGTGATCGCACGTAATACGGGTTCGGCAACTTGCCTTCGGGGTACTGCTTCTTCCGCGGATCGCGCTTTTTGCCAGTGTTAATGCAGAAGAGCACGTCGTGCGCCTCAGCATCGTCGGAGCACAAATAGTGCGCATCCGCCGTCGCCACGAGCGGCACGCCGAGTTGATCCGCGATATCTGCCGCCACCGGGGTACACTGGTCTTGCAGGTCGATGCCGTTGTTTTGAATCTCGATGTAGAAGTCGTTCTTAAACAGCTTGTGGAACCACTTCGCCAGCTTGGCCGCCTCGTTCGATTGGTCCTTCAAAATGAGTTGATTGAACTCGCCGGCCAGGCAACCACTCAGGCAAATGAGCCCTTCCTTGTGGGCTTCCAGAATCTCGCGGTCGATCCGCGGGTGGTAATAAAACCCTTCTAAAAACGCCATCGACGAGAGTTTAATCAGGTTCTTGAACCCGGCCGTGTTCTTCGCCAACAGCGTGAGATGCGTGTACGCTTCCCCCTGGCGATTGGCCTTCTTCTCGCGGCGATCTCCAGGAGCGAGGTACGCTTCGTACCCGATGATCGGGTTAATTCCACCAGCCTTGCACTCGCGGTAAAACTCGATGGCGCCGTAGAGGTTCCCGTGGTCGGTAATCGCCACGGCGTTCATGCCGAGTTTCTTCGTTTGAGCCACCAGTTCCGGAATTCGATTGGCCCCATCCAAAAGGGAATAGTGCGTGTGCAGGTGCAGGTGGGTGAACTTGCTTTCGGCCATCGGTCGCGGTATCCGGGGAGGAGAATTCGATTCCCTTGTTATACCGGAGAGTGATCGGGGCGCTACTCCTATCACAGGACAATCGCCCATCAGGCAACCGATTTCACTTGGGTGTCGCCGCAGTCTGATCGCGCAAACGTCGCACGTTCGACCAAAGGGCCCTCCAGGCTTCTTGTTCGTCCTTCGGTAAGAGACCAATAGCAATGGGGTGGCGGATCAGAGCCAAGTCGGGGTCGGTCAACCAGTACTGCATTTCGCGATAAACTGCGGCTCGATTGGCAGCCGGGGCGTTCTGAAAATTGGGTAATTCGGCCTGGAGTACCTCAAGAGCTTGACGGCGGTACATAGGTCGGGCGTTCGGGGGCGGTGGGTTTGGCCCCAATCGTATGGAACCGCTTCGAACAGTCCTGTCATCGCGATTGGGAGGCCTCTCCGGGATATGCTAGTCCCTCGCGGGGAGGGCTTCGACGGCTTTCGAGGCACGAGGGGGATTTCTTGCTGATCGACGCGCAGGATCTTTTGGTTAACTCCGTTTTGGCACCAGAATTTCATGTTGGAACTCCCCCGGTTCGTGTATCACATCATGGGTGACCTCGTTTCTCCAGGAGTAACTGCCATGCTGACCCGTCGTGAGATGTTCCGCACCGCGGCCGCCGGGGCCGTCTTGGTTGCCACACCGAAATTGTTCGCCACGGCTCGGGCTGCGGACGACAAGCCCGCAATGTTCACGCTGCCGAAGTTGCCGTATGCGTACGATGCCCTCGAACCGCATATCGACGCGAAGACAATGGAGATTCACCACTCGAAGCACCACCAAGCCTATGTCGATAACCTGAATAAGGCCCTTGCCGGAACGCCCTGGCTGGGCAAACCGGTGGAAGCTGTCCTGGCCGATCTGAAGAGCATTCCCGAAGCGACTCGCGGGGCCGTTCGCAACAACGGCGGCGGCCACTGGAACCACACGTTCTTCTGGGGTGTTATGGCCAAGCCCGGCAGCGAACCCAAAGGGGATTTGTTGAAGGGCCTCGACGATTCCTTCGGCGGACTCGACGCTTTCAAGAAAGCTTTCAAGGCTGCGGCCCTCGCTCGATTCGGCAGCGGTTGGGCGTGGTTGGCCGTCGGAAAAGACAAACCTCTCTCGATTGTTTCGAGCCCGAATCAGGACAACTCGCTGATGGAAGGTGCTCCGGCCCCGTTACTCGGAATCGACGTGTGGGAGCATGCGTACTACTTGAAGTACCAGAACAAGCGAGCCGACTACGTCGATGCGTGGTTCAACGTGGTGAACTGGGATGTTGTCGCGGGGAATCTGGCCGCGACGAAGAAGGGCTAGTTTTCAAAGCCCCGGGACGGCGGCCCTCCCGGGGCTTTTTGATTCGACTCCGAACCCGAGTGTGCACGAAGACGGTCTCTTGAGATCCCCACGTTCCGTCGAGTCCGTCATGCGCTACCGACCGAGTTTTGAAGAGTTTGCCGAACTGGCGAGAGTCCACACAGTAGTACCAATCTATCGCCGACTCGTGGCCGATACATTGACGCCCGTCTCGGCGTTTGCCGCGATCCGCACGGGGGGGTGGGCCTTTCTGTTCGAGAGCGTCGTCGGCGGAGAACGCGTCGGACGCTTCAGCTTCGTCGGCAGCGAACCGTTCCGCTGGTTCGAAGCTTCGGGTCTGCGCGTACGTGCGAAAGATGGAACGGGTCCGTGGATCGAATCCGAACACCTCGATCCCTTGCGAACGCTCGAAGAGTCGATCGCCGATTTTTCCGCCCCGCACCTCCCCGAGTTACCGCGGTTCTGTGGCGGGGCCGTCGGGTTCGCCGGCTACGATGCGGCTCGGTATGTCGAACGCTTACCGAACGCCCCACCCGACGACCGGCAAATACCCGACCTGAGCTTCGCGTTCTACGACCGCATGGCCATCTTCGATCACATCACAAAAACAGTCCTGGCGGTCGCTCACGCCCACATCCCGTCGGTTAGCCGCGAAGCGAAGCTGAGCGATGAATCCCTCCGCACCGCGTACGACAACGCCTGCCACCGCGTCGACGAACTCGTGTCGAAATTGAGTACGCCCAGCACGGATTTGATGCCCACGGACATCGACACCCAGGCCTCGACGCTGGACTCATTGCACCTCAATCCGCGCTACGTCAGCAACTTCCCCCCCGGCGCCTACGAAGACGCGGTGCGTAAAGCCAAGGAGTACATCCTTGCCGGAGATGCGTTTCAGGTCGTGCTCAGTCAACGGTTCCGCACGGAGACGACCGCCAAAGCGTTCGATATTTATCGGGCCCTGCGAGTGATCAACCCGAGCCCGTTCATGTTTTTCGTGGAAGCCGGGCCGGTCACACTCGTCGGGGCGAGCCCCGAAATCATGTGCCGGGTGGAGAATCGGCAAATGACGGTGCGGCCGCTCGCGGGAACCCGCCGCCGCGGGGCCACGCCCGAAGAAGACAAGGCCCTTGCGCTGGAACTCCTTGAAGATCCGAAAGAACGGGCCGAGCATATCATGCTCGTCGACCTCGGTCGCAACGACGTCGGTCGTGTCGCCGAACGCGGCAGCGTCGTCATCAGCGACCTGCTGACCGTCGAACGCTACAGCCACGTCATGCACCTCTCGAGCACGGTGACGGGCACTCTCGAAGCGGGCAAGACAGCGTTCGATGCGATGCGAGTCGCCCTCCCCGCAGGCACGCTGAGCGGCGCTCCGAAGATCCGGGCGATGGAAATTATCGACGAATTAGAACCGCATCGCCGTGGCCCCTACGGGGGGGCCGTGGGTTACATCGACTTCAGCGGCAACACCGATACGTGCATCGCCCTGCGAACTTTGGTGCTGTGTGGCACCACGGCCGATGTGCAAGCGGGGGCCGGGATCGTTGCCGATAGCGACCCCGCGAGCGAGTATCAGGAGACTGTCAATAAGGCGATGAGCTTGCTGCGCGCCGTGGAAGTGGCGGAGGGGCAGCTTTCAAGGTGATTCGGACTGCTGGCGGTTTTTTCGGGCAGCTTCAAGAGCACGCTTGAGGCTTTCCGTTGGCGGTTGTGGGTTTTCGATTACCGAGATAAAAAAGTCTCGATCCTTGTCCGAGAGCGGGGCGAGGTGGGGCAATGGTGGACACTCAGCGTCTTCACTGGGAAGAGCCCTGCTAACCTCCGAGTCAACTTCGTGGTGTTCGGTTATTTTGCTCATTTCATTGTTCTCAAGATTTCGATGATTACAGCCTACCGGTGGCCTGATCGGACGTTGGTCTTGAGTCAGGGTCTCCTTCATCCCGGTTTTGTTACGCTTTGGCTTCGCGCACGAACTGCTGCCGCAGCCATTGCACGGAATGACCCCAGACCCGTTCGAACCAGCGGTCCACCACCTTT
>Ga0105047_10003745_pt1 | contig 26692 bp, 25 predicted proteins | sample MAT04_FD_78384 | JGI IMG/M metagenome (GOLD analysis project Ga0105047, IMG submission 78384) | Freshwater microbial communities from Lake Fryxell liftoff mats and glacier meltwater in Antarctica - MAT-04 (megahit assembly) | ecosystem: Environmental > Aquatic > Freshwater > Ice > Liftoff... | reverse complement strand
CGAACGCCTTTCAGCAGGCCAGCCCTTTGAGGTCGAAGTGATCGATACCGCTGGCGGGCCGCTCCCTGACGACGCAGTGATGCAATATCGCTTCACATCGGTCGAAGGCGAGACCAGCCAAGAGGCCGAACCGATGCAATTGGTCGGCAAGCTCCTCGTCGCGCGGCGCGACAACGTGCGACAATCGTTCGAATATCGAGCGATCGGCGGCGATGACCACGCCATGCCATGGACGAGCCTCGAGGTCGTCGAACCACCGGCGGTAGCAGACGCCACGGTAACATTAGCTTTTCCGGCATACACCGGCTGGTCGCCGCGCGCCGCCGATCTCAATTTGCGAGCGCTCCGTGGGACGCGGGTCGTTATTACTGCCAGCAGCACCAAGCCGCTCGCCAGCGCCAAACTGCGTATGGGCGACGCAGTCCTTGCGACCGCCACGATTAGCGCCGATGGATTCCGGCTTACGACGGCGGCAGTAACTCGGGCCGAGCCCCCGCCAGAGACCGCCGCGCAGGGGTTCTTAGTCGATAACTCCGGCGTCTACTGGTTTGATCTGGTCGATCAGGACGGCTTTCATTCCGCCGAAACGCCCAAGTACGATCTCACGTCGCTACCAGATGCGGCGCCGACTGTCGAAATCCGCCAGCCAAAGTCCAACGTCTTTGTCACGGCAGACGCCACGCTACCGATCTCCATCACCGCGCGCGATGACCTGGCGATTCATAGGTTGGAATTGCGCTATCTGCGCTCGGACAAGTCAGACCAAGGCGAAGCGATCATTGAATTGCAAGCGGGGCCTGAAGCGGTAACGCCCGATCAAGCCGCGGCTTCAGCCGCCGATAACTACGCGGGGGATCGGCGAGAACTGACGCACGCCTGGGAACTGAAGTCGTTGGCGCTGCCTCCAGGCGCGCAGGTGAGCTTTTACGCCGCGGCCACGGACTATTCGCCCCAGGTTGGCCAAAGCAGCGCCCGCCGACTGACGATCGTCACACTCGAAGAAATCCAGGACCGGCTCGCCGATCGGCAGAGCGTCATCTTTAATGAGCTGGCGCGAGTTTTGGAGTTGCAGCAAGGTGCTCGATCGCACGTCGTTGGCCTGCAAGTGCAACTAAACAAAGCCGGTACGTTGCAAAAGTCGGACGTAGACACCTTGCACGGCGCCAGGCTCAATCAACAGCAGGTCGAACGAGAGTTGGCCAGCGACGCCGACGGCGTCCGCTCGCAGATCGTGGATTTTCTGGAAGAGCTAAAAATCAACAAAGTCGATGGTCCCGACGCGCAGCGGCAGATGCAGGACGTGCTGGCCATGCTCGACGGTCTGGCAAGTGGACCGCTACCGGTCGCCGCGCGCGAGCTGACAACTGCCACTAAAACCGCGCAGATCGAAGGGCGTGCAGACGATAAAGCACCCGCTGAGCCTGGTGGTCTGGAGGCTTTGAGCGCAGCGCTTCAGTCCGCAGGGGGCGCGCAGGATGAAGTCGTCCAGGCTCTAGAGCGAACGATCGACGAGATGAAGCAGTGGGTCAACTACCGGCATCTCCATCGCGAAGTGAATTTGCTGGCCAAGTCGCAGCAAGAGATTACCGCGGAAACCGCCGCCGTAGCCGCCGGCGCGTTGACCCGGTCGTTTGAGGATCTCGATCCGCAACAACGGGCCGATCTGCAAAAGCTGGCGGAGCGAGAATTCGAGTTGTCTCGGCGGATGGATAAGCTGGGACAACGCATGGAGCAAACCGCGTCCGCGGCACGACAGGAAGACCCGTTGGTAGCGGAGACCATTGCCGACGCGCTGCAACACGCGCGAGGGCAGGGGATCTCGGCCAGATTGCGCAGCGCCGGGCAAAATGTCGAGCAAAATCGGACTGGCCAGGCAGCGGAGAAACAGCTCCAGGCTCAAGAAGACCTGCGCGAGCTGCTCGATATTCTTTCCAATCGACGGGAGCATGAGCTAACCCGGCTGGTGAAGAAGCTCCGCGAGGCCGAGTCCCGCCTGGAAGAGTTCGCCGCGCAACACGAGGGGCTGCGAAAGAAATTCGCCGCAAACCGCGCCGCGAAAGATTCTGGCGCCGCAGCCGAAGCAGAGCGCAAGCAGGAATTACAACGTCTCAGCCGACAGGAAGAACAGATTAAGAAGGAAGTCGAGCGTTTAGCGCGCGGCCTCCAGCGATTGCAGGCCGACAAGGCGGGCGAGCAGGCGTCAGCGGCTGGCGAAAAGATGGGGCGAGCGAGTCAAAACGGCGAGCAAGGAGACGGCGCAAAAGCCGCCGATCTGGCCGAAGGAGCCCAGCGAGATTTGGAAGAAGCCCGGGAACAGCTGGCTGAGCAACGGCGCCAGGCCGAGGCCGATTTGGCCCAAGAGCAACTGACTCGGATGGAGGACACGCTGCAGAGCATGGTGACGCGGCAGCAAAAGCTGATCGAAGAGACCCAACAGTACGACGCGCGGCGCGATGCCGAGGGGAATCTGTCGCGGGCCCAGGGGGCAACAATCCGGAATCTTTCGAATCAGCAATTGGACTTGGCAATCGAAGCGGCAGAATTAGCCAAAACGCTGGCCGGCGCCGCAGTCTTTGAATTTGTGATCCAGGGAGTCCAGCAAGATATGCAGACGGCCGGCGAACTCCTCGGGCGTCGCGAGACGGGTTCGCCGACGGTCGCTGCGCAGACCAGTGCCCTGGAGCGATTGCACGAATTGCAGGAGGCGGTAAAGCAAGACCCTGCAGCTCCCCCGGCAGAACCGCCGCCTGGCCCCAAACCAGACGGTGGTGGAGATCCGCCGCCCCAGGGAGGCCAGCCCCCCAGCGTGCGGAACGTAGCTGAATTGAAACTCTTAAAGTCGGTTCAGCTGCGAATCAACCGGCGGACGGCCGCACTGGAAGAAGCCCGAAATCAGACTCCCGATCTGTCCCCGGACCAGCAGCGGGAGTATGCTGCTTTAAGCCAGGAACAAGGCCGCCTGGCCGACTTGGTGGCCAATATGATCAAGGCGGCTGCGAGACCGGAAGACGATCCGGACAAGCTGCCAGAGATTCCACCAGACGTCGACCCTGGTCCCGGCGCGCCGGAGGACAAGCCATGATGCGAAGATTTCGATCCACGCACGCAATTTGCGCGGCGCTGTCGGCGGTCCTCGCTTCAATCGCGTGTTCAAACGCCGGCATTTCAAGTCGCGCCTCCGCTAGCGAATCAGCCGCTAAATCTCCTCCAGCAAAATCGCTCGACGATCAATTGCTGGATGATCTCGATCCAGATCCATTGACGGACAAAGACGTTGCCACGCCGGCCGCGAGGGACGCTAAGTCCGTTGGCGACACGGTCGCTCCTACAGGAAAAGCGCCGACGGATGACAGTCTCGATCAGGAACTCCTCAAGGGCCTGAACGACGGCGAAGATCTGGGCCAACCGAGCGAACAAAATCCGCTCGGCCGGCTGAATCAACAAATGCGCGAGGTTGAATCGCGGATCGCCGGCAGTCGTTCTGATCGCGACACACAGCAACTCCAAGCAAAGATCCTGCAAGATCTCGACGTGTTGATCAAAGAAACGCAAAAGCAATGCCAGGGGGGAAACTGCAAACCGGGCCAGCAGACCGCTGGTTCGCGCAACGCAAAGCAGCCCGGCAAGTCATCCGGCGCCGGGCAGCAACCGGCCGAAGGGCCGGCGCGCGAGAGTACTGACAAGTTACGTGACAAACCTGCAGCTCGGCCTGACATGGCAGATATGAAGGAAGTGCTGAAAGGAGTCTGGGGGCAGCTCCCGGAACATCAACGCGAGCAGATGCTGCAATCCTACGAGGAGCAGTTTCTGCCCAAGTACGAACAGATGATCGCGGATTATTTTCGTTCGATCGCAGAACCGGAGTCGACACGGACGCGGTAGGCAATCGCCCAGCGACCGGCTGAGGAATAAAGGATGGAGCGCATGACACATCGCAGTACATCTCGCGGCAGGGCGGTCCTCTTGTGCGTTTCGATCGTGGCGGTGGCGTTCGCGCCAATCTGCCCGGCGGCGCAGACGGCAGAGAGAGGGGACGCCGAAAGTCCCGACAGCACCGGTGTGGAGTTCATGACTCCGGCGACCATGCGATCCGTCGAAAAAAGCCTGGCCTATCTCGCCTCGAAGCAGCGCGAAGATGGTTCGTTTGGTTCGGGCGGCTGGAGCCGCAACGTAGCGATTTGCGCACTTTCCGGCATGGCGTTCGTCGCTTCCGGCAGCACGCCCGACGAAGGACCGTACGGAGCCGAGGTATCGCGCTGCGTTGACTTCTTGCTCAACAACGTCGGCGATGAGGGCTTTGTGCACGTCTCGGACGACATGGGGCACGGCCCTATGTATGGCCATGGCTTTGCGACGCTGTTCCTGGCCGAAACCTACGGCATGACGCGCCGCCCTGATATGCGAGAGAAACTAACCAAAGCCGTTAATCTGATCGTCGACACGCAGAACGCCGAAGGGGGCTGGCGCTATCAACCCCAACGGAATGACGCGGACATCTCCGTCACCATCTGCCAAATCATGGCCCTTCGCTCAGCGCGTAATGCTGGCATCTATGTGCCGGCCAAAACGATTGATCGCTGTATCGAATACGTCAAGCGTAGCCAGAACGCCGATGGCGGTTTCATGTACATGCTGCAAGGGGGCCCCAGCCAGTTTCCGCGCTCGGCCGCCGGAGTCGTGGCGCTCTACAGCGCCGGCGTCTACGAAGGCCCCGATCTGGAGCGCGGGCTGAACTACATCATGGACAACCTACCGCGCGGCAATGCCCTGAATCGTGAGAGCCATTACTTCTACGGCCATTACTACGCCGTGCAGGCAATGTGGCATTCTGGCGGCGACCGATGGCGCACCTGGTACCCGGCCATCCGCGATGAACTCCTGACACGTCAGCGCGACGATGGTTCTTGGACAGACCAGATCTGCCCAGAGTATGGCACGGCGATGGCCGCCATCATTTTGCAAATGCCAACGAACTACCTGCCGATCTTTCAGCGCTAAATGACGGGTTTGCCACTACGTTTGCGCGCCGTGTCACTGTTGTTGGTCTTGCTCTGCGCGGCGGGGCCCTTGCACGCCGATGACGCCGCGACCAAAACCGGCGTCGTTGTCCCCATCAGCGGTCCGCGATACTCCGCACACATTGCGAGCGTAAACGCAGCCGGGGATACTACGTTCGACGTGAAATCTTCAACCCGAACGCTGCCGCTAGCGGAGCTTGTCCGTTGGGGCGCACTTGCGGATCCTTTGCCTCCCGCGAATCCACTCCGCGGCGCGCAGGCGATATTGGTAGACGGCAGTCTGGTCGTCGCGGATGTGATTCGCTCCTCGCCAGGGTCTGTGGATAAAATATTGATTGATTCGGCGACGTTTGGCGAACGAAAGTTGCCGCTGGATCGCGTGGTGGCGATCCTGTTTCAGCCTCCGCTCGACGCACAACAGAGAGACCGCCTGACCTCCAAACTCCTTAAACGTGGCGCGCGGTCAGATCGAATGCTCCTGGAAAACGGCGACGAGCTTTCGGGCGCCGTGTTATTGCTGACCGAAGCCGGCGTGCAGTTCGAAACGGCCGGACAGCAAATCACGGTCGCTTGGCCCCGGGTCACCGCATTGGCGTTCGATCCATCGCTCGCTTCGGAAAAACGGAACGCCGCGAGAACGCTCCTTGGTTTTGCCGATGGTAGCCGGTTGATGTCCGCCAGCTTCACGCTCGAAGGGGATCAGGTCGAGGTTAAGCTGGCCGAGGGCAGCGTTTGGCAAGGGCCGGCCGAGTCGTTGGTATGCGTGCAACCGCTATCGGGTCCGGTAAAATACCTTTCGGACATGGAGTCCGAGGGATACAAGCATCTCCCTTTCCTGAGCGTCGCCTGGCCGTATCACAAAGATTCCAACGTCACCGGCACGCAGCTTCGCGCTGCAGGCCATCCGTACGCCAAAGGGATTGGCATGCACAGCGCGGCCCGGCTGACGTATCGCCTGGACAAGGCGTACAAATCGTTCGAGGCGGATCTTGCGCTCGACGACGTAGTGCGCGGCGGCGGCTCAGCCGTCTACTCGGTCTATGTCGACGATCGTCTCGCGTACAAAAGCGAAGTGATCCGCGGCGGCGATCCTCCGGCAGCGATCCAGGTTGACACAACCGGCGGAAAACGGCTCAGCCTGATGATCGAGTTCGCCGACCGTGGCGACGTGCTCGACCACGCCAACTGGCTGGACGCCCGGCTCTACGCGGTCGATCCCAGCCCGCGGGAATAGATTCTTGCGATCCATCGCGTTAAGCTGTCATCACGCGCCGTACTTGCCTAGCCGATCGGCGTTGGCCAGCGCCATCGGCATCAAGTACTTAGCCTCGAATTGCCCCAACCCGCCGCGCAGGCAATCCCGCTCGCCAAACGCTTCGCAGCCATCCGTGCGGCAGACGCCTGACGTCAATAGCGTTGGCACTGGATGCCAGCTATGCGTTTTCAGTCGGGCGGGCGTGCTGTGATCGCCGGTGACAATCAACACGGTTGGCGCCAGTTTGTTGATCCGCGGCATCACGGCGTCCAGTTCCTCAATCCGCTTCACCTTGGCGGAAAACGCGCCATCCTCGCCTGTGCTATCGGTGTATTTGAAGTGAATGAAGAAAAAATCGTAGTTCTTCCATTCGGATTCCAGCACGCTCATCTGTTCGTCGAGCGTCTGTGCCTTGCCAACCAATTGCATGCCCACCAGTCGAGCCAAGCCTTTGTACATCGGGTAGACGGCAATCGCCGCGGCCCGCAGGCCGTAGACTTCGTCAAAGGTCGGTAACGCCGGACGGGGCGAAAAGCCGCGGAGCGTCAGGCCATTAGCGCGCTTCTCACCCGCCAACAGCACCCGTGCCTGGGCGATAAATTCGCGCGCCGCGGCCGAGGTGGCTTCGCTGCCTGGGGCGGAGACGCGCGGATCGAGCGGGGCCACGCCCACGGCTTGTGGGTCCGTGTCGTGGACGCCGCCGCGCAATCCGGGTCCGCGGAAGACGACGACAAAACGGTGTTCCTTCACCGGTTCGACAAAAACCTCGGCTCCGGGAATCTTCACCTGCCGCAGTTTGATGGCGAGCGGAGCACTCTCTTCGCTCGAAATGCGACCAGCGCGGCGATCACTAATCAGTCCCGAAGCGTCGAGCGAGCAAAAGTTGCCACGCGCTGCGACATCGTTTGGACCGAGTTCGAAGCCGATGCCCGTGGCCTCGAGCGCACCGCGGCCGATAACGTATTGCAATGGATCGTAGCCAAATAGCGCCAAATGTCCGGGGCCGCTGCCGGGCGTGATGCCAGGTTTGACCGGGATGCTGCTGCCGAGGACGCCCAACTTGGCCAGCGCGTCGAGGTTCGGCGTCTTGGCGGTTTCGAGCTCGGTCAAGCCACCCGGCTCTTCGGGCAGGCCTCCCAGGCCGTCTGCCACAAGCATGACAATTTTCGAGTGGTTCTTGATGTGCAAGCTGCGCGTCAGATCGTGCATGTCCACGGGTTGGGTCTCTTGCCAGGTAGTGTCAGGTGGGTAAGGGCTCGGATGGGCGACTTCCGGACGCGCGGGGCGTGCACGCTCTGTGGTAACAAAAGTGCGCCTGGCTGAAAATGGGCATTCTGGCGGCGATTCGCGCAGTCGGATATCTTCAGAGTCGCGTCGAGATTGGCACGGCATCGCTCCGTATTGAATTCTAGAAGAGGCAATCCTAATGGCGATCGACGTTACCTGGCTGGGACACGCCACCTGGGCAATCGACGTCCGTTCGAACAAGGTCGGCAACCACCGGCTGCTGCTCGATCCATTTCTGGATGATTCCCCCACGGCGCCCATCCGCAGCGACGCCGTGGAAGCGGACGTAATTCTGATATCACACGGCCACTTCGACCATATTTCGGACTGCGTTAAGATCGCAAAGCGCACGGGCGCCTTGGTAATCTCGAATTTCGAGATCTGCGAATGGCTTGCCAAGCAGGGGGTCGAGCGAACGCATCCGCACAACCTGGGCGGGGGATCCAATCATGCGTTTGGCCGCGTGCAGTTGACGCTGGCGCATCACAGTTCATCGCTGCCCGATGGATCGAACGGCGGAAACGCCAGCGGTTTTTTGCTGACAATCGAAGGCAAAAAACTCTATTTTGCTTGCGACACCGCAATGTTCTACGACATGAAACTGATTGGCGAGCAAGGGCTCGACCTGGCGGTGTTACCAATTGGCGATCAATTTACGATGGGTCCGGCGGACTCGATCCGGGCGATCCAATTGCTCGCACCGGCGCGCGTAGCGCCATCGCACTACGACACCTGGCCACCGATTAAGCAGGACGCGCAGACCTGGGCGTCGCGCGTGGAAGGCGAAACCGATGCCGAGCCCTGCGTGCTGGTCCCTGGCGGAAAATTCACCATCTGACAGGGGCTGTTACACCGTTGCAGTTGGTCGTCACGGCGCCTGATGGTTGATCTCCGTTAGAACCGGTATGCTACTGCTGGATTCCATGGCATTTCGGCCCGGGCTCCATCGGGCCGAATTGATCACAATGCCCAGACTTCAACGTCAAACGGTACAAGAATCGCAGAGTGTGGGCAGCAGCCTAAGTTGGAGCGATCGCGCGTCGGATTTTGAATTTGGCGTCGTTTAGGGCCGATGACGCGCGCTACGATGCACAACGCTGCTTCTTCCCTGAACGCCAAACGACCTGATTGTCGACATTTATCTCGCCCAACTTTTGAACCCCGGGTGTCATTATGAAATCACTTCCGCTGCTGACAAAGTTTCGCGTTGCTGTTTGCACAGTGGCAATCGCCGCCGTCTGTTTTGCTCAGGCCTCGTCAGTAGCCGCCGAGGCTCTGACCTGGAAATTCAAGTCGGGCGATAAACTAGGTTACGAAATCGAAATGGACATGTCGCAAGACATCAAGGTGAGCGACAAGAACCTGAGCGTAAAAGTCGTCCATCGAATGTGGATGACGTTGGCCATTGGCGACGTAGCCAGCGACGGAACGGCCACAATCACGCAGACGGTCGATCGCATGTCGGCCGAGATCACGCCCCCGGCTGAGGCCGGTGGCGGGGCCGTGCTAAAGTACGACTCGAAGGACGGCGTTAAAACGGACGCAGACAAAAAGGACCCAGCCATCGCCATGATGGCGCCTGTCTTCGATGCCATGGTCGGCAAGCCGATCGGCATGAAGGTTAGCCCTCAGGGTGACGTCAGCGACGTCAAAGTCCCGGATGCGATGATCGACGCGATGAAAAAGTCGGCATTCGCGCAAATGAGCAATCTGTTCACGACGGACGGCATCAAGCAGACCGCCAGCCGAGTGATTGTGCCGCTTCCCAAGGGGGACGCCGCGGAGGGGAAGACTTGGGACTCGACAATGGAAGTTTCTGTTCCGATGGTCGGCAAGCAGATCAGCAAGACAGACTACAAGTTCGTCGGCACGGAAGAACTGGACGGAAAGAAGGTCGCCAAGATCGACCTGCAAGTCGACTCGAAGTTCGAAAGCGAACCGAAGGGCCAACTGAAAATCAACATCAAGGAACAAAAGAGCGATGGCGCGGTTTATTTTGATAACACTGCGGGTCGTGTCGTTTCCTCCTCGCTGCAAGACAAAATGACGCTCGAGTTGGAAGTTATGGGAATGAAGCTCGATCAGGTCGTTACGTCGATCATCAAGCTCAAGCAATCGAATCCGGACTCTGGCCGCGATCTCTAGTCGTCTCGGACGGCGCCGGATGTTGGGCAAAAACCGAAACCGCGGTTGCATCGAAGTGCGATGCAACCGCGGTCTTTTTATTGAGTTTTAGATTTCCGCGTATCGCGAGACCATCGCCGCCGCGGTTTGCGCCGCCGATGGGCGAAATCCGCGAAGGTTCCAACCGCGTACCGGCCGTGGGGCGAATGTTGGCGCGGCAATCTGGTCTCTGTGACCGGTTGCTGTGCTGGTCAGCGTCGCTGCATAGTTCGCCAGAAAGTTAGTCGCCGAAGCGGACGTCAGGCAATTCGCGTCGTATTGCACGGACACTGTGAGGTCACCGCCGTAGGTAACGACGCCAAGCGCCATCCGCGTAAACGGACGAATCGGCGGCATGAACTCAATCTCGTCCAGTGTGGCATCCCCCAAGTCGATCCGGCCGCGCTGACGAGGGAGAGGAGCCAAGTCCAATTGAGGGCCCAGGTTGCTGAGGACCGCGCTCGCCATGCAACGATTGGTAATCAACATGCTGGCCAGGGCGCCCTGAAATCTTGCGAGCAGGGCCAGCACCGAATTAAAGACCAGGCCCATCCGGAATTTCTTGATGATCCAGGTGTCGCGTCGAATGCTGCGGAGCATCCGGAGCGGCGACCGGAAGCTACGCGGCTTACGATCGACGAAGACCATCGAAACCACGTTCGCGGCCGGAAGCTGATCGTCCGATTTCAGCCGCAGGTTCACTGGAACGCTGACTCGGACGCACGCGCCCGATTTGGGATCGTTCCGGCGGTTCCACTGTTCGACGGTGGAAAGCAGATCGCGAACCATTAGGTCGTTGACGGTAACGCCCAACCGATGGGCGATCTCGCGTAGCTGATCTAGCTGTGCGCGGCCGAAGCGATGACTGACGCAAGCTAGGCCATTCTCAGGCGGCTCAGTGTTCAATTGCATTGCTGGCACGGCGACTGCCGCCGGACGATTGACAAAGAACTGGCCCAAGCCAACAGCTGCGGATACGCCTAGCGGGGCCCGCAGGATCTTTTTGACCAGCGTTAGCCCAAAGCCGGCTCGGTCGCGGAGTTTCGACGGCGCCAGCGGCCGCATCGGGCGGCTGTTTTCGCGAGCAGTGGCCGGATTGCGCGCGGCGACCTCGTTGTTGTAGGCAGTTAGCAAGTCTTCGATGAACTGCATGGCGGCAATGCCGTCGCAGCAGGTATGGTGAAATTCGAGCAGCACGCTGGTATTAGCGGCGCTCGTTCGCACCCATGCACGCAGCCCCGTGCGCTGCGTCAGATCATTAGGGCCAGCGGCAGCTCGGTCAATCGGCTTGTCGCTCGATTCCCAGCTTAGAAACGGCGTTGGGTCTTCGGCGGGCGTCCAACAGGCCACGCCATCGACCGTCCGGACGACTGATTGCAGGAGCGGATGGCGACCGGCGACACGGTCCAAAGAATTCTTGAATGTCGCCTGATCCAGCAACCCATGAAATTTAAGCCGGAGGAAGAAGACCATCGGGTATTCAGCCCGATCATCCTGAAGCATGTACTGTTCGAATGGGGCGAGTGGGAAGAGGGTGTCCATGGTCAGTCGCCTTGGCTTGGGAGGGCTGGCCGACGAATGACGTTTGGGGCCGAGCCCCAGCGTCTCCGTCTAACAGCTACAGCGGAGCGGACGACGATCTGTTACGAAAAAGTTGGTAATCTCAAGAATCGAGTTACCGTATCGCCTGAATACCGTGCCGAAGAGGGGCGATGGAGCCATACCGCCACCATGGTAAGGCAGAGCAGAAGAGCGCGCAAACGAGAAAGGGCCGGGACGAAAAGCTCAAACCGCCGGACGACGGTAGTTGAACCTGGTTCCGGCCGGGAACGGCAGGCCGAACGTGCTCGCCAAGACGGCCAGCAGTTCGTCGTCGTCGGCCAGGGTCCGCGTAGTCACCGTTCCGAGTTCGTTGACCGTGAGATCCTGATTGCGCAGCGTGTACCGTACATCCGCAGAAAGCCGTTGGGCTATCAGCAGTTGCGTAAAGATCGAATCCGGATGGGTCGAAACGAAGTAGCTGGCAACTTCATAATCGACCAGCAATTGTGGTTCGAGCGTGAAACTGTAAAGCGATAGCGCGGCGTCGCCCCCCAGTCGCCGCAGAACGTAACGCCCCACCTCTTGATCAATTACGTAGGACCGGCCGAGCAGCTTAACAGGTTGCGAGACGACAAACGGAACCGGCAGCAACAAACCCTCGGCGCCAAACCCAACGTCGGCCAATAACTGCTGCCCGTCCACTTCGACCAACAAAGCCATGTGGGTCCGTGGCAGGACGCGCTCAACATTCAGCATCACGCGCGCCGCCAGCGGCGTCACCAGATAACCGAGCGCTACCAAACCCGCTGCGAACAGCAGATTCTGCTCAAAGCAATATCCACCGCGGCGTTCGGCTACCAACTTCTGCTGAAGACTGTGCAGATCGAGGTGGATGGGCCGCCCTAGCAGCACGTCGAGATTTTCAAACGGAATGCTTGTGGCGTGCGCCAAGTGGATCGCGTCGAGCCCTGCCAGTGAGGCGCGCCGTTCACCGGTATAGCCGATACGTTCGAGGTACGGGTCGAGCTTGAGTCCGGTCGCGTCAGGCACCACAGGCTTAGGTTCCTACAGCGGTATGTCGGTCCTTACGCCTGACGCGCTCCATCGCGTATTTCAACAGGCGAGATCCAAGAAATCGTAGGCGCCCGCCTGGCTATGGGAGCGTCGTCTCAATCTCTTTGACAATCGTCGCCAAAGCTTCAACAAACATGGCGGTGTCGATCTTCTCTTTCGGGCTATTGCAATACAGGCTGAGCGTATACCAGTGCCCGTTCTTATTCTTGAGCAACCAGTTGCCTGCCAGCAGTTGATCCTCGGATCCACCTTTGAAGCCGACAAAAGGCCACACTTTGGGATCGTGCGGAAACTTCGTCTCGACCGAAAGGATGGCGCGCATGCCATGCGCCCGCAGGTCCTCCTCGGTGTTCTTGCGAATCCAGCTCAGAGCGTTGGCGATATCGAGGGGCGACGCGTACCACTCGGCCACGTCGTAAGTCGCTGCGTCGAAGTCGAGGTTCTCAAAGTCTGGCTTTTTCACGTCGAGTTTGGCGAGCATCGCGCGGCGGCCGGCGTCATCGAGCTTTTTGTACTCGTTGCCCAGCATGCCGGTCTTCTTGTCGCGGAGCATGGTCATTTCGCGCGTGCCGAATAGCGGAGTGTTGAATTGAGGCGCGCCGTGCCCCATGATCCCCATTTGCTCCTCCACGCGCTTTCGCCCCAGCAGATACAACATATGATCCGTGGCGGTGTTATCGCTGATCGAGATCATCTTCAGCGTCAGCGTGTAAAGCGTAGCGGGCGAGCCGATCGGCCAGGAGGCAACTTCACTGGTGGGAGGCCCTTCGAGATTCGCTTGCAGCAGCATCGTGTCATCCACGCGCCGCCGACCATGATTCACTTCGTCGACCAGCGTTCCGAAAATGTAAAGTTTGAACGTGGAGCCAACGGCCAATCGCTTCTCAGGCCGAACACCATAGAGCAGCACTGGCTTATCGTCCACGATCTCCGTAAATGCAAACGCCGTGTCCCCCGGCAGTTTAGAGAGCAATGCTTCAAACCCGGCGTTAACGGCTTTGGTTGCAGCCTCGTCGGGCGCTGCGGCCAGCGAAGAATTTGCCGTGACGGCAAAGCTAAACACCAGGGTCAGCGCCATAGTAGTGACAAGACAACACGCTTTACGCGTGGCGAGAATCGAAACGTTCCGGCTCATAGAAACACTCCCAATCAACGGACGGATTCGAACAATTCGGCTGCAATACTCTACTGCGCGACTTACTGCCTGTCGAAAAACACGATGGTGGCGTTTTTCGACATCGCCAGCGCATAGCAATGCTCCGGGTGAGATTGAAGCCTGTCGAGAAACTCAATCTGCTCCTAAAGGCAGTGCCCAGCGCCAGACTGGTCCGTCCTCTGGGTCATCAAATTCGCCCAGCTTCTGAAATCCGCTCTTTTGCAGCACGCGACCAGAGGCATTAACTTCTGGCAACGTGTGGGCCAGCAGTCGGCAGACGCCGGGATGGGCCTCGGCAATCCGAATCATGGCTGCGACCATCTGACCAGCGTAGCCCTGGCCCTCAAACGTTGGGAATGTAAAGTAGGCGATTTCTGTCTCGCCAAGTTCGGACAGTCCGAACTTAAACGCGCAGGTCCCCACAATCCGGCTCGCGGTGCTTTCGACCGCCAGGTACGCTCCCCACGGCCGGGCGCGCGGGGCAACTTCAAGCATTGCCAGATTCTGGTCGACCACTTCCGTGATCAACTCCAGTAGTTCGCCTGGATCGCCGAATTCGCCACAGAACTCAGCCGGCCGATCGATCGCCGCGCGCATGGCATCATCGATTGGAACGAGTTGGATGGTCGAGGCAAGAATCAAGCGGGGGCTCAGGTTGAGGCTGGGGCAGCGCAGAAGTCACGCGGTAATGTAATCGCCGAGCCCGACTTTACGCAGGAGGACGAGGTTAGGTCAAGCGCCCGCCCACGTTCGAACGCGCCGACTGCATTGCTTCGAACTGCATCCGATGTTAATCCGGCTCGCCCACATACTCTTCGATCAGCGGCATTAGCTCGCTGAAATCGACCGGCTTGGGGAGGACGCGCATAATGCCTGCGTCGATCGCCGGGAAGACGACGTCGATGGTCGTGAATCCGGTCAAGAAGATCCCGACAATCTCCGGGTGCTGCGCATGCATCTGCCGGAACAGATCGACGCCGTTCATACCGGGCATCTGGAAATCGATAATCGCCAGATCGTAGTGGTTCTGGCTCGCCAGTTTCAGCGCCGTGGCGCCGTCGTTGGCGGTATCTGTCACGTAGCCCGACGCGCCCAGACGCATCGCCGCCAGGTCGCAACTATCGCGATTGTCGTCTACGAGAAGAATGTGTGGTGTCATGACCTTCGAACCTCTGTTTCTACATGGCTTCGAGCGGCGTTCGTAATCGGACTCACACAGCCGCGCTCAAGATTTGCTGTGGCGCCTCCGAGAGTGCGGCGAGGATGCTCTCAATCGCTCGCTGACTGGTTGGCTTGGTTAAGTGGTGCTGAAAACCGGCTTCTCCGGCGCGGCGACGATCCTCCTCCTGCCCATACCCAGTCAACGCGACAAGAACCGTCGATGCCGTCTCGGGATGTTCGTGCAGTCGCCTGGCGACGTCATATCCATCCATGCCTGGCATAGCGATATCCAGAAACACAACATCGGGATGGTTCGCCTCTGCCCACATCAAGGCGGATCGGCCGTCGTAGCGTGTCGTTACGTGGTGGCCGAGCGAACGCAACAGATCTGCCAGCGTTTCGGCCGATTCCTGCAAGTCGTCAACTACTAGGATATTTCGCCTTCGCACTTGGAGTGCGCGGATCTTTGGCTTTGGAAACACGGTTAACGCCAGACGGGACATGGCGGCGAGCATTGGAAGGCGAACGACGAACTCGGCGCCGCGACCGGGGCCATCGCTGTGGGCTTCGATCGTGCCGCTGTGCAGATTGACAAACTGCCGAGCCAGCGTCAGGCCAATCCCCAGCCCGCCGCAGGAGCGCGATAGCGTTTGATCGACTTGCCGGAACATCTCAAAAATCGATTGCAGCATTTCGACCGGGATACCAGGTCCATTATCGCGCATGCGAATGATCGCCTGATCTCCCGCGCGCTCTACGGCGATCTTGATCTCACCGCCCGCCGGCGTGTATTTGACGGCGTTATTCAGAATATTGGCAAAGACCTGCGTCAGCCGGGCAACGTCGCCACGGACGTAAATCGGTTCCACCGGTATGTCGACCGATAGCTGATGTCCCTGTGCGGTAAGCAGCGGTTCGATTGTCTCGATCGCGCCATCGAGCGCCGTTCGAAGCTCCATCGTCTCCTGTCGCAATACGGTTTTGCCCCGCGTAACACGAGAGACGTCCATCAGATCGTCGATCAGGCGAATCATTTGCTGCGTTTGCCGCGCGATCACGTCCCGTAATTTGTCCAGTTGCGCCGGTTGGTTAGCTACGAACGGCCACAACTGCACTGCATTGCTAATCGGAGCGAGTGGGTTGCGCAGCTCGTGCGCCAGCGTCGCCAGGAACTCGTCCTTGCGAGCATCGGCGTCCTTGAGCGACTGTTCGATCTCAATTCGATCTGAAATATCTGTATTTGTACCGAACCAGCAGACGACGTTGCCGGCATCGTCTCGCATCGGCATTGCGCGGCCCAGGTGCCAGCGCATCTGACCATCTTTGCGACGTAGCGGGAATGTTTCCTCCCACGGCCTGCCGGCAGAGAGCGCCTTGCCCCAACTATCCTGCACGCGCGTAAGTTCCGCCGGATCATGAAAATTCTGCCAGCCGGAGCCAATCACTTCCGAAGGGGTGGAACCGGTGTATTCGTACCAGCGCTGATTGAACCAAAAGCGATGTCCGTCCGGCCGCGCCATCCAAACCAACTGTGGAACCGAATCTGCCAACAATTGAAACTGCTTTTCGGTGTCGCGGCGGTGCGCCTGATGGAGTGCTTCGCAGAATGAACTGATCGTGACGCCGATCACCACAAAAATGCCGGCGTTCATCGCGCTCTCCAACGTATCCAGCTCGAGCGATCGCGGAGGCGAGATAAAGAAGAAAACGCCCAACAGCAGGCTGGCCACGGTCGCGAACAAACCGGGGCCAAAACCGTCCCACCAGGCCGCCGCCATGACGGCCAGCACAAACGGCAACAGAGGCGCCTGATCCCTCAGCGTTCCATGCAATGCCATGCGGAACGACCAGACTAGCAATGTCGCGACCAAGGCCACGACATAGCCTATGCGCTTGGGAGTGCGATTCATTTCGCCTCCTTCGGAATGCAGCCCGATGAACTCAGGCCGCGAACTTCGATGCGTCGCCACCACGTCTCTATTTTATCGTGGTGGAGGTCGCTTGGTTCGTTACTTGCAGAGATGTAAGGCCCACCAGCGAGAGCGACTAAAACGCGCCGCTGAAACGTAAGGTAGCTGTCGAGAAGAGTAGCTAGCGTTACGTTTTTGCAACGCTGGGAGGTTCTAGCCTCGCCATCCGCACCGCATACGCTCCGACAATCCCACCTAACAGGCTGCCGGCAATCACGTCGCTGACAAAGTGGTAATTCATCGCGACCAGACTGAGCAACATCGGCACGGAGACAACGACGCACAGCGCACGGCTGCGCGGAATCGCGATCCACCACACTGCGGCAAACCCAACAATCCGCGCTGAATGTCCTGAAGGAAAGCTACCGATGTCACCACCGATACTTCCCAGATAGAACGGGTGAAATCCGTACGTCCCGTCGCCAATCAGCGACGGATTGTTTCTACCCGGCCCGATCGAAGAGACATTGAACCACGTGTCTGGCCAGTAGCGGCCACAGATGTCGCCAATCGACGTGCGAAATTCGTTGGCGACCATTAGGCTAAGACAGGCGACCAACAGCGTCTTCTCCCAACGGCGGAGCGGCCCCAGCAAGCGACGCACCATCAACAACGCAAACACCAGCGGCGACCAGGTCTGCGCGATCGGCGGCGGATACGTGAGCCACTCGAATACAGGGATCTTGTACGAAGTGATCCTGGTTTTGGCGATCTGGTGTTCATGCACCGCAAACGCGACCGGCCGATCGACAAAATAATAGGAGATCACAACCGCCGTCAGTCCGATCCCAAGCGCCACGAGCGTGCGGTAGAAAAGACGACGATAAAGATCCACTGGCGTATTGAGCTGCGCAATCATTGATTTGTTTGAGACGATGATAAACGAAGTTCGATGGTGAACCTGGAACGCTGCACGGCCTTCGCACGTCAGGATCCAAATCGCTCAGGCAATCGTCAAGGCCCTTGCCTCAAGCCGACGGTCAGGTAGGCGGCCAGGACCAGGCCGATGATCGCCAGCGCAACGGCCAGTAGCACGCCCAAGGAGAACGCGCGAAAACGAAGCGGCTCACCGCGATCGAGCCGCCGCACGGTGGTCCAGTGCTGCCCGGCCGCCAACAGACTGACTGCCACTCCCAACACGATCAGCGTGATCCCCACCCACATTGAGACGCCAAAGGTCTGCGACGATGGGAGCGGAAACGCCGCGGGATTTTGTACTGCCGGATTTTGCAATGCGGCGCCCGCCTTTGGCGCCCCGCCCAACAGCGGCCCTCGAAACGCGGCGCCGTGGACCGTCGCCAGCTCGCGCAAAAACAAGCCAAACCGCGCGACCACGAAACCAAAGCCCATCAGGGCCATCCCAGTCCGCACCCAAGCCAACAACGTCCGTTCCGCGGCGAACTGCGTGCGCGAATCGCCATAGCCGAGCGGAGATGGATTGTCTTCGGGCATGATTCTTGATCCTTACTTGATCGACGTAGTCCATTGCAGTCGCCGCCAACCACGTGACAATGTTAGGTCGCGGCAACCTTCGCGTGGACTGCGGCGATCGTTCCGATTGCGCCGCCACGGACGAGGATTCCGGCCAGTGGCGGGCGTTTGGACCTGTCGGTTGGTTCCGAAAGCTTCACTCGACGCCGGCCGAATGTCGATAGGAACTTGGTAGCCAGCATCGCCGCAGGCGTGGCCGCAGCGGGCGTCATGATACCGCCTTCCGGCTTTTTTCGGCCCCTGTCCACTGCGGAACAATCTGCTATACTACCTAAGCAGGCCAACGGCGGGTTCCCGCTATTGGCTTGAATAAAACAAATGACGCGGGGTGGAGCAGCCCGGTAGCTCGCGAGGCTCATAACCTCGAGGTCGCAGGTTCGAATCCTGTCCCCGCCATTTAGAAGAAGGGTTGCGATCGCAAGTCGATCGCAACCTTTTTTTGTTGACATCCGCTACCGCAGATGGAAATTATGACTCTCCTTGGGCAGTGTTCAGTAGCTCGGCTAGCGGCTGCCCCTTTCTGGGCATGTTCATTAGGCGACACACTCAATGAATGAGAACAAATTCTGGGACATCATCGCGCTCCTTGATTGGGACAAAACCGGTGACGACGACGCGGTTTTGGAGCCGGCGTGTCAGGCGCTGGCCACACAACAGGACGACGCGATCTTCGAGTTTGAAAACATCCTCGCTGAGAAACTTCTCGCCCTCGACACGCGAGAACACTGCCGTGCCTGTTATGCGGGAGAACTCGATCCCGATGATGGTGACGACTACGTATCTGCTGACGATTTTCTCTATGCTCGTTGCGTTGTGGTCGCAAACGGTCGCGAGTTTTACGCATCAGTTCTAGCTGACCCTGCAAACATGCCGCAAGGCATGGAATTTGAAGCCATGCTGTCTCTGCCTGCAGCCTCCTTCGAACGAAAGACCGGCAAGGATTATCCGCATATACCTCCGGTTAATTATGAGAGTTTTCAGAATTCGGTCGGGTGGGCGCCGATTGCCACGACGCGTCCTGGGAAGTTTACCGGTGAGAATATTCCTCCTGGAAACAGACGCCCGACATGAATTTTGCCAAACTACTCCAATTGGTTGTTAGGCATGATGCATACGGACTACAGGATGCTGGCGTGCATCGTCGGGTTGCATCCGCCTGCTGTCATCCAGGAGTTCCCGCATGCCGCCGCGCCCGTTGACTCGGCTTCGCAAGCTCTGTCTGGCGCTGCCGGAGGCGCACGAGGTCGAGGCTTGGGGCGAGCCGACGTTTCGGGTCCGCAACAAAATGTTCGCCATGTACGCCGGCGCGAACAACCATCACGGCCGCGGCCGTCCGGGCGTCTGGTTCAAGGCCACGCCCGCCGATCAGGCGAAGATGGTGCAGGCGGCGCCGGATTGCTACTTCGTCCCGCCGTACGTTGGCAAAAGCGGTTGGGTGGGCGCCTGGCTAGACGACGTAGCCGACTGGGACGAGCTGGCAGATTTCCTGCGAGACGCCTATCGACTGATCGCCCCCAAGCGGTTGCTGGCAGAACTCTGATCCCCGCCCAATAAAAAATCACCGCCGGCCAGCAGAAGAAGGGCAGCTTTCCTTCTGCAAGCCGTGGTGATTGTCGCCGGCAATCTGCAAGCGTGCTACGACGCAATCGCCGTTGGATCGCGGCGCACTTCGCGCCAGATAACCCACGCGGCCATGGCCATGGGCGCGGCAAATCGCGCCGTTTGATAGGCCATCTCTTTCAATCCCAGCCCAAAGCCCAGGCCGAGCATCATCTGGCTTTGGTTCGGCGCCATCGACCAGCGAGTATCGACACTCGCCACGGCGATGAACGCTCCCAGAATGGCGCACGCCATCAGTGGCCAGCGCCACGAGAGCCCGTTACGGACCGCCACGCGTCCAAACGCCCAAGCACAGCCCACAACCGGCGCCACCATGATCAGCATGCAAACGAACTTCAGCGCGCCGATGCCGGCGGCCGAGAGTTCTGGCGACGCCCACCCTTGGTTGACGCTTAACTTCCAGACGCCTGCCATGCCCAACAGCGCGAACAATGCGCCAATCCACACGGCGGGCGCAGCCAGGATCGGCAACGCCACAAACGTCAGCAGCGGGTGCCGGCCAAAAAACCCTCGCCGGCGAAACTCCACCGCGGCCTCTTGCGCCACGTCGGCCGGGGCGCCCATTCGCCGGCTGAGCGTCGCGTAATCCCTCGTGCCCGAATTCGCAGTTCCCGTACTCATTGTGTCCTCCATGACGTCAACGAGATGTTCCGCCAGCTCTTCCATGAGCCGCGCAGAGTAAGCCGCCGGCAAACGTTGCCGACGAAGTTCCGTAGATAACGCTTCAAGCCAAGCCGGGTTGCGCACGATCGCCTCCTTGCAATGCCCGTTCGATCGTCGCCACCACTTCGCGCCAGCCATGCACTGTGGCCGCCATGCGCTTGCGCCCTTTGGGCGTAATGCGATAAACAACGCGGCTGCGGCCGGCCACCTGTTCCCGCGCTCCTGCCAACGCGCCGGACGCTTCCAGCCGGTGCAAGATTGGATAGATGCAGCCCTCGCCGAATTCCAATTCGCCGCCGGACCGCGTCGCGATCGACTGCACCAGCTCGTAACCATGCATGGCGCGGTCCGCCAGCAATTGCAGCACGAGCATTTCTGGAACTCCATTCAGGAACGGCGGATTGCTTGTTCTGGCTGTCATGGGGAGGGCTTATACCTCGAACTTCAAGGCACGACAAGACGAGTTTGAAAGGGCCCGGAGAATCCGCGGCGAAAGAGGGACCGCCGGATGACCTTCGATAGCAGATGGAACGTGCCCACTCGGCGCCAAGCTCGGCAGACCGAGATCTGCTTACTCGCGTTCTGCCCAGGCACGCGCTTCGCCATCTTCGTCGATCTCGAGATGGACAATGTTGGGCGCGCAACAGACCGGGCAGTCTTCCACGTAGTTCTGCTCAGAACCGGCGGCTGCGTCGATCGGAATCACGATCTCCTCGCCACACGAATCGCAAATGTACTGCGCCTCAAGCGATATCGACCGCGGCTCACCATCTTTCCGCCGGCGATTCTTCTTAGCCATACTTCTTTGTGCGATGCTTCCGCATCGGGTGTGAAATTGCGTCTGCGATGCAGACTTCAGTTAGGGCAGGGGAGTGGCGACTTTCGTCTATTTAAGCTTGAAGACAGACTCATCTACGTCGACCGAGGCGCCTTCTTCTGGAATCTCAAGCTTAAGCGTCCAGAGCACTCCGTTGGTCACCGCGCGGCGATAAAACGGCTTCGACCAGTTGTCGTGAAAGTGTAAACCGGTGAAGCCGAACGAACGGCCGCCATCTGCGCGTTCCCACGTCCAGCCAACGCGTTGGTCTTCGCCATCGATCTTGGCCGTGAGGAAGGTCTTGGGCTCGGGTTCTCCCTGTGGAACTTTCAGGCGGTAGTAAAACTCGTCGCGCGTATCAATCGGCGTCAATCCTCGCGCCGCCGGATGGCTCGCGTCGGCCGGTTTGAGTTCCGTCTTTTCCAGCACCTGATATTTGCGATCCGGCCCGCCGTGGCAGCCCCCGAACAGCTTGACGAACGGCTCAATATTGGCTGCGTCTTTGGTCCCGGTTCCCCAGTGGAGCGCAGAGAGTCCGCCGCCGCGAGCCGCCAGCTGCGTCAGCGCGTCTCGTCGGCGTGGGTCCGCTGAGATGAACTTGGCGCCCTCGGCCACATACAACACCACGGCGTCTGCCTTACGAATCAAATCGGGGCCTTCCTCCCACGGGCCAGCAGCTTCGACAACCGTAACCTCTACGGCCGGATTCTGCTTGAGGCAGGCTTCCAGCACGCGCAGGCCAGGCAGATACTCGTGCGTGGTTACCGGATGATTATCGCGCTGCTGACCAACGAGGAGGACTTTTTTCTTGGCCGCTTGCTGTTCGTCGGCCTGCGCCGTTTGCAATACCAACAGGCTGATTCCCACGGCCCAAATCACGGCCAAAGACTTAGCGCAACGCATCCGAAAGTCTCCGAAAGGCGATGAATCCCGATCCGGCCATTGCTCATCGAGCGGCGAACGCCCGATTATAGCAGCCGAAGTAAGTCTTGGCCGTGGCCGGAATCAGCCAAGGCGCCTGTGCTGCTTCCATTTTGCCCACCTGGGGTGCGTTGACTGGCGGGGCGGCACGGCTCAGAATCGGGTGGCCCCGGCGAAGCGAGTTTCGCGCTCGAATCTCTACACTCGCCCCGCTGCAGTATCCGCTAGTCCTTATCACGCCCGCAGAGGAGCTTACCTTGACGATGCATTCCGCCGTCCGCCGTTTGATGCCACGCCACTCGATGCTGCTGTTGCTCGCGATTTCCTTCGCGCTACTTTCGAACTCCAGCGCACAGGCGGAAACCTGGGCCGAAAAGCTCGGCTATCCAGCCGGCAAGAAGGTATTGATCCTGCATGCTGACGATATCGGCATGTGCTACGAGGCCAACGTCGCAGCCAAGGCGATGCTCACACCCAACAAGGATGGCCGCGCGCAGATTCAATCCGCCGCGCTGATGGTCCCATGTCCTTGGTACAACGAGATGGCCGATTGGTACAAGCAAAACCCAGATCATGACATCGGCCTGCATTTGGCGCTGACCAGCGAGTGGAAGTGGTATCGCTGGGGACCGGTGGCCGACCGCGCCAAGGTGCCTGGCTTAATCGATAACGAGGGCTACCTGTTCCGCTCCGTTCCGTCAGTCGTTCTCTCGGCCAAGCCGTCGGAAATCGAAACCGAGATCCGCGCCCAGATCGACCGCGCCATCGCCAAAGGAACTCGCCCCAGCCACATCGACACCCACATGGGGACACTCTTCGCGCGGCCGGATTACACGCAAGTCTATCTCAAGGTTGCGGAAGAGTATCGTATTCCGGCGATGGCGATCGAGCCCTCCGACAAGGTGATGGCCAAGTTCAAGAAGCAGGGCTATCCGGTAAGCGAACGAGGAAACCAGATCCTGCGTGAATACAAGCTGCCCAAGCTCGACGATTTCTGGGCGGCGCCTGATGGGAAGACGTACGAGGAGAAGAAAGCGAACTTCATCGCCCTGGTGCGCTCGTTCGATCCAGGCATCAACGAGATCATCTTTCATCCATCGGTCGAGACCGAATGCCTAAAGGCGATCACCGGGAGCTGGCAGCAGCGAGTCTGGGAATCGCAAATGTTCGGCGACCCTGAACTCCTGGCCTACTTCGAGCGCGACGGGATCTTGTTCACCAACTGGAAAGAGATCATGAAGCGCTGGGAAGCCAAGTTTGGCGATACTCTGCCGAAGAAGGACGCACAGAAGTAGCGCGGGCATGGCTGAGATTCTGACCGCGTCGTTTTTTGATCGGCCAGTGCTGATTGTAGCCAAGGGGCTGATCGGCGCGTCGCTCGTTCGCCGCTTGCCCAGTGGCGAGACGCTGCGCTCCATGCTGACCGAAGTCGAAGCCTATGACGGGCCAACGGACCTGGCCTGCCACGCGTCGAAGGGCCGCACGCCGCGGACCGAGGTGATGTTCGGCCCGGCCGGCGTCTTTTACGTCTATTTGGTCTACGGCATCCACTGGATGCTGAACATCGTGACAGGGCCCAGCGACTATCCGGCGGCGGTCTTAATCCGCGGTACGCAAGATGTGAGCGGTCCTGGCCGTATCTGCGCACAATTCCAAATCGACAAAGCGCTCAATGGTAAGCCGGCTGAGGAATCGAGCGACCTGTGGTTCGAGAAAAGGTCCCGCGTCATTCCGGCCAAGCGCATCCGCGCGACGCCGCGGATCGGCGTGGACTACAGCGGCGCCTGGGCGACCAAGCCTTATCGATTCGTATTGGACGAATAGAACGAGATGATGGCGTGTTTCAAATGGCATTCCTAACAGCCTAAAACGCAAATGGCCGCGGCGTGCTGGGCACGTCACGGCCATTTGTTTATAAACACTTTGCTCGGGCAAGTGGGCCCGCGCCGTTTTTACTTCTTGAGCAGATTGGCAATCTCGCGATCCAACTCCGTGATGTGAACGTTGCGGTTCACCACGCGACCATCCTTGCCCACCAGAATCATCGTGGGGAGCGTCAGGATACCCAACTCGTTTGCCAGCCGGCTATCCATTCCACCTGGCTCGTAGATCTGAGCCCACGGCAAACGGTTCTTTTTCAAGAAGTCGGTCAGATCGTCGGCCTTGGTGTCCAAGCTGACGCCCAGGATCGCAAAGCCATCTTTACCGTAGAGTGATTGCAATTCCTTGAGCTGCGCGAGATCAACCTTTGCCGGCTCGCACCACGTCGCCCAGTATTGGATCAACACAACCTTGCCAGCGTACGCAGCCAGATCGACTGCCTTGGCGCCGGGCGTGCTGCTCGCGCCTTTCAGGCGGATCGATTTGCCAACGCTATCCAGACGCACGACGGCGCCCGACGCTTTTTTGGCGGACGTCGAATCGGGGAAGTTGTCGCGGATTTGTCCGTACCACTTCTTGGCGTCGGTTTCCTGCCCAGCAAATTCCTGTGCGATCGCCAATTGCAGCATCGCTTCGGCGGTGTCAGCACTTTTCGGATGCGCGATGACGTACTTCTCCAGGCTCGCCAGCCAATTGGCTTGGACCGTGGCAAAGACCAAACCTTCCTGGCTGAGTGCCCGACCATAGTCAGCGGTCAGATAGCGGAACTCCACGTACGAAGCCAGGTCTTCCGTCGCCGGATCCTTGGCCAACGTGGTGTACAGCTTCTGCAAACGATCGGCTCCTTCCGGCCAAATGCCAGACTGAACCGTGGCGCTGATCATGTCCGCCAATTGGCGGGTCCACTGCGTCTTATCCTCGGTCGAGCTAACGGCGTTGGCAATCTTCTCCAGCACGTCCGCTTTTTGCGCGGTGATCGTCGCCTGCTGCTGAGGACTGGGGGCTTCGTTCAGCGCTTTATCGAGTCGCTCCAAGTCACTGAGCAGCGTCTGCGGCGGCGCTCCGTTCGACGTGCCACCCTCGCCACCGTCCTCATTGCGATCCGCAATGCGGGCCGTGAAGAAGTAACCAACTTCGCCCGGAGGGCCAATCGCGCGCCAAGTGTCGCCGACGCGGATCAACGTGCCGATTTGCAATTGCTCATGCTTGCCGCCACTTTCGACCATGGCCACCGCGTTTTCATAAACGACCAGATCCTTCGAGGAGCCATCCGTTCCGCTGGGAATCACGCCTGGGCGCGAACCGCCGAATTGCAGCCAGCGTCCACCAGCGGGCACGGCCTTCTCGGCCGCGGCCATCTTGCGAAACTCTTCGCTGGCGCCGGCGCTCTTGGCTTCGATATCTTTCAGCCGCGCGTCGCTCAGACCGAGCGAGCGAAGTTCCTCGGCCGAGATCAGCAATCGGGTGAACCGAGCCGCGTCTTTCTCGGCCAGGGCACGCACGATTTCGGCACTGACTTCCTCGGCCGAAATTTCTTTCCAGCGGTCGATGCGGCCATCTTCATTGGTGTCCAACCCCCAGCGGACGCCGGCGGTATTGAACCAGCGAGTTTGATCGGGTTTGCCGTTGAAGTCGACGTCGATGTCGCGGTAGACCTCCAGGCCGTCTAGGTAGTAGCTCCACTGATCGACAACGTTGTCCGTGTTGGTGTCAACGAAACGACGCAGGATTTGTCCGGCGCCGTCGCGAACGACCCACCCCGTCTGGCCGCCGATCTTTTCTGCCTTGATCGTGCAGCGGTCCATTTCTTCTTTGGTGGGCGTGTCGTATTCGACTTCCTTCTGAACGGGCGAAAGCTTCAGGGCGTCGGCGACAGTCGGCGCGGCTTGGGCCGGGCGGCTGGCCAAAGCGGCCAGCGACAGGGCGGCAAACCCGCAAATCACGCGACGGGCGGCGGCGGTGGGCATGTGGAAATCCCTTTCGTACAAGACGCGACGAAGTCAGCGCGAGGGCGCAGTGAGATAGGATGGCACTATGTCTCTTGTTTTTCGGTCCGCACGATCCAAGAACATGATCCGGTTGGACGAGTTTTTCCGACGTAGCACCGCTAGCAAATCCAAAAAAGATGTTCTGGGTGTTTAGGGGCCGTTGGACCCTACGGATCAGTCAAAATGGGGCAGGGCTCCGCCCAATCGAGTGAACCCGGGGCCTCTAATCGGGGTCTAAAAAACAGTCGCACCCCGGTTTGACAGTCTGGGACGGGGGCCTAGAATAGCGAGTTTCCGGTATCGTGAATTCCCCCTGGGCTGGTCGTTGGACTTAGTTCCGGGACTAAGTCTTAGGGAGCGAGTTCACCCGGTCCGAGGCCGTCCGCCGCTGAAGCCGGTGGGAAGTTTTTTCCCTCCGCCACTTCTGAGGAGGTATCGTTGTCGGATCGTCCGCCGGGCGCATAGCTCAGTTGGTTAGAGCGCAGCCCTGATAAGGCTGAGGTCCCAAGTTCGAATCTTGGTGCGCCCACTGCTTGCGTGGCCTTCAGGCCTGCAATCCACAGGGGGCATTGGCCCTGTGGTATGTTGGAGTCGTGACGTCAGATTCGCAACCGCGACTGACGGTAGAGTGAGTTTGGGGACGTAGCTCAATTGGGAGAGCACCGGCTTTGCAAGCCGGGGGTTG
>Ga0105047_10003743_pt1 | contig 26699 bp, 25 predicted proteins | sample MAT04_FD_78384 | JGI IMG/M metagenome (GOLD analysis project Ga0105047, IMG submission 78384) | Freshwater microbial communities from Lake Fryxell liftoff mats and glacier meltwater in Antarctica - MAT-04 (megahit assembly) | ecosystem: Environmental > Aquatic > Freshwater > Ice > Liftoff... | reverse complement strand
GTGATCAGGCCCAGGTGGGCCGCGCCGTGGCGCGTGGCGAAGGCTGCGGCCAGCTTGGCCGTGCTGGTGGTCTTGCCGACACCGGTGGCGCCGATCATGGCGTAGACACCTCCGGCTTCTTCCAGCGGCGATTCACGCTCGCCGGTGGGCAGGTTGCGTTCCAGCACGCCTGAAGCCCACTGCAACTCGTCGCCTTCGGGCGGCAGGCTTTCGAGCAACTTGCGGATGAGCGCCGGCGAAAAGCCGGTGTCCAGCAGGCGCTGCGCCAGCTGGGCCTGGCGCGGCTGGCGCTGCAGCTTTTCCATGAAGGCCAGAGCGCCGAAACGCTGCTCGATGAGGCCGCGCATGCTGCGCAGCTCGCTCATCATCTCGATCTGTTCACCGCGTGCCGGCACGGCGGGCATGGCCTGCATGGCGGCGCTGGCCATGGGCGTGCGCACGTTCGCCTGTACGTTCGTCTGCATCGTTGCCGGCTCATGCAAACGCACCTCTTCGCGCAGCACGGGCACGTCGCGTGGCGCGGCCTGCGCTGGGGCTTCGCGGTGCGCGGCACGGGCGCGGGCGGCGGCGATGGGCGCCACGCTGGGCGGCAGCAAAGCGGGCATGGCCGGCTCGGCAGCGGCAGCGGCAGCGCGTTCTGCCTGCATTTCGCTGTCGCGGCGTTTCAGCATGCGCTGGCGCACGTAGTCCTGGAACGACAGCGTGCTCATCTGCAGCTGTTCCACGTCTTGCGCCACGCCGTCGTCGAAGCTGGGCTCGTGGCGAACGTCCTGACGCGGCTGATCTCTTGCAATCGCGCGCGGCACTGCCCGTTCACGCAAGGGGCTGGTGGGCGCGGCAGCGCGGGCACCAGCCGGCTGCTGTGGCTGCGCCAGCGGCAGGCGCGGTGCCTGAATGGTCTCGGCATGCGCCCCCATGCGTTCCAGCTGCTGCAGGCTTTCCGGGGCCATCGCCAGCACTTCCACGCCGTCGGCGCAGGGCTTGGTGGACATGACGACGGCGTCTTCGCCGAATGCCTGCTTGACCAGGGCCAGGGCCTCGCGGGATGTGCGGGCGGTGAAGCGCTTCAGGTTCATGCGAACTCCCGCAGAGCTGTCTCAAGGGAGGTCAACGCCCCCACCGGGGGGCAGCGAACGACAGTGAGCTTGGGGGTCATGCGTTTGCTCCGATGATCGAGCCGATGCGGATCGAATGGGTTTCAGGAATCTCGCTGTGCCCCAGCACCTTCAGGCGGGGGGCGGCGCGCTTGAGCAAGCGCGCCATCGGCGCGCGAATCAGGTCGGGCACCAGCAGGCAGGCCGGGTGGCCCAGGTTTTCCTGCTTGGCCGCAGTCTCGGCCGCGCTGCGGCTCAGCGTATCGGCCACGTTCGGGTCGAGTGCCGCGCCATGCGGGCTGGTGAGGGCCTGCGTGACCAGGCGCTCGAGCTCGGGGTCCAGCGCAATGACATCGAGTTCGCGGGTGGCGCCGTAGATCTGCTGCACGATGGCAGGCGCCAGGTGCACGCGGATGCGGCGCGCCAGTTCGCCGGGCTCGGTGACGGTGCTGGCATGTTCGGCCAGGCACTCGACGATGGAACGCATGTCGCGGATGTGCACACCCTCTTCCAGCAGGAGTTGCAGCACACGCTGCAGGGTGGCGATTCCGACCATCTTGGGCACGACATCCTCGATCAGTTTGGGAGCCAGCTTCGTGACGTGCTCGACGAGTTGCTGGGTTTCCACTCGGCCCAGCAGCTTGGCCGCGTGAACCTGCATCAAGTGTGAAAGATGTGTCGCAACCACAGTCGCGCAATCAACGACCGTAAAACCGGCCATCTGCGCCATCTCTTTGTGGCGCTCTTCTATCCACACCGCAGGCAGGCCGAAGGCGGGGTCGGTGGTGCGCGTGCCGGGCAGTTGCTGCTGCACCGAAGCAGACACGCCGCCGGGGTTGATGGCCAGCAACATGCCTGGGAAGGCCTCGCCCTCGCCGGCAATGGCGCCGCGCAGCGTCACGCGGTACATGCTGGGCTTCAGCTCGACGAGGTTGTCGCGGATGTGCACCGGCGGCGGCAGAAAGCCGACGTCCTGCGCGAACTTCTTGCGCACGCCCTTGATGCGCGCCAGCAGGTCGCCCTGGCGTGCCTTGTCCACCAGCGCAATCAGCCGGTACCCCACTTCCAGGCCCAGTGTGTCCACCGGCGTCAGGTCGTCCCAGCTGGCTTCGGCATTGGCCGGCTGAGCGTCGGCACCGATGCTGCGCTCGGGCGCCTCCGTGACCTTCTTGCGCTGCCTGATCAGCTGCCACGCCAGCAAGCCGAGGCCGGCGGCCACGAGCAGGAAGACGAGATGCGGCATGCCCGGGATGAGCCCCAGCAGCGCCACCACACCTGCGGCCACACCCAGGGCCTGCGGTGAATCGAAGACCTGGCCGCGAATCTGCGTGCCGATGTCCTGTTCCTTGCCCACGCGCGAGACCACCATCGCGCTGGCCACCGAGATCAGCAGCGCCGGAATCTGCGCCACCAGCGCGTCACCCACGGCCAGCGTGACGTAGGTGCTGGCGGCTTCGCCGGCGCTCATGTCGTGCATCGCCAGGCCGATGATGAAACCGCCGACGATGGTGATGAAGAGGATCAGCAGGCCGGCCATGGCGTCGCCGCGCACGAACTTGCTGGCACCGTCCATCGAGCCGAAGAAGTCGGCTTCTTCGGCGACTTCAGAGCGGCGCTGGCGCGCCATCTTCTCGTCGATGAGGCCGGCATTCAGGTCGGCGTCGATGGCCATCTGCTTGCCGGGCATGGCATCCAGCGCAAACCGGGCGCCGACTTCGGCGATGCGCTCCGCGCCCTTCGTGACCACGACGAAGTTGATGACCACCAGGATGGCGAAGACGATCAGGCCGACGGCGAAGTTGCCACCGATGAGGAAGTTGCCGAAAGCCTCGATCACCGCACCGGCGGCGCCGGGGCCGGTGTGGCCTTCCATCAGCACCACGCGGGTGGAAGCCACGTTCAGGCTCAGCCGCAGCAGCGTCGTCACCAGCAGCACCGTGGGCAAGGCCGCGAAGTCCAGCGGCTTGACCATCTGCGCGCTGACCATCATCACCACCAGCGCCAGCGCGATATTGAAGGTGAAGAGCAGGTCCAGGATGAAGGGCGGCAGCGGCAGCACCATCATCGCCAGCATCAGCACGACGAAGGTGGGCAGCACCAGGCCCTTGACGACCGCGCTCTGCGCCGGGCCGAACCAGGTGTTCAGGCGGGTAACGAGGGCATTCACAGTTCAGGCTCCTGCGGGAACTTGCTCAGCTTTGCGGCTGCATAGGCGGGGTTCAGCGGGTCCAGATCGGCCGGCACCTCGGGCGTGGGCGCATCGGCGGCCGCCATGCGGCCTTGGGCTGCGGCGTCGCGCAGCTGGTACACCCAGGCCAGCACCTGGGCCACGGCGCTGAACAGGCGCGCCGGAATCTCCTGGTCGATTTCGCTGTGGGCGTAGAGCGCGCGCGCCAGCGGCGGCGACTGCAACACCGGCACCTTGTGCTCCTTGGCCAGATCGCGAATCTTGAGCGCCAGCAGGTCGGCGCCCTTGGCCACCACGCGCGGCGCGCCCATCTTCGATTCGTCGTACTTCAGCGCCACCGCGAAGTGGGTGGGGTTCATCACCACCAGGTCGGCCTGCGGCACGGCGGCCAGCATGCGGCGGCTGGCCAGTTCGCGCATCTTGGCGCGCATGCGGCCCTTGACTTCGGCATTGCCCTCGGTTTCCTTGTGCTCCTGCTTGACCTCCTGGAAGCTCATGCGCAAGCGGCGTGCGTGCATGAAGCGTTGCAGCGGCACGTCCACCAGCGCAAACGTGGCCAGCAGACCCACCAGCAACAGCAAACCGTTGCGCAGCAGCGTGCCGGCGGTGCCCATTGCCGTGGGCAGCGGCATGGACAGCATCTGCACGTGCTCCATCCAGTGCTGCCACAGGTAGACACCGCCCAGCACGCCCAGCAGCAGGGCCAGGAAGCTGGCCTTCAGCGTGTCGGTCAGCTGGTCCACCGAAAACACGCGCTGCAGCCCGCTGAGCGGGTTGAGCTTCTCGAACTTCGGCTCCAGGGCCTTCATCGTGAAGTTCCAGCCCCCGGCCAGGAGGCCGCTGGCCAGCGCGCCGGCCACCATCACCGCAAACATCGGAATCAGCACGACCAGCAGGCGCAGCGTCTGATCGGACAGACGCTCGCCCATGGCCGCGGGGTTCTGCACGCCCTGCACATCGAAGCGCAGGCCCTGTGTCATCAGCTCGCTCATCCATTCGCCGAGCAGCGGCGCCACGGCGGCCAGCAGCGCCACCGCACCGCCGAGTGCGGCAAAGTGACCCAGGTCGCGTGAACGCGCGACCTGCCCATCCTCGCGCGCCTTCTTCAGGCGCCGCTCGGTGGCGGGCAGCTGGCGGTCTTGGGCGGAATCGGACTGGGACATGGCCGGATGGGCAGCGCAGGCGCTGGAGCAGGGAGCCCTGCGATGGTGCCGCGCGGCCCCGAAGACTTGAGCGCGATAAGCGGTGCAAAGGCGAAGCTCTTCGGCCCACCGCCGACCCTGCCGCCTGATGCCGACGCGTGCGTCGTCGGCCTGGGCTCAGCAGACCTGGCAACCGGCCCCGAACGCGAGAAGGCCGCGCCCCCGGGTTGCGGGGAGCGCGGCCTTCTTGCCGAAGTGTCGCGGGCGGGTCGCCCGCGGCCTCAGAACCCCAGGCTGGCCAGCAGGTCGTCCACCTCGCCCTGGTTGGCCACCACGTCGGTGCGGCCCTCGGCGTTGACGACCGGGCCGTTGAGCACGTTGGGGTCGACCTTCTCGCGCTGCTCGGGCGGCACCACGCTCACCAGCAGCTTCACGAGGCTGTCTTCCAGTTCGTTGGCCAGGCTCACCACCTTGGCCACCACCTGGCCGGTGAGGTCGTGGAAGTCCTGCGCCATCATGATGTCGGTGAGATGGTTGTCGATGCGCGCGGTGCGCGCTTCGACGTCCTCGACGAAATTCATCAGCGCCCCGCTGGCCACGGCCTTCACAGGGTCGGCAACGATGGCGGCGGCCATCGCCCGCGTGGCGTCGCTGATGGCGGCGTGGTCGGCCTTGGCCGCGTCCACCGAGTTCAGCACTTTTTCGGCAGCGGCGGCCGTCTTGTGTGCGATGTAGGTCAGGCGGCTGCGCGCATCGGGGATGCCGTCGGTCGCGATCTGCAGCTTGGGCATGACGCCCAGTTGCTGCATGGTGTCGTGCAGCAGCCGCGTGATGGTGCCGATCTGCTGGAATACTTCTGGAGAGGCGGCAGGCGCCTCGGCGAGCTTCATCGAACCGATGTCTTCCATTTTCATTTCTTGTGCTCCGTGCAGCGGGGTCAGGCGGTGGCGGCGAGTTTTTGCAGGATCTTCTGCACCTTCTCTTCCAGCGTCGCCTTCGTGAAGGGCTTGACGATGTAGCCCGCTGCCCCGCTTTGCGCTGCCATCACGATGTCTTCCTTGCGCGCCTCGGCCGTGACCATCAGCACAGGGATGTGCTTCAGGCTGTCTTCGGCCTTCACCGCCTTCAACAGGTCGAAGCCGTTCATGTTGGGCATGTTGATGTCCGACACCACGAAGTCGTACTTCTGTTGCTTCAGCATCGACAGGGCCACGGCGCCGTCTTCGGCCTCGTCGGCGTTGTGGCAACCCATCTCCTTGAGCAGGCCGCGCACGATGCGCCGCATGGTGGAGAAGTCGTCGACGATGAGGAATTTCAGATCGGTGGGCGTGCTCATGGAAGCGGGTCTCGGCAGATGGGAACTTGGAAAGTTATCGGAGCGCCGACGGGGGACTTGAGGGCGCCGCCGTGGCTTCTGGCGCAGGACCGGCAGGCAATGCGGGCTCGGTCATTTCAGGCGTGGCGCGAAACAGCGCATCTTCTGCCTCGCGCGTCATCACCACGATGCTGATGCGGCGGTTGGCCGGCGAAGCGGGGTCGCGGCGGTCGAAGGGGTTGCTGGCCGCCAGGCCCTGCACGCGCAGCACCTGGTCATCGGGCAAGCCGCCGGTGATGAGCTCACGGCGCGAGGCGTTGGCGCGGTCGCTGCTGAGTTCCCAGTTGCTGTAGCCGCGCTCGTTGCTGCCGAACCTGCCGCCGAACGGCATGGCATCGGTGTGGCCTTCGAGCGTCAGGCGGTTGGGCACTTCGGCCAGCAGGCCGCCCAGTTCACGCAGCACATCGCGCATCACCGGCTGCACCACGGGGCTGCCGCTGGCGAACATCGGCCGGCCTTCGGCATCGACGATCTGGATGCGCAGGCCGTCGCGCGTCATCTCCAGCAGCAACTGCTTGCCCAGCCCTTCCAGCTTGGGGTTGGCAGCGATCTTCTGTTCGATCTTGCGCTTGATGTTTTCCAGCCGCGCAATCTCGGCACGAATCTGCTCGGCCTTCAACTGGTGGATGTTGACGGTGGCGCGCGTTGCTTCGGTCTCGCCGCGCTTGACCTGCCCGGTGCTGCGCGTGAGGTCCTGGCCGCCGCCCTTGATGACGTGGGAAGAATCGCCCGAGCCGCTGCCGCCATTCAGCAGCGCCACTTTCAGCGGGCTGCCGAAATAGTCGGCAATGCCTTTCTTGTCGCCCTCGGTGGTACTGCCCAGCAGCCACATCAGCAGGAAGAAGGCCATCATGGCGGTCACGAAGTCGGCGTAGGCGATCTTCCAGGCGCCGCCATGGGCGGCATGGCCGCCCTTCTTGACGCGCTTGATGATGATCGGCTGCAGCTTTTTCGCGTCGCCAGCCATCACGGACCCCCAGGCTTGTCGCTGCGCGCCTTCGCCACCCCCCGAGGGGGCTCTTGCGACGGCCCGGCGGAGCCGGTCCCGAGCAAGGGCTTGATGCCTGCAGACTTTGCGATAGCGGTCAATCGCGGCGCCGGTGCGAGCACCGGGCCCCACGGCAAGCTGCGCTGCCCGCTCAGGCAGCCAAGGCGCACGGCGCCAGTGGCGGTGAGGACGGTCATTTCTTGCCCTTCACGTGGCTTTCGAGTTCGCCGAAGCTGGGGCGGTCGCCGCTGTACAACACCTTGCGGCCGAATTCGATGGCGACTTGCGGCGCGTAGCCCTGCATGCTGGCCAGCAGCGTGGTCTTGATGCACTGCAGCTCCTTGCTGCCTTCCTCGACCTTCTGCTCCAGCAGGCCGGCCATCGGTTCCGCAAAGGCATAGGCCAGCAAAATGCCCAGGAAGGTGCCGACCAGGGCCGAGCCGATCATCGCGCCCAGCACCGCTGGCGGCTGACCGACGCTGCCCATGGTCTTGATCACGCCGAGAACGGCCGCGATGATGCCGAAGGCAGGCAGGCCGCCGGCGACGCGCTGAATGGCGGCCACCGGCGCATGGGCCTCGTGGTGATGGGTCTCGATCTCGCTGTCCATCAGCGACTCGATCTCGTGCGCGTTGAGGTTGCCCGAGACCATCATGCGCAGGTAGTCGGTGATGAACTCGGTGACGTGGTGGTCGTTGCCGACGTTGGGGTACTTCTGGAACAGCGGGCTGCTGTGTGGTTCCTCGACGTCCTTTTCGATGGACATCAGGCCTTCCTTGCGCGCCTTCTGCAGGATGTCGAACATCAGAGCGAGCAGCTCCATGTATCGCGCCTTGGTGTACTTGCTGCCCTTGAAGCAGCTCAGCGAGCCGGCAATCGTCGCCTTGATGACCTTCATCTGGTTGTTCGCCAGGAAGGCGCCCAGCGTGGCGCCGCCGATCATGGCCATTTCCCAAGGCAGCGCCTTGAGGATCGGGCCCATGTTGCCGCCGTGGGCGATGAACGTGCCAAAGACGCATACAAACACGACGACCCAACCGATGATGACGAACATGTGGAGTGATCCGCAAAGGTGCCGCTGTCAGCCAAGACGCTGCTGCTGGGCTTGGCTCAGTTATCGGCCGCCTGCCGTCAGTGTTGAGGGGAGCCGCACCGGCACCGGCTGATAGACCCACAAGGGCCTGCGCCCTTCGCCCTGCAGGCAGGCTGCCGGCACCTCATTCGGCACCGGAAACTCGAGGCTCACGAGCCAGGCGCCCGGCGCCATTTCGGCGCGCGCCTTCGCGAACGCACGCGTCATGCTTTCTGGGCGCTGGAAGAGGTAGACGAGGTCGTGGTCGGCCCAGGAAGCGGCCCACATGTCGCCGCGCCGTACCTGTGCAGGAATTCGGCTGGCCCGACAGCGCCAGCGCGCGATCATCGCCAGCAGCGGGCTCCATTCCACGCCACTGCACCGGGCCTGCGGCCACAGCCGGTGCAGGGCCACCAAGCCATGCCCGAGGCCGCAACCGGCGTCGTGCACGCGCAACGGCACGCCGACCACGGCATCCAGGCCCGCCAGCGCGTCGGGCGGGGTGGGAAACAGCGGCGCATCGCGCCAGGCGCGCACAGGGTAGAGAGCCAGGACCGGCAGCAACAGCAAGAGCCACACCCAGGGCGGCAAAGCGGCGGCCGCGCCCAGCGCCAGTGCCGACAGCGGAAAGCCTGCTGCAGCGATGCCGCGCCGCCAGCCCCCTGCGCAGGCCAGCGCGGCGGCGGTGCTGGTCACCAATGCCAGGCCGAACGCCCAGGCCGGTGACATGCCGCCATGCGCCAGCATCAGCCACGAGACCCAGCCGCCGGCCCACACCAGCAGCGCCGGCAGCGGCCAAGGCAGGCGCGCAGCCCAGCCCGTGGGGGTGGTGACGGACGCGGGTACGGGAACAGGAACGGAGACGGGGCGCATGCTGGCTGCCAGTTTCTGCCGCGCACGTTCCGGGCAAGCACGGATAAGCCGGGCAGCGCCGGTGCAGTTCTGCGCTGCAGTCCGTCAGAACAAAAAAAGCGGGCCCCGAAGGACCCGCTGAAAAGCACAGAGATCTGTGCCAGGAGGAGACGAACAATGAACGCTGACTCTCTGACTGTTATCGACCCAACGGCGTTGCGCCTTGAGCAGCAAAGTCACGGTTTTTCGTGACCGAATGCCTGTGCGGCGTGTCAAGCGCGTGTGGCCTCAATGCGCGTGCGCGGAGCCGTACTCGGCACCCAGGCTGCCGGCCAGCTTGCCCTTGCCGGCACGCGCGGGCGGGTGGCACAGGCCGCAGATGTAGTGGCGGGCGATTTCATGCGGGTGGGTCACGAAGTGGCCGCCGCACTTGCTGCAGGCCGTCATCGTGAGCATGCCGTTGTCGACGAACTTCACCAGGCGCCAGGCGCGGGTGACGGACAAGAGCGGCTCCAGGCCCTGGGCCTGCATCTGTTCCAGGTAGAGCTGGTAGGCCTTGATGACGGCGTCGATCTCGTCCAGTGCCGCCGTTTTGTTCAGGTACTCGTGCATGTTCAGGAACAGGCTCGCGTGGATGTTCGGCTGCCAGGTCATGAACCAGTCGGTAGAAAACGGCAGCTGGCCCTTGCTCGGGCTCTTGCCCGCCACTTCCTTGTACAGGCGCAGCAAGCGCTCGTAGCTGAGGTCTGTTTCGCTTTCCAGCACCTGCAGCCGCGCGCCCAGGTTGATCAACGTCACCGCGCGTTCGATCTGCCGGGCTTCGGTGAGGATGCTCTTGTTGCGTGCCATGGTGTTCTCTCCGTCCTGGTGTCTTGTGGGTATAGGGCTGGCAGCAGTGACTTATGCCGCTTCCTGATGGCGGCCGGCCATCAAGATGGAAGCATGCAGCCGGCTCATGCCGTCGTTCGCGGCGCCCTTGCCGTGGTTGGTGAGCAGGTTCCACACCATGTCGTCGTCCATCCGGAAGCGGCAGAGCAGCGTGTTGCCGTTGGCCACCTTCATCATCTGGGCCGAAGTCAGCGCGCCGATCAGGCTCGCGGTCTCCTCGCTGACGCCCAGACGGAACAAGGCCTGCTCCTTGTCAGCGCGCACCAGGCTCTGGGCCAGCATCAGGTAGGACAGGTTGGCTTCGCGGATTTCGGCAAGGATCTGTTCGGTATTCATGGGGCTGCTCCGGCGGTGAGTTCAGGGTTCGTCGTGGTAGCTGGAAGGAACCAGCCGATGAACCGAACTCTAGGGAGTGGAACTGGCTTGAGACATCAGCCCATCTCCGTGGCTTCAGTCCCCGTTCTTCCAGCGCGTCTGTAGGGCAAATTCCTACACGTGCTTCCAGCTGTGACCTGCGTCACGCCAGGGCCACGGGCTGCGTTGAAAGAGCTTGCAGGCCGTGGCGCGCCGGGCCCCTGCACAGGATGCGAAAGGCGCTTGAGGCACCCTGACCGCATGAGATTGGATATCCTGCCGGTGCGCCTGTAGGTGCGCGTGCAGCGCCCTTTGTTCGTGCCCCTCACACCCTGACCACCAAGGATTGCCATGCCGCGTCGCGCCGCCCTCCTGCCCTTCATCGCTGGCCTCGTCCTGCTGGGCGTCGCCGCAGGCGCTGCTGCACAACCCGCGCCCGGGCTGCCCAAGAAAGTGCGCCTGGCGATGGAAGGCGGCTACCCGCCCTTCAGCATCGTGGCACCCGACGGCAAGGTCACGGGTTTCGACGCCGACATCGCAGCCGAAATTTGCAGACGTATGCAAGTGACGTGCACGCAGGTGCAGGTCGAGTTCGACGCCATGATCCCTTCGTTGCGCGCTAAGAAGGTGGACGCCATCGTGGCTTCGATGAGCATCACGCCCGAGCGTAGCAAAGTGGTGGCCTTCACCGACAAGTACTACAACACGCCGGCGCGAGTGGTCACGCGGGCCGATGCGAAGTTCGAGATCAGCCCCGACGGCCTGAAAGGCCGAAGGATCGGCGTGCAGCGCAACACCATCCACGACCGCTACGCCACAGCCACCTTCAAGGGCAGCGAGATCGTGCGCTACAGCAAGCAAGACGAGGTCTTTCTCGACCTCGTCAACGGCCGCATCGAGGCCACGCTGGCCGACGTGGTGGCCGCGGACCAGGGTTTCCTGAAAACGCCCAAGGGCCAGGGGTTCGCCATGCGCGGCCCGAGCTATGACGACCCTGCGTTTTTCGGCATCGGCGCCGGCATCGCCTTGCGCAAGGAAGACACGGCCTTGCTGCAGGCCATGAACGCGGCGCTGGCTGCACTGCGCGCCGACGGCACCTACAAGAAGCTGAACGACAAGTACTTCAGCTTCGACATCTACGGCGCCGAGATCAAGAAGTAAGGCCGGCCCCGGCTTCGCGCTGCGAAAGATTCAGCCGTTCACGGCCGCCAGCGTGGGCCGCACGCCGAAACGCTGCACGATGGAGGCCTCGATCCCCGCCGCGTCGAGCCCACACATGGCCAGCAGCTTGGCCGGGTCGCCGTGTTCGGTGAAGATATCGGGCACACCCAGCACCTGCACAGGCACCAGCACGCCCGCCGCTGCCAGGCATTCCAGCACCGCGCTGCCGGCACCGCCCATGACGCAGCCTTCTTCCAGCGTCACCAGCGCGTCGTGGCTGCGCGCCAGCTGCAACACCAGCTCAGCGTCCAGCGGCTTCACGAAACGCATGTCGACCACCGTGGCGCCCAGCTTCCCGCCCACCGCCAGCGCGTGGTGCAGCAGGGTGCCGAAGGCCAGGATGGCGATGCGCTTGCCGGTGCGCGCGTCGGCACGCGCGGGAGCTTCCAGGCGCACCACGCCCTTGCCCCAGGGCCACTCGCTGAACCCTTTTTCGACAACGACGCCAGCACCCGAGCCGCGCGGGTAGCGCACCGCCACCGGATGGCTCTGGCGAAAGGCCGTGGTCAGCGCCTGACGGCACTCGTTCTCGTCGCTCGGCACCAACATGCTGCAGTTGGGAATGCAGCGCACGAAGGCGATGTCGTACAGGCCCGCATGCGTGGGGCCGTCGGCGCCGACGATGCCCGCGCGGTCCAGCGCGAACACGACCGGCAGGTTCTGCAGCGCCACGTCGTGGATGAGCTGGTCGTAGCCGCGCTGCAGGAAGGTGCTGTAGATCGCGACCACCGGCTTCAGACCCTCGCAGGCCATGCCGGCGGCGAAGGTGACGGCGTGCTGTTCGGCGATGCCCACGTCGTGGTAGCGCCCCGGAAAGCGCTTGTGGAACTCGACCATGCCCGAGCCCTCGCGCATGGCCGGCGTGATGCCCACCAGGCGCGGGTCGGCCTCGGCCATGTCGCACAGCCAGTTGCCGAAGACCTGGGTGAAGGTCGGCTTGCCGGGCTTGGCCGCCGCGAAACCTTCGTCGACATTGAACTTGGCAGACGCGGCGTGGTACTTCACCGGGTCGGCCTCGGCCGGCTTGTAGCCGTAGCCCTTCTTGGTGACGACATGCAGGAACTGCGGGCCGCGCTTGGCGCGCAGGTTCTCGAGCGTCGGAATCAGCGATTCGAGGTCGTGGCCGTCGATGGGACCGACGTAGTTGAAGCCGAACTCTTCGAAGATGGTGCCGGGCACGACCATGCCCTTGGCGTGTTCTTCGAAACGCCTTGCCAGTTCGAACAGCGGCGGCGCGTTCTTCAGCACGGCCTTGGCGCTCTCGCGTGCGGCCTCATAGAAGTTGCCGCTCATCAGCCGCGCAAAGTACTTGTTCAGCGCGCCCACCGGCGGGCTGATCGACATGTCGTTGTCGTTCAGCACCACCAGGATGTCGGCGTTGACGCCGGCATCGGTAACGCCCGCATTGTTCAAGGCCTCGAAGGCCATGCCGGCGCTCATCGCACCGTCGCCGATAACGGCCACCGCGCGGCGGTCTTCGCCCTTCAACTTGCTGGCCATAGCCATGCCGAGGGCCGCACTGATGCTCGTGCTGCTGTGCGCGGTGCCGAAGGTGTCGTATTCGCTTTCGTCACGGCGCGGAAACCCGGCCACGCCGCCGAGCTGGCGCAGCGTGTGCATGCGGTCACGCCGCCCGGTCAGCACCTTGTGCGGATAGGTCTGGTGGCCGACGTCCCAGACGATGCGGTCGTTGGGCGTGTTGAACACGTAGTGCAGTGCCACGGTGAGCTCCACCGTGCCCAGGTTGCTGCCCAGGTGGCCGTTGCCGGTCTGGCTGACGGTGTTCAGCACGAAGGCGCGCAACTCGTTGGCCAGCGCGGGCAGTTCACCGCGGGTCAGCTTGCGCAGGTCGGCGGGGCTGTTGATCTTGTCGAGCAATTTCTTCATCTCAGTGTTCTCGCTCCACCACCTTGTCGGCCAGCACGGCCAGCAGACCGGCCGCACCGCCCAGGCCGCTGCGGGCCAGCGCCGCGTGGGCCTGCTCGCGCAGTTCCTCGGCATGGCGGCGCGCCGCCTGCAGGCCCAGCAGCGAGACATAGGTGGGTTTGTTGTGGTCCTGGTCCTTGCCGGCGGTCTTGCCCAGGGTCTCTGACGCCTGCGTCACATCGAGGATGTCGTCCACCACCTGGAAAGCCAGGCCGACGGCGGCACCGTAGTCACCCAGTGCCTGCCAGGCTTGCGCGCTGCAGGGGCCGCATGCAGCGCCCATCTGCACGCTGGCCTGCAGCAGCGCACCTGTCTTGCGGCGGTGCATGTCGCGCAACGCGGCTTCATTCAGTGCCACGCCGATGCTGGCCAGGTCGATGGCCTGGCCGCCGGCCATGCCGGCATGCCCGGCCGCACGGGCCAGCAGCGCGCACAGCCGTGCCTGCAGTGGCAGCGGCAAGCCCTGCTCTTCGTCCGGCGTCAGCACCTCGAAGGCCAAGGCCTGCATCGCGTCGCCGGCCAGCATGGCCTGGGCCTGGCCGTACCGCACATGCACGGTGGGCTTGCCCCGCCGCAGCACGTCGTTGTCCATGCAAGGCATGTCGTCGTGCACCAGGCTGTAGGCGTGGATGAGTTCCACCGCCACCGCCGCACGCATCGCAGCAGTGCGGCTGCCGCCCACGGCCTCGCAGGCCGCCAGCACCAGCAAGGGACGCAGACGCTTGCCGCCATCCAGCACCCCGTAACGCATGGCCTCGGCGAGGCCGGCAGGCGCTGCCGGTGGGACCCACGCTTCCAGCGCCCGCTCAACGGCCGCCAGCTGCACGCGAGCCCAGGCGTCGATGTCCGCGCGGGTAGTTTGGGTCACGTGGTCACGTGGGTCATGTGGGTGCCCAAGCCTTGAGCTGGCCGTCTTCCAGCACTTTCACCTGCTCTTCCACGGCCTGCAGCCGGCCGCGGCAGAAGGTCAGCAACTCGGCGCCGCGTCGGTAGCTGTCGAGCAACTGGTCCAGCGGCAACTGGCCACCTTCCATCTGCACGACCAGGCGGTCCAGTTCGGCCAGCGCTTGTTCGTAGGTGGCGGGGTCCTTGGAGGTGGAGGCGGGGCTGCGGGGCATTTCGGGAGATGAAATAAGTCGCCTCATTCTAGTCAGGCGCCGCTGACACGGAACCACCCCGTCAGGCCCCTGTGGGCGAGGGGTCGTCGCCGGCTAGAATCGCGCCCTCTTTCGGGTTGGGTCCCTGTGCCGGCCCGGAATGTTTTTGTTCTTCAATTCGTTGCCGCCCGCGGGGCCACCGGGCGGCAGGGTCGATGTCCTTGTCGAGGAGGATCCATTCGGATCATGTCGGACCTGAGCAGCAGTCTCCAAGCTCTTGAGCGCAGCCGCACTCAACTTTCTGTATCCAGCTATTTCGATGAGAGCCTGTTCCGCCGCGAACTTGAGCTCATCTTTCAGCACGCACCCCGCTACCTCGGCCACGAACTTGCCGTGCCCGAGGTCGGCGACCATCTGGCGTTGGCGCAAGAGAGCGAAGGCCGGGCGTTGGTGCGCACGAAGGACGGCGTCGAGCTGATTTCCAACGTCTGTCGCCACCGCCAGGCCATCATGCTGAAAGGCCGCGGCCACACCGGCAGCAATGTGGTGTGCCCGCTGCACCGCTGGACCTACGACCTGCATGGCGCGCTGGTTGGGGCACCGCATTTCGACCACGACCCCTGTCTGAACCTGCGCAACTACCCGCTGCAAAGCTGGAACGGAATGTTGTTCGAGCACAACGGGCGCGCGGTGGCCACGGACCTGGCTGCGCTCAGCGCCCAGGGCACGGCGGCACCGCTCGACTTCAGCGGCCATGTCTTCGACCGCGCCCACCTGCATCAGTGCGACTACAACTGGAAGACCTTCATCGAGGTCTACCTCGAGGACTACCACGTCGGGCCCTTTCACCCCGGCCTCGGCCGCTTCGTGAGCTGCGAAGACCTGAGCTGGGAATTCGGCCACCACCATTCGGTGCAGACCGTGGGCGTGAACAAGGCGCTTTCCAAGGCCGGTTCACCCACCTACGAGCGCTGGCACCAGGCGGTGCTGAACTTCCGCAACGGGCAGCCACCCGAGCAAGGCGCCATCTGGCTGACCTACTACCCCACGGTGATGGTGGAGTGGTACCCGCACGTGCTGGTGGTGAGCACGCTGTTCCCGCAAGGGCCGCAGAAGACGCTGAACCTGGTGGAGTTTTTCTACCCGGAAGAAATCTGCGCCTTCGAGCGCGAGTTCGTTGACGCGCAGCAGGCCGCGTACATGGAAACCTGCGCCGAAGACGACGAGATCGCGCTGCGCATGGACGCCGGCCGCAAGGCCCTGATGCAGCGCGGCGACGACGACGCCGGCCCCTACCAAAGCCCGATGGAAGACGGCATGCAGCACTTCCACGAGTGGTACCGGCGCGAGATGGGCATGAAGCCCGACCGAGATTGAAGCCCCCTGCGGCAGCCGGTTTTGCCCTGAGATTGCGATGAAGGCGCCACCACCTGTGTCCAGGCTGGGTGGGTCGATGCTGTTCGCGCTGGCGGCAGCCTGAGTGAGGCTGCACTGGCAAGCCGCCGCGCCCACCGAACCCGAGACATCAGATCACCGAGACCGCCATGACCCACACCACACTCATCACTGCGGCGGAACTGCAGGCCCTGCAGGCCAGCGCGGCGCCGCTCGTGCTGCTGGACTGCAGTTTCGAGCTGGCCGACACCGGAGCTGGTGAGCGCGCCTACGCACAAGGCCACCTGCCTGGTGCCGTCTACGCGCATCTGGACCGTGACCTGGCCGGTGTCAAGACCTTGCACAACGGCCGCCACCCTCTGCCAGACCGCGCAAGCTTCGCGGCGACCGCAGGCACGTGGGGCGTGGCGCCTGGCGTTCAGGTGGTGACTTACGACCACATGGGCGCGCCCTATGCCGCACGCGCCTGGTGGTTGCTGCGCTGGCTGGGCCACACGGCGGTGGCTGTGCTGGACGGCGGCGCAGCGGCTTGGCGGGCCGCCGGCGGCACGCTGAGCACAGCAGCCCCCCAGATCCGCGCGCTGCAGCCCTACCCCGCTGCGGCTGAGCCAGCCATGCCCACCATCGACACCACCAGGCTCCAGTCGCGCTTGAACGAGGTGCTGATACTCGATGCCCGAGCCGGCGAACGTTTCCGCGGCGACGTGGAGCCGCTGGACCCGGTGGCCGGCCACATCCCAGGCGCAACCCTGCGCTTCTTCAAGGACAACCTGTCCGAAGGCGGCCACTTCAAGCCCGCAGCGCAACTGCGCGCCGAATTCGAGACTCTGATGCGCGGCCATGGCAGCGCCGCCGTGGTGCAGCAATGCGGCTCGGGCGTGACGGCCTGCCACAACCTCCTGGCCATGAGCCATGCGGGGCTGGGCGAGACCACGCTCTACCCCGGGTCCTGGAGCGAATGGTGCAGCGAACCCACGCGGCCGGTGGCCCGCGGCGCCTGAAATCACCGCTTTGGATGTACCCGATCGCATCCCGATTTGCTCGGGGTCAAGGCGCGGCTGGCGGTAACGAGGGCACACTCGTGGCCGAAGGTGGCCTTTCGCCGCCCGCAGGAGCAAACGCCATGTACGAGCGCATTCTCTTTCCCACCGACGGATCGGAAATCACCGCCAAGGCCTTGGAGCATGCCCTGGGCATGGCCAAGCTGACCGGCGCGGAACTGTGCGTGTTGGCGGTGAAGGAACCTTTCCCGTACAGCGCCATATCGGAAATGCAGCCGGTGCCGCCGCAACAGTTCTTCGATGCGCAAGAGCGCGTTGCTGGCGCGCGCGTGAAAGGCGTGGTCGAGGCAGCCACCGCCGTCGGCGTGAAGACCCGCGGCCACAGCGTCGAAGCCACGCACCCCTGGGAAGCCATCCTAGAGCACGCCAAGGCGCAGAACTGCGACCTCATCGTGATGGCGTCGCACGGCCGCCGCGGCGTCAGCGCGCTGCTGTTGGGCAGCGAGACGCAGAAGGTGCTGACGCACAGCACGCTGCCCGTGCTGGTCGTGCGCTGAGCCGGCCGCCGCTGCTTCAGTGCGCGTGGCTGCCATGAAGGCCGGCGGTGGCCAGCAGCACCAGGCTCAGCCCGGCGGCAAGCCAGGCGATCTGGGTTGTCGTTTCGCGCCAGTTCAGCCGCTGCTGCAGTTGCGGCAGCAGGTCGGCCACGGCCACGTAGATGAAGCTGCTGGACGCCACCACCAGCATGTAGGGCAGCACTTCGTCCCAGGTGCCGACGAGGAAGTAGCCGAGCACACCGCCGACCACGGCAGCCAGGCCTGAAATCGCGTTGAAGAGCAATGCCTTGCGGCGCGAGAAGCCGGCGTTCAGCAGCACGATGTAGTCGCCGGCCTCCTGCGGAATCTCGTGCGCCAGGATGGCCAGCGCCGTCATCACGCCCAAGCCGGGGTTGGCCAGGAAGGCGGCCGCGATGATCACGCCGTCGCAGAAGTTGTGCACCGTGTCGCCCACCAGCACACTCAAGCCGCCACGGCCGGCGCGCTCGGCGTCGGTGTGGTGGTGGTGGTCGTGGCCATCGCCGTCGTGGTGGTGGTCGTGGCGGTAAAGCTCGGCCTTCTCCAGCAGCCAGAAAAACAGCAGCCCGCCCAGCAGCGTGGCAAACAGCACCTGCGGGTCGCGGCCCTCGAAAGCTTCGGGCAGCACATGCAGCAACGCCGTGCCCAGCAACACGCCGGCGGACAGGCTGACGAGGCTCTTGACCAGCCGGCCCAGCATGGCCAGCGTGAGCGACGCGGCAATCACCACCGACAGCAGACTGCCGGCCGTGGTGGCCAGAACGATGTAGAAGAGCGTCATCAAAAAAACGGGCCGGCAAAGAGCCGGCCCCGTTCAGTCGATCTTATAGAGGCTGTCAAGCCGGCTCGCGGCCTGCACCGTCTTGAGCCTCAAACCACGCCATGCGCCTTGAACCAGGCCAGGGCACGCTTCCAGCCGTCGTCGGCCGCTTCCTTGCGGAAGCTGGGGCGGTAGTCGGCGTGGAAGGCATGCGGGGCGTCGGGGTATACAACGAATTCGCTCTTCTTCGCCGCTGTGCCGCCGGCAACCAGTGCGACCTTCATCTTGTCGACCGTGTCCAGTGGAATGCCGGTGTCCTGCCCGCCGTAGAGGCCCAGCACCGGGCCGGCCAGCCTGGCCGCCACATCCACCGGGTGCACGGGCTGCAGGCTGCTGGGTGGGCCCACCAGACGGCCATACCAGGCCACGCCGGCCTTCACCGCCGGGTTGTGCGCGGTGTACAGCCAGGTGATGCGCCCGCCCCAGCAAAAACCGGTGATGCCGAGCTTGCCTGTATCGGCGCCCTCGGCCTTGGCCCAGGCCACGGCAGCGTCGAGGTCGCCCATCACTTGCGCGTCGGGCACCTTGCTGATGACCTCGGCGATGAGCTTGGCCATCTCGCCGTAGGCGCTGGCGTCACCCTGGCGCACGAAAAGCTCGGGCGCGATGGCGAAGTAGCCCGCCTTGGCAAAGCGCCGCGCCACATCGGCGATGTACTCGTGAACACCGAAGATCTCGCTGATGACCAGCACCACCGGCGCGCCAGTCTTGCCTGCGGGTGCCGCGCGGTAGGCCGGCATCTTGAAGCCGCCGACGTCGATGGTGACTTCACCGGCCACCAGGCCCTGGTTGTCGGTCTTCACGACGGTCTGCGCCATGACGGGCAGCACCGCGGCCGCAAACCCGGTGCCGACGCTGCGGCCGACGAACTGCCGGCGGCTCAGCCCGTCCAGCGGCGAGGTGGCGGGCACCAGGGTGTCGAACTCTTCCTTCATCATGTCGCGGACTCCGGTGGTTGAATGCGGGTGAATAGCCGGCATTTTGGTGCAAGCCCCGCAGGTACGATCTGCCGATGAATGCGAGCTTGAACCCTGCGGGGTTGAATGGAACGGGGATGGGCGGCAAAGAAGGCACGGGCGGCATGGGCCTCGCCGCCTGCGGCCCACTGGCAGCCGTGGACATGGGATCGAACAGCTTCCGGCTGGAGATCGGGCAGCTGCCGCACGGGCGCTACAAGCGCATCGACTACCTGAAGGAAACCGTGCGTCTCGGCGCCGGGCTCGACAGCGACGGCATGCTCACCGAAGAAGCGCAGCAGCGCGGGCTCATCTGCCTGCGGCGTTTTTCAGCGCGTCTGGCGGGTTTCATGCCCGGCCAGGTGCGCGCGGTGGCGACACAAACGCTGCGCGAGGCGCGCAACCGCGATGCTTTCCTGTTGCGCGCGCAAGAGGCCCTGGGCTTTCCCATCGAGGTCATTTCGGGCCGCGAAGAAGCGCGCCTGATCTATGCCGGCGTGGCGCATCTGCAGCCGAGCGAACCCCACCGGGGCAGCAGCGACCACAAACGTCTGGTCATAGACATCGGCGGCCGCAGCACCGAACTCATCCTGGGTCAAGGCAACCGGGCACTGGTGACCGAGTCTTTCGGCGTCGGCTGTGTCAGCCTGTCGCTGCGCTTCTTTGCCGATGGTCGCCTCACGGCCGCCGCGTTTCGCGCCGCGCAGGTGGCCGCCGGTGCAGAACTGGAAGAAGCGCTGCAGCTCTTTGCGCGCGGCAAGTGGACGCAAGCCCTGGGGTCCTCGGGCAGCGCCGGTGCGGTGTCGCACCTGCTGCAGGCGGCGGGCCAGAGCGACGGCTGCATCACGCCCGCAGGGCTGCGATGGTGCATGGAACGCTGCCTGGAGGCCGGCCACATCGACCGCATCGAGATCCCGGGCCTGAAGGCCGACCGACGTGCCGTGCTGCCCGGCGGCCTGGCCATCCTGTACACGCTGGCGGCGCAGTTCCAGATCGAAGAACTGTGGCCCGCCAAAGGCGCATTGCGCCAGGGTGTGGTGATCGATCTGCATGAACGTCTGCAACCGCAAGACGGCGCGCGGCCGCGCGACGCCCGTGACAGCTCGGTGCTGGAGCTGCAGCGCCGTTTCCGCGTCGACACCGCGCAGGCCGCCCGTGTGGCCAGTGTGGCGCTGAAGCTGTTCGACGAGGTGATGCCCGACGCCGAACCCGAAACACGCCGCGAGCTCGGCTGGGCCTGTGCGTTGCATGAAGTGGGCTTGATGGTTTCGCATCACGACCACCACCGCCACAGTGCCTACCTGCTGGCGCATGTGGACGCAGCCGGTTTTTCGCAGAGCCAGCAGCGCCGCGTGGGCGACCTGGTGCTGGCGCAGCGCGGCGGCCTCCGCAAGATCGAGGCACTGCTGGCCAACGAGACTTTCGCCTGGCAGGTGCTGTGCTTGCGCCTGGCCATCACCAAATGCCATGCACGGGGCGAGGTGGACGTGCAGGCCTTGTCCCTGCGCGAAAAGGGCCGCGATGCGCTGCTGGCCTACACCGCGGCCTGGGCTGAATCGCATCCGCGCACGCAGTTCCAGCTGGTCGAGGAAGCCGCGGCCTGGGCGCGCAGCGGGCCGCTGCGGCTGGTGCTGCCCAATCAGGCAGCCTAGACAAGTTCTGGCGACACCACCGCGTGCAGCACCACCTGCAGCACGCCTTCCCGTTCACGCGCACGCAGCCACCACAGCGCGCCCTTGCGCACCGCCCAGGCCTGGGGTTGGCCGGCCAGCAGGTATGCAGCGGTCAAGCCCAGCGCAGGCTGGTGCCCGACCACCAGCACCGGTTCACGCGCGTCGGGCCAGCGCACGGCGTGCAGCAGGCCTTCCACGGTGCCGTCAGGCGCCAGCGCGGGCACTGTCTTGAACTTGCGATCCAGCGCGGCAGCGGTCTGTTGCGTGCGCCGCGCCGGGCTCACCAGCACCCGGGTGCTGGCCGGCAATTGCTGGTTCAGCCAGTTCGCCACCCGCTGCGCCTGGCGTTCGCCCTTTGAGGTGAGCGCGCGGTCGATGTCGTCCTGCACCTCGCGCATTTCCAGGGCTTCGGCATGGCGCCAGAGGATGAGATCCATGCCGAACCTGGCGCGCTTCAACCCAGCCGCTGCATCAGCGCACGCTGCGCGCTGGCACCGCCTTCGGAGACGCGTTTGTAGCGTCCGCTGCTGTCCAGCAGCCAGGCATCGCGCTTGTCGTGCAGATAGGGCACCAGGGCCTCGTCGATGACACGCTGGCGCAGGAGTGCGTCGCGCACCGGCCATGCCAGCTCGATGCGGCGAAACATGTTGCGGCTCATCCAGTCGGCGCTGCTGAGGTAGAGAACCTCGTCGTCGTCGCTTTCGCCCCAGCGGAAGTACAGCACTCGGGTGTGTTCGAGAAACCGCCCGATGATCGAGCGCACGCGGATGTTGTCGGTTCGGCCGGGCACGCCCGGCGGCAGCATGCACGCGCCGCGCACGATGAGGTCGATGCTGGCGCCGGCCATGCCGGCTTCGATCAGTGCGTGCATCAATTGCGGGTCGGTGAGAGCGTTGATCTTCACCACCACGCGCGCGGGCTTGCCCTCACGCGCGGCTTCGGCCACCTGCTGCAGGTGCTTCACCATGCGCTGGTGCAGACCGAGGGGCGCCGTCACCAGGTACTTGGGCGCCTGCACCTGCGTCTGGCTGGCCAGTTGCAGAAACACCGCATCAATATCTGCGGTGAGGCCGGCGTCGGCTGTGAGGTAGCCGAGGTCAGTGTACATGCGCGCCGTGCGCGGGTTGTAGTTGCCGGTGCTCAGGTGGGCATAGCGCCGCAACCGGGTCTGCGCAGCGCGCTTGTCTTTCCCGCTGCCCTTGCCCTTGGCGGCCAAGACCGTTTCGCGGCGCGTCACCAGCAGCATCTTGGCATGCGTCTTCAGACCCACGATGCCGTAGACCACCTGCGCGCCCACGGCTTCCAGACGTTCGGCCCAATTGATGTTCGCTTCTTCATCGAAGCGTGCCTTCAACTCCACCACCGCCAGAACCTCCTTGCCACGGCGGGCGGCCTCGATCAGCAGGTCCATCAGCACGCTCTGCGCGCCGGTGCGGTAGATGGTTTGCTTGATGGCCAGCACGTCGGGGTCGTGCACGGCTTCGCGCAGGAACTGCACCACCGGCTCGAAGCTCTCGAAGGGGTGGTGCAGCAGCACGTCGCGCTGGCGCAGCTGCTCGAAGATGCTGCGGCCGCGCGGCAGGCGGCCGGTGGGCCAGTTCGGTTCGAACGGCGGGAAGCGCAGGTGCTCGGCGTCGGCCTGGTCGATGAGCTGGTTCAGGCGCACGAGGTTGACAGGGCCGTTCACCTTGTACAGCGCTACCGTGGGCAGCCCGAACTGCTCCAACAGAAAACGCGTCAGCTCGTCGGGGCAGGTGTTCACCACCTCCAGCCGGATGGCCTGGCCGAAGTGGCGCAACGTAAGGCCGCTGCGCAGCGCCTGGCGCAAGTTGGTGACGTCGTCTTCGTCCACTTCAAGGTCGCTGTCGCGCGTGACGCGGAACTGCGAGAAATACTCGACTGTTCGTCCCGGGAACAGCGTACCCAGATGGGCGCGCATCACGCTCGTCAGCAGCACGAAGCCCTGCCTTCCGGGCGTCAGCTCGGCCGGCAGGCGGATGACCCGCGGCAGCACACGCGGCACCTTGACGATGGCGATCTGGTTCTCGCGCCCGAAGGCGTCCCGCCCGCCGACGCGTGCGATGAAGTTCAGGCTCTTGTTGGCCACCTGCGGGAAGGGGTGGCTCGGGTCCAGGCTCAACGGCACCAGCAGCGGGCGCACCTGCTGTTCGAAGAAGGTTTCCACCCACGCGCGCTGGGCCGCGTTGCGTTCGGCATGGTTCAGCACGACGATGCCCTGGGCTTCCAGCGCGGGCATGACCTGGTGGTTGAAAAGGTCGTACTGCTCGTCGATGAGTTCGTGCGCCGCCTGCGCCACCGCGGCCAGGTCGGCCTGGGTGATGCCGCTGCCAGGCTGGCGCACGGCCTCGATGTAGTCGGCCACGCGCACCTCGAAAAACTCATCGAGGTTGCTGCTGACGATGGTGACGTAGCGCAGCCGCTCCAGCAGCGGCACGTCAGCGCGGCGCGCCTGGGCCAGCACACGGCGGTTGAACTGCAGCAGCGAACGTTCGCGGTCCAGAAGGTTCAGCGCTGCGGTCTGGGCAGCCTTTTCACGGAGCGCGCTGGTTCGGTCCTCAGGCTGCGTCACGCGGGCGGGCAACGACTGGGGCTGTTGCAGGGGTTGGGGCGTAGCGTCGTTCATCACCCGCTAGTCTATGAACTTCCGATGACAAGGGGGCGACATCCGCCGACCGCCATGAACCACATCCGCCCATTCCTTCACCGCCGCCCTCTCGCAGGCTGGGCTGGCTTGGTGCTGACACTCGGACTGGCCGCCGCCGCCAGCCCCGTGTCGGCCCAGACACCCACGCTGACCGTCACCCCCGTGATGGAGAAGCTGCGCGGCCCCTGGGACCTGGCCTTCGCGCCCGATGGCGCGATGCTCTACACCGAGAAGTGCCACGGCCTGTGGGTGCGCCTGCCCGATGGCAGCACCCGCCACCTCTTCGGCACCGAAGGCGCGGTCTTGCCCGCGCCCGACATTTTCTGCCAGGGCCAGAGCGGCGTGCATGGCGTGGCGGTGGACCCCGGCTTCGCGCAGGGCCAGCGGCGGGTCTACGTCTTCATCGCCAGCAAGCTGCAGACCAACCCGCGCGGCAACCGCGTGGTGCGCCTGGACGTCGGGCCGGACTGGAAGACAGTCACGAACCGAAGAGACATCATTCCCGACATCGCATTCAAGGACGCACGACGTGTCGGCGGCCCAGGCGCGCACAGCGGCGGGCGCATCCGCTTCGGGCCCGATGGCTACCTGTGGGTGACCACCGGCGACAACCACGACCCCGGCTTGCCGCAGGACCCCCAGCGCCTGGGCGGCAAGATCCTGCGGGTCGACCGCGACGGCAAGGCCGCACCCGGCAACAACGCACCAGCCGGCTTCGACGCCCGCATCTACACCTACGGCCACCGCAACGTGCAGGGCATCGCCTTTCGCCCGGTGGGCCAGCCCGGCGCAGGCCAGGCCTACGCCGCAGAACACGGGCCCAACCACACCGACGAGCTGACCGCGCTGGTGGCCGGCGGCAATGCGGGTTGGGACCCGCAAAACCGCCCTAACCTGCGCTGCAGCGACGGCTACTGCGGGTATTCAGGCACCCCACGCACCATGCCCATGACCGACCTCGAACGTTTTCCCAAGGCCATGCTGCCGGCCTGGAACAACCAGGAACGCTCGCAAGGCATGGGCCCGTTGGCCTTTCTGGAAGGTGCGCAGTGGAAAGGCTGGAACGGCAAGTTGGCGGTGGGGCTGATGCGCGACCAGCGCCTGGATGTGGTGACGCTGGATGCCAAGGGCATGGTCAGCAGCGTCGAGACCGCCAAGCTGCCATCGCTGCGACTGCGAACGCTGGTGCCAGGGCCGGACGGCGCGCTGTGGGGCAGCACCGACGATGGACAGATCCTGAAGATCACGCCAGAAAAGTAGGCCCCCAGGCTCACTGCGTTCGCCACCCCCCGAGGGGGCTCTTGCAGCGGCCCGGCAGAGCCGGTTCCGCGCAAGGCCTTGAGGAGCGACACCTTGAGCACCTGGCGCCGCTACTTCAGCGAATTCGACAGAAAGCCCTGTAGCCGCGCGCTCTGCGGGCGCGCCAGCACTTCGCGCGGGTCGCCCTCTTCCTCGATCTGCCCCTGGTGCAGGAAGACGACGTGGTTGCTGACCTCGCGCGCGAAGCTCATCTCGTGCGTCACCACGATCATCGTGCGGCCCTCTTCGGCCACGCTGCGCATCACGCGCAGCACCTCGCCCACCAGTTCGGGGTCCAGCGCCGAGGTGGGTTCGTCGAACAGCATCACGCGGGGCTCCATCGCCAGCGCACGTGCGATGGCCACCCGCTGCTGCTCGCCACCGGAGAGGTGCGCCGGGTAGGCGTTCATGCGGTGCGCCACACCCACACGATGCAAATAGGTTTCGGCGCGCTCGGTTGCCTCGGCCTTGCTCAGGCCCAGCACCTGCACAGGCGCTTCGATGACGTTTTCCAGCGCCGTCATGTGCGCCCACAGGTTGAAGTGCTGGAACACCATCGCCACGCGCTTGCGCAGGCGTTGCAGCTGCGCCGCGCTCTCGGCCTTCAGCGCGCCGTCCTTCGAGCCGCTCTTGTCGGGCACCAACCTCAGCGCCTCGCCGTCCACGGTGATGCTGCCGCCATGCGGCTGCTCCAGCAGGTTCAGGCAGCGCAGGAAGGTGCTCTTGCCGCTGCCCGACGAGCCGATCATCGAGATCACATCACCCTGGCGGGCGCGCACGCTGACGCCGCGCAACACCTCGTGGCTGCCGAAACGTTTGACGATGTTCTCGGCCTGCAGCAGCCAGGGGTTGTCTGTGGTGTCGATGGTCATCAGGAGCCCGGTCAGGCAGCGGCCGGACGCCGCTCGGTCTGCAAATGGCGCAGGAAGCGCCTTTCCAGCAGCTTGAAGCCACCCACCATCGTGAAGGTGAGTGCGAAGTAGATGACGGCTGCAGTGCCGAAGGCTTCAGCCGGCAGCAAGTGGTTGGCGTAGACATCGCGTGCGACACGCGTCACATCCACCAGCGTCACCGTGCTGACGATGGCCGTGGCGTGCATCGTGCCCACGACTTCGTTGCTGTACTGCGGCAGGGCGCGGCGCAGTGCGCTGGGCAGCAGCACGCGGGTGTAGAGCTTCAAACCCGACAGGCCGTAAGCGCGCGCGGCTTCGACCTCGCCGTGCGGCGTGGCGCGCAGCGCGCCGGCGAAGATTTCGGTGGTGTAGGCCGTGGTGTTCAGCGCAAAAGCCAGCCAGGCGCAGAACCAGGCCTCGCGCAGCAGCGGCCACAAGAAGCTTTCTCGCACTGCCTCGAACTGCGCGAAGCCGTAGTACACGATGAACAGCTGCACCAGCAGCGGCGTGCCGCGAAAGACATAGGTGAAGAGCCACACCGGCCACCACAGCGCACGGCTCGACGAGACACGCGCCACCGCCAGCGGCACCGACACCACGAAGCCCGTGCCGACGCTGATCAGCAGCAACACCAGGCACACGCCCAGGCCGCCGGCAAAGGCCGGCAGGCTGTCCTGGATGACTTGCCAGTCGAACACGGGCAGCTTCAGAAGTGAACGGTCTTCACACCCAGGCTGTAGCGCTTTTCAAGGCGCGAAAGCAGCAGGATGGAGACCGTGGTGATGGCCAGATACAGCGCCGCGACAAGCATGAAAAACGTGAAGGGCTCGCGTGTGGCCGAGGCCGCCATGTTGGCCCGGTGCAGCATGTCGTCCAGCCCGATGATCGAGACCAGGGCCGTGGCCTTGACCATCACCAGCCAGTTGTTGGCAAAGCCCGGAATGGCATGCCGCACCATCTGCGGCAGCAGGATGCGGCGCAGCGCCTGGCCCCGCGTCAGGCCGTAGGCTGCGGCCGCCTCCATCTGCCCACGCGGCACGGCCAGGATGGCACCGCGAAATGTTTCGGTGAGATAGGCGCCGAAGATGAAGCCGATGGTCAGCGTGCCGGCGACGAAGGGCGGCACGTCGATGTAGTCCCAGCCGCGCGCTTCGACCAGTTCGTTCAGCAGGATCTGGCCGCCGTAGAAGATGATCAGCATCAGCACCAGTTCCGGCACGCCGCG
>Ga0105047_10003742_pt1 | contig 26702 bp, 19 predicted proteins | sample MAT04_FD_78384 | JGI IMG/M metagenome (GOLD analysis project Ga0105047, IMG submission 78384) | Freshwater microbial communities from Lake Fryxell liftoff mats and glacier meltwater in Antarctica - MAT-04 (megahit assembly) | ecosystem: Environmental > Aquatic > Freshwater > Ice > Liftoff... | reverse complement strand
TTATCGAGCTGAAATCCTGGCCGCCCTGGCCAATGGCGCGTTGCTTGGCGCCATTTCTCTGGGGATTGTCTGGGAGGCGTATCAGCGACTCTGGGATGCGCCCGAAGTGCGTGGGCCGTTGATGATGTCCGTCGCGCTCGGGGGGCTGCTTGTCAACGCCATCGGCCTGTGGCTGTTGCATCCTGGAGGAACAAACAATATTAATTTGCGCGGCGCTTGGCTACACGTCGCCAGCGACTTGCTGGGGAGCCTGGCGGCGCTCATCGGTGGAGCGCTGGCCTGGGCTTACGGATGGAACTGGGCGGACCCGCTAGCGTCGGCGCTGATCTCGATACTCATCGTCCATTCGTCCTGGGGCCTGCTGACAGAAGCGATTTCCATCCTGATGGAGAGCACGCCGCGGCAATTGGATTTGGAGCGCGTGAACGCCGCGATTTTGGCGTTGGATGGCGTCGTCGCCGTCCACGATTTACATGCGTGGACCATCACCAGCGGCATGGACGCGCTCAGCGGGCATGTGACCGCCGCGGAAGATCATCCTCCTTATGCACTGCTGGCCGAAGTCCGTCGCGTGCTTCACGATCAGTTTGGTTTGGACCATGTGACAATCCAGATCGAACCGCCGGAGTTCACCGGCTGCGCGCCCCATTGCCCCACGGGTCCTCGTCCGGCTACCTGAGCGGAATCCCAAGCCCTCGGCCGATCCAAGGGCCGTTGTCGATCACTCGCAGCGTGCCTCGGTCAAAGCAGCGTGCGATGGCAAATCAGATTTCGCCGTTCAAAGTTCTTGGCGCGTAAAAAAACCTCGGCGCCGACTGAGCGGCGCCGAGGTCTGAATCGATGCGATTCGACGGCCAGTTGTTATTACTCTGGCGCCGAACCTGGCAGCTTGTCGTCGCGGCAGCTCAACCGCTTCAACAAGACCAGATCCATTTCATTTCGCAGCAGTCGAACCGATCCGTCGCCGAGCAAAACCATGGCGCCGGACGGATGCTGGGACTGGATCGGATTGTTGATGCAGCCCACGCCGACACCGTTCGCCAAAGTGGGCGAGGGGAGTTGCAGGTTGGGATTGGTGGTGTTGGGAATATACCTTCTCGGCGTGTAGGCGTTAATCGGCCAACGTACCGAAACCAGATTCCATGCGCCGGACGAAGAGCCAAAGCTATTGCTCTTGTCCGCGGCGTTAATCGTATTAGCGCCGGCATAACCGCCGTAGACGGAGCTAGCCCGGCAGTCAGTCTGCGTGCCAATCGTCGGCACGCTTACGTTACCCGGTAACGTCCACTGGTAGGCGCCTTGCTCGGCGACGCAGATCGAGTTCGACGATCCGTCTACGAGCCCGGCTAGCCCGATGGAACGATTTGGAACGAAGACGCCACTGCCGGTGAGAACACCAGGAGTTGCAGACACTGGCGAACCGGTGATCAAGGTGCGGCGCGATTCTGTGACTCGCTTATCGAGCGTCGTAAGCGCAAGCACTCCTGGGGGAAGACCAAGCACCAAGACGCCCACTTTATTAGTGTTCGGCGTTTGGATCGCACCGAAGTCGATCACCTCCGCAACCGCGCCGGAGACACCGGCATACGTCGGCTGCACGAATTGCGCTGTAACTTCCTTGCCGCTTACCATCGTAATGGCGCCAATAAATCTTGGCAGCGGGCTGGATGGACACAGCAGAGTTGTCGGCAACCAACCACCGCCACCGCCGGTATTGCCACTGATGCCTACGCCCAACGAATTAACGCCGAGTGGCGCCGTGGGAATGGTGTAAGTGGCCACCGGTGGAGTGGAACTGCTAAAAGTTACGTTTACTACCTGCCCATTCGCCGACGCAGTCTGATTCCAGTTTGAATAGACACCGGTGGCTTCCATGAACGGCATCAGCCCGATCCAGAACGAGTTGCCGATGCTGCCATTTGTCTGAGCCTTGGCGCCAATGGGGAACTTGTTGTTGCCGTCGTGATAGCCGTGCATCGCCAAACCAACTTGCTTCAAGTTGTTGGAGCACTGCGCTCGACGAGCAGCTTCACGCGCCATTTGCACGGCCGGAAGCAACAGACCAATCAAAATCCCGATAATTGCAATCACCACTAGTAGCTCGACTAGCGTGAAGGCCCCGCGACGAACGCGGGATCTAGAGCGAGAACTCATTTCAAGACCCTCCAAACAAAAAAGAGATGGATAAAGGACACGCGCGCACAACAAACAATCTCGGCCAAAAAAAATGTAATGAGCCGAGAACAAATACGAATGTTTGGTCGAATGACCGATCCGAAAACAGTACTGCCGCCACCGGTCGCCCCCGGATGACATTCCCACCAACTGGCAGCCATTATCTACAATAAGTCCCGGTCCTTGCAAGGGTTTTGACAATTTTTCAGTTTACCCCCCCACCAGGCAGGAATCCGACTAAGGCACGATCTCCAATTCGGGAAGCGATTTCGACAGCGCGGCTCGCCCAGCGGCCGTCGTCCGTGTGTGCCGTAGCAAGATTTCGCGCAGATTACTTAGCCCACTAAGGGCTCGGATGCCGCGATCGCCAATCGCGTTTTCGCGGAGGTCCAACACCGTCAGGCTGGTTAATTGGGCCACTTGCGCCAGGCCGTCATCCTTGATCGACGTTCCGGCCAGGCCCAATGCGTCGAGGCGCACGCGTTCCCCCAAAGTAGCCAAGCCGCGCCCGGTCACAAGCGATCCATCGAGCGTCAGCCGCTTCAATCCAACCAGTCCGGCCAGCGCGGACAAACCGGCGTCCGTGACCCGATCGTTTGCCAGAGACAGAGTCTCCAGTCGTGTCAGGTTCGAAAGGGACGCCATTCCCTGATCCGTGATCAAAGTGTCATCTAAATACAAACGGGTCAGTTCTGTCAGCCGGCCAAGTGGAACCAGTCCGCGGTCGCCGATATTCGCGCCGGAGAGCCAAAGCGAAGTCAGCCCGGTCAGGCGAGCGACATCCGCCATGCAATCGTCTGTGACGCCGGTGCGCTGCAAGCTGAGCGATCGCAGTTCTTTCAAGGAAGTCAGATGGGCCACGCCCGCGTTGCCGACGCTGGAGTTGGCCAGCCATAAGCCGGCCAGCGAGTCGAACGACTTCAACTCCGCCAGCCCAGCGTCGTCGATCTTGCTGTAAGAAAGATTCAGCCACTGAATCTGTTTGCGGTTCGCAATGGATCTTAGTCCAACTGCCGTGACATCTGTCCCTTGCAGAAACAGTCCTCGCAGGTGTTCGAGCGCGGCGAGTTTGGCCAGTCCGGCGTCGCCGACCTTGGTGCTCGCCAGGTAGAGCATCTCCAAGTCTTTCAGCAGGGCAACCTGCTCCATGCCGGCGTCCGTCACCTTCGAGTCGCTCAGGTCCAGCCAGCGCACGCCAGGCAACTGCGAAATTTCCGTCAGCCCCGCATCGCCTCCCGTCCAACGCACTGACAATTGCGCAGTGGGCTTCGCCGCGCCAATGTCCTCGACCACGCCGCCGGCGTTTTCGATGCGGCGGCGAAGTCGCTGCGTCTCGTCGTCCGCGAGAGCCGGCGCGGCGCAGATCGCAATCGCCACATAAATCCAGACGCAGCGGGCGAGTGCGCGAAGGTTTTCTGAAACGCTGGGCTTCATTTAGAACCGGTAGTCAATTCCGAGGTTCAAGCCCTGCACCCAGTAGCTGTTTTGTTGCCACTGGAACGAAGGCGCATTGCCAGGCTCGCCGAAGAGTTGGTTCGAATCAATGCTGGTGTTGATCTGCCGACCGGCTTGCGCCACGCGGTTCACCCACAGAAAGGTATATCCAACATTCGCCCGCAATCGCGAGGTGACCTGATAGCCCAGATTGAGATTGAATTCCGGAATGAAGCCAAACGTGTTGCGTTGATAGCGACCAATATTGCTGGGGAGCGCCAATAGATTGCCGTTGCGAACAACCGGAACCTCGCCCGGAACTTCCACGACGTTGTAACCGTCGATATTAGCCACCTGGTGCATGTTGCCCAGCGCAAACTTGGCAGCGCTACCGAGCGTGACCCGTCCCATGCGGCGTTCCCCCTGCAGGCCGAACTGCCAGCCGTGGAACTGATTCGTCGCGCTGAAGCGGTCAGAACCCGCAATCGAGGTTCCCAGCGGAATCGGCCCGTCCTGATCGGTCGAGACCACGCGATCGTCAATCCGGATGGAGTCATCCATCTGAAAGAAGCGGTACCCTTGCACAAAATCGAGCATTCGGCCGTGCCCTCGCTCGAGCCCGATGCGCATATAGGCGTCGGCGCCGACGACATTATTGGTCGTGCGAGCATGGACCATGCCTGACGCGACGCCGTTGCGGGCAATGATCGATGAGTCATTCAGTTGCGTCACGGTGTCGAAGTACGGACGCGCAATCAGTGGATTACCTGGCGAGCTAGCGTCGAAGTTCGTCACCGAGCGTTGCAGGTCAAAGAATGCTCCACCCAAGCCAAACGTTCGCTCGCAGTCCAGCCAGGTTCCGATATTCAACCGACCGCCGGAGCGGAGATCGGTGTCGACTCGTTGGTTTCCGAAGATCACTTTGACCGCCGGATCGCTCAGTGTGCCGCCGAAGTTTTGCGAACCCGTGGTGACTAGCGCCGGCAGCGACGCGCCGCGGCTCCACCACATCAAATAGTCAAACGTTGCCCATGTGCCTCCAGGCAGTCGGCAACTACCGCACTCCGGAAGCGGAAAATCGGGCGGGCAGTTGCGGTCGTAATATCCATTGAACGTAGCGCCTCCCAAGCCAACGACGGGGCGCGGCGTTCTCGGCGCGAACGCTTCGGACGCCGGTCCATATCCAAAACCATCTGGTCCGGTGTAGTGGGCGCCGGGCCCCGGGGGCACGCCGGCCGGCATCGGCACGCCCTGCGATGGGCGCGGCGCAAGATTTGGTTCTGGTTCCGGCTTTGGCGCTTCGAGCTGACGAGGCGCTTCTTCCGCGAAAGGCGATTCTGGGAAAGTCTCAGGTGGACGCCGCGGCGGAGTAATTGGACCTCGAGGAATCCGTGGCCTTGGCCCGGCACGCGGTGGAACCACAGGAGCGGGCACTGGAGCCTCGTTGACAACGTCGCTCGGCGGCTCGGGCTGTTCAGCCGGGGGCGTTTCGGGCAGTGGAGTTTCTGAAGGCGTGGCCGGCGGATCAATTACCGGGTCCGGCGCAGTATCGAGTGGATTCTCCGGCGGAGTTTCCTTGGGCATTTCTTCTGGTGGAACAACTACTGAAGGCCGGCCGCCCGGTGGATCCGCAAAAGGATCATCCAGTGGCGCGTTCGGCTTGGTCTCCTCGAGTGGCGCTGGCATCTTGCTCGGCGGCGGCGTGCGTGGCGCGGCGGCGTTGCCTGCCGGCGGAATGGCTTGCAGCGCGCTCGGTAAGATCCTCGGCGGAGTAGGGCGGGATCTCAGATCGGCGAGCCCCGGATCAATTACCTTAGGCGCCGCTGGTTTAACTACAGACTCCGCGGCCTTGATCAGGCCCGGCGCGGCGGGCGAAGGAGCGAGCGTTGGCGCTAACAAGCCGGGGCGTGGCGCCGGAGTTCCTACGCTTGCGGACTTGTCATCGAGCGGTTCTTGGGCCGAAACTCGCTGCGCTTGGTCTGCGGCCGCGACGCCCAATGTCAACTGATGCGCGTAGTGTGCGCGCGAGGCCGCGTTCGTCGGCGCCATGGCCGGCGAGCTTTTCGGCGCAGCGGACGATGGCGCGGACGCCGCTGCCGGCGCAACGGGGCCAGTAGTGGATGGAATCAACTGCTTGGCGCGCTGTTGCAGCGGAATGGGCTGCGGCACTTGGGCCGTCGCCACGTTCACCATCAACAACATCGCGACAAGCGCAATGCAGCGTTTCATACCTTCGACTCCCCCCTCTTCGCCATGCATGCCACCAGCTCGGCGGAAAACGCCGCAGTCTGGCAGGCTCCATTTTCCGGCGCCCGCCCCCCCGATTGGTACGACGTAACGCCGGGCGACTGGCGCCTTTTCCCGCGTTTGCCGGCCAATGGATCCGCCGCGCGGCCTTTCCACTCCGGCAAACTTTGCGGGTTACATCAGCATGATCGGTTGTAGCGGTCGTATGGCTGGAGTCCGAGGAGTGAGAAATTGCGAACTTGGCGGGTGTTTTTCCGGGGTCTAACTAGCAAGCTCTGTCCCAAGCATGGGGAGGAAAACCGTGACTTTGTCGGCTCCTTCTGTTACAAACAAAGCTCACTGCGATAGTTACGTTCGTCAGCGTTAGAGCCAACTTGTGGCAAGTTCTGCCCTAACCGGGGCGCCAGCAGCGGCGCGGCGCAACGAGACGTTGAACCTGCCATCGACCTGCCCAGCGAATCCACGCCCGATAACCCCCGCCAGGAACCACGATGCGTCGATCCCAGATGCGTCTATCCAAGTTGCTGCTTGCGATGCTGATGGTAGGGCTTCTGTCCGCAATCGGTGCTCCTTGCGCTGCTGCCGCTGAGCCCCCTGCGGAAGGCGTCGATTACGCCCGGGACGTCAAGCCGATTTTGACGCGGCATTGCTACCGTTGTCATGGCGCAATCGAGCAGGAGGCCGAACTCCGCCTCGACACCGCGGCCGCAATGACAAAAGGGGGCGCGAGCGGCCCGGCGATTGTCCCCAATCAAAGTGGCGAGAGTTTGTTGATTTCGGCGCTGACTCGCGCGGACAACCGCATGCCGGCGGACTCCGAACCACTGGCAGAGGCTGAGATTGCAATCCTCAAGCGCTGGATCGACGCAGGCGCCGTCGCGCCGGCGGAGCCCCCTCCGGTCGATCCTCGCAAGCATTGGTCGTTTCAAAAGCCGCAGCGTCCCAGTGTTCCCAATGTTGGCCAGGCAGCAAACAAGACAAACCCAATCGACGCGTTCTTGGCGCAATCTCGCGAGTCGCACGGTCTAACCGCCAGCCCGCTGGCTGATCGCCGCGTGTTGCTGCGCCGTGTCTACCTGGATCTGATCGGGCTCCCTCCCACGCGCGCCGAGTTGCAGGAGTTCTTAAGCGACAACGCGCCGGATGCGCTTCCTCGCGTCGTCGATCGACTGTTGGCCAGTCCACAGTACGGCGTCCGCTGGAGCCGGCACTGGATGGACGTCTGGCGCTATAGCGATTGGTCTGGCTACGGCAAGGAAGTTCGCGATAGTCAGCAGCACATTTGGCATTGGCGAGAATGGATTGTCGAATCCTTGAACGAAGATCGCGGCTACGATCGCATGCTGGTCGAGATGCTGGCGGGCGATGAAGCCTCGCCCGACGATCCCGATACGCTACGCGCCACCGGGTTTTTGGCGCGCAATTGGTATCGCTTCAATCGCAACGTCTGGTTGGATAACACGGTGGAGCACACGTCGAAGGCCTTTTTGGGCCTGACGATGAATTGCGCGCGTTGCCACAACCATATGTACGACCCTATCGCGCAGACAGATTACTACCGGATGCGCGCGATCTTCGAACCGCACGAGGTCCGCGTCGATCGCCTGCCAGGGCAGCCGGATATCAACGTCGATGGCATCGCGCGCGTTTACGACGCGCACGCCGATCGCAAAACGTTCTTATTCGTGCGCGGCCAGGATAGTCAGCCGAAAGAGGACGAGCCTCTCGCGCCGGGCGTGCCGGAGGCGCTCGGTGGCAATTTGCGCATTGAGCCGGTGCAACTCTCGGCCGCAAGTTTTAATCCTGGCTTGCAGTCGCACGTGCGCGAGACCGCGCTCAAGTCGGCCCGCGCCGCAGTCGATAAATCCGCCGCAGAGTTGAACGATGCGCGCGCGGACCTTGAGAAGACAGAACGCCAGGTGGCGAATGCTCAAAGTGTGATCGACCAGATCAGTCGGTTCGTGGCGCCATATACGTATGCCGCCGCAGGCAAAGAAAACGTATCCGCCGGCAAATCCGTCGCGATGCCTGTCTCGCTGCTGTTAGCCCGTCGCGCGGTGATGATCGGCGACAAGCGATTGAACGTCGCTCAGCTCGACTTGGCCAGTTTGGAATGTCGCATCAAGGCGGACGACGCCCGTTATGCGTCTCCTGCGGCGGACAGCGCCCCGGCGCTCATAGCGCAGGCACTGGCAATGGCCAATCACGCCGCGATCAGCGCGGAAGAAGCCGCGTTGCAATTGGCCGAGGCAGACGCCGCGCTACCCGCTGGAGCGCTAGCGTCCAAGAAAACCAAAAAAGGCGTCAAAGCGCAAGAGACTACCGTATCGATCGAAGAGGCTCGTAAGAAGTTGGAAGCCGTGCGCGATACAATCGCCAAGCGGACGGATTATCCACCGGTCGATCAGCTTTTTCCGCAGGCGAGCACCGGCCGGCGACTGGCGCTCGCTCGGTGGATTGCGTCGAGCGAGAATCCGCTGACGGCGCGCGTTGCGATGAACCACATCTGGCTCCGCCATTTTGGAGAGCCGCTGGTATCGACGGTGTTCGATTTTGGGCTCAATGGCAAACCCCCCACGCATCCGGAACTGCTCGATTGGTTGGCGGTCGAGTTCATGGATCGCGGTTGGAGCATGAAGGCCATGCACCGGTTGATTGTCACCTCGCAAGCGTACGCGCTTCGTTCAACCGCTGAGACCGAGGACCCGCGTCGCAAGGTCGATCCGGACAATCTCTATCTGTGGCGCGCCAATCCTCGCCGTATGGAAGCCGAGATCGTGCGCGATAGCGTGCTCTTTGTCGGCGGTAAGCTCGATCCCACCTTGGGAGGTCCGGACCTCGATCATGAAGCCGGCCTCTCCACGCCTCGCCGCAGCATTTACTTTCGGCACGCCAACGAAAAGCAGATGACCTTCCTCAAGTTGTTCGACGTGGCTAGCGTTAACGAGTGTTATCGCCGCAGCGAGAGTGTGGTGCCGCAACAGGCGCTTGCGCTTGCCAACAGTCCGCTGGCCATCGCGCAAGCCCGTTTGCTTGCTGGCGATTTGTGGAAGGAAGCCACCTCCGCCGCGCCCCAAGTCGCTGCCACTGCGCCGGCCGAAGCAAATTCTGCAACGGCCGCCGAAAACGTTCCGACGGAATTCAATCAGGACGCCGAGGCGCGCTTTATCGCCATCGCGTTCGAGCAGGTGTTGGGGCGCCCAGCGACCGCCGAAGAAAACACGCTCTGCGCGCAGTTTCTGATTTCACAAATCGCGCGATTGACTGACGCCAAGAGTTTGACTCCCTTCGCCGGCGGCGAACCCGCAGCCGTGAAACCGTCCACTGATTCTCGCCAGCGGGCCCGCGAAGATCTGGTTCACGTGCTCCTGAATCACAACGACTTTGTCACGATCCATTAAGGACAAACCGTGAATCCAGCAAAACTACATCACGGCTGCCACGGCATGCATCGCCGCGCGTTCTTGTCCGACATCGGCATGGGCTTCACCGGTTTGGCGTTAGGCGCCATGCTCAATCGCGATGGCGTCGCCCGCACAGCGCAGGCCGCGCACGGGGCGGACTCCGGCAGCGCGTGGAGTCCACCCAGCGGCGTGCCGCACTTCGCCCCCAAGGCTAAAAGCGTGATCTGGTTGTTCATGATCGGCGGCACAAGCCACATGGAGAGCTTTGATCCCAAGCCGGCGCTTACCAAGTACGCCGGCAAGACGATCGCGGAGACGCCGCTGGCGGATCCGTTGGCTTCTCCGTACGTAAAGAAGAACCTGCGCGAGTTGGTCGTCGGCCTGCATCATCCCCACCCGCAAATCTATCCGCTGCAAGTTGGCTATCAAAAACGTGGGCAGAGCGGCGTCGAAATCAGCGACTGGTGGCCTCACCTCGGCGAGTGCGTGGACGACCTCGCCATCATTCGCAGCATGTGGACCACGGACAACAACCACGGCGCTCAACTTCAATTTCACACCGGGCGTCACGCGCTCGAAGGTTTTTCGCCCACGATTGGCTCCTGGGTACACTACGGTTTGGGCTCACTCAACGATGACTTGCCGCAGTTTGTCGTGATGGGCACGCCCATCGCGGACTGCTGCGGCGGTGTCGGAGGGCACGGCGCCAGTTACCTGGGACCGGAGCACAACGGCGTGCAATTGGCGGTCGATCCCAAAGCGCCGCTACCATTTGCCGCGCCTGGGCCGGAAGTCTTCCGCGAAGAGCAGGCAGGCCAGTTCGATCTGATGGCTCGGCTCAATCGCCTTTCGGAAGTCGAATACCCTGACGATCCGGCCCTCCGCGCCCGCGTCAAATCGTACGAGTTGGCGTTCCGCATGCAGATGGCGGTTCCCAACGTGATCAACTTCGACACAGAAACGCAGCGCACGCACCAACAATACGGACTCGATCAAAAGGAGACGGCTACCTTCGGACAGCAATGCCTGACCGCTCGGCGATTGGTCGAGCAGGGCGTCCGCTTCGTGCAGATTTTCCACGGCTCGAACGGCGGGGCTGGCGCGTGGGACGCGCACGGCGATTTGAAAGCGGGCCACTCGAAATTGTGCGGCCAGGTAGATCGGCCGATCGCCGGTTTGTTGAAAGACCTGAAGCAGCGTGGTCTGTTGGACGAAACGCTCGTCGTCTGGGCGACGGAATTCGGGCGCACGCCCGGCGCGCAAAACAGCAATGGCCGCGATCATCACCCATACGGCTTCAGCGTCTGGATGGCTGGCGGCGGCATCAAGCCGGGCGTCGTCCACGGCGCCACGGACGAACTTGGCTTCCACGCGGTGGAAGATCGCCATTACGTTACGGACATCCACGCCACCGTGCTGGATCGCCTCGGCCTGGACCCGCGCAGGCTGGAAGTCCCAGGCCGCAAGCGCCTGGAGATCGACTACGGCCGCCCAATCCGAGCCATCATGGCGTGAGTTGCTGCGCGTAGCTTATTGGCAACCTTCGTAGATCCGTTTCAACATAATTCCGTCATGACGAGTTAGACAGTTATCTTGCTGTCGATCATGCGCTTCTAGTGCCATATGACCACTTCGGGTCAACTAAGCCAAAAGATCGCCATCGTTTCCTTCCGATTTCTTTAGGCAAACCGCCGTAATTATCTCTTCCGGGCCGAAGGGAATCATGCCGGATTGCCGATTGCGACGATAAAATCAAGCCGGTGCAACCAACTGCCGATGGCCGCCGGACGCACAGCCGGGTTTCAGGAAATTGGATCACGCGCGTAACGTTTTTACCCATCGCACGCTCGCGTAGGAACAGTCACCCGCATGGAGACCGCTGCAATGGCCGATACGCTGCGTCCGTTTTATGAAGACGTGCAGGCGCACTATGACGTCTCAGATGAGTTTTACGCGCTGTTCCTCGATCCCAGCCTGGTCTATAGCTGCGCCTATTTTGAGCCCGAGTCGCTCACGCTGACCGAGGCTCAATCGGCAAAGATTGACCTTTCGCTCTCCAAGTGCGATCTGCGGCCCGGCATGCGGTTGTTGGAAATTGGCTGCGGCTGGGGCGCTACGTCATTCCGCGCCGTTGAGAAATACGGCATCCACGCGGTCGGTCTGACGTTGAGCGTCAATCAGCACGCCCACGATGCGGCGCTGGCCCGCGGCCGAGGCGATATTGAATTCCGGCTGCAAGGTTGGGAAGAATTCGACGAGCCGGTCGATCGGATTGTCAGCATCGGGGCGTTCGAGCATTTTCGGATCGAGCGCTACCCGGCGTTCTTCGAACGCTGCCATAAAATACTGCCGGCCGATGGTCGGATGATGCTTCACACCATCGTGCAAGGGAACGAGCACACGATCGCACCGGGCATCCCCTGGGTCGATCGCGATTTCATCTCGTTCTTCAAGTTCATTCAAAAGCAGATTTTTCCAGGCGGACAAGTCCCGCCGCGCGAACTGGTCACACAGAACGCCATCGAGCAGGGTTTCCGCGTGATTCAGGTCCAATCACTCCGGCCCCATTACGCAAGAACACTCGACTGCTGGGCCGAAAACCTGGTGCGCAATAAAGAAGCGGCAATTCTCGCGGCGTCGCAGGAAGTCTACGATCGGTACTACCGCTACCTGACGAGTTGCGCGCACTATTTCCGCACTGGCCACTGCGACGTGATCCAGTTCACGCTGCAGAAATAGTCGCAGCGACCTGCGAGCGTGTTTGCTTTTGACGCGCGATCCGTTATCGTTTGCCAAGGACGCTGGGTCCTTGTTGAACTACGATCGAATCACAAAAGCATGGCGTCATGGCACAGGCTGATTTGCCAACCGACGGCTCCGCGGGCGAAACCTGGACGAACTGGTCCGGCCTGGTCCACTCTCGACCATCGCAGATCGCGCGGCCAGCAAGCGAGGCGGAAATCATCGCGCTCGTCCGCGCCGCGGCCGAGGCAGGTCAAACCGTGCGCGTCGCCGGCAGCGGACATTCGTTTACCGCGCTGTGCGAAACGAGCGACCTGCTGCTGTCGCTCGAGCATCTCCGCGGAATCGAATGGACGGACGCCAGCGCCCAGCAGGCTTCGATCCTCAGCGGGTCAAAGATCAAAGATCTAGGCGCGCCGCTGGCCGCTGCCGGCCTGGCGCTCGAGAACCAGGGAGATGTCGACGTCCAGGCGATCGCCGGCGCCGTCTCGACCGGTACCCACGGCACCGGCCCGCAACTGGGGAGTATCTCAACGCAAGTCGTCGGAATGCGCATCGTCACCGATGGCGGCAACGCGATCGATTGCTCGGTCGATACGGATGAAGAAGTCTTTCGCGCCGCGCAAGTATCGCTCGGTGCGCTGGGGGTGATCACCGCCGTCCGTCTCCGTTTGCTGCCGCTCTATCGCCTACATGAGCGCGTTCGTCGTCAGCCCATTCAAGACTGTCTCGATCAGCTCGACGCGCAGATCGCGCAAAACCGGCACTTCGAATTCTTTTGGTATCCGGCCGACGACGCCGCGTTCACCAAGACCCTCAATCCAACCGAGGCGCCGGCTGTGCCGCTGACAGTGGCTGCACCTACAAGTGGCGCCGGTCTTTCGTCCGCGGAGACAGATCGGGTGGCGGAGAGTTGGCAGATTTTTCCAACAGTGCGCGAAAACCGATTTAACGAGATGGAATTCGCCGTGCCAGCGGAGCGCGGCGTGGAGTGCTTTCTGGAAGTGCGCGATCTGATTCGCCGCAAGCACACCGACATCACCTGGCCGATCGAGTTCCGCACGCAGGCGGCGGACAATGTCTTCCTCAGCCCCGCGTTCGGCAGGGCAACCGTGGCGATCTCGATCCATCAGGCCGCCACGCTCCCGCACGAGGCGTTCTTTGCCGACGCTGAGGCGATCTTTCGCCGCCATCAGGGCCGCCCTCACTGGGGCAAGCTCCACTCGCTCCGCCGCGCGGACCTCGCGGTGTTATATCCGGACTGGGAACGGTTTCACGCAGTCCGCAGGCAACTCGATCCGCACGGGCGATTCCTCAACGCCCACCTCCGCCGTCTGTTCATCGACTGAGCGGCCGGCGAAGGCGATCGCCGCCCGGTCGCATATGCCGAAAGTGATCCGTCCCCAGATTTTTCCATGGAGTATTTGGGCGCGGACTTCGCGTCGGCTATGTTGGTCTGCCGAGGGGATCCAACGCGTGCGCTTTGCGCCGGATAGCGATGCTCTGCGCTTGGCGATGTTGAAAAACGCCACGAAGGCGTTTCCAACGGGTAGCTAGACCATTGAAGGGGGACCGACCGTGAATCATCTGTCTCAACTTGCCGAATCCGCCGCGGAGCGCTTGGGCGACCGCGTTTGCCTGGAATTCGACAATCAACATTTCACTTACCGGCAGCTTTTCGAGCAGGGCCAGCGGATGCAGGCCGGGCTTGCAGGGCATGGACTGGCGCACGGCAGCCGCGTGGTTGTTCTGTCGATGAACAACACGCTGATCTATCCGCTCTTCCAAGGCATCTACCGCAACGGCGCCACGGCTATCCCCGTTATGCCCCAAGCGGCCCCGGCCGAACTGCGCTACGTAGTCGAAGACACGCAAGCGCAATTCATCGTAGTGGACAAAGACCGCCTGGCCACGGCGCGCGAAGCCGTTGCCGGGCTTCCGTTCGTGCTAGCGATACTGGTGGCAGATGGCGCGGACGATCCGCAAGCATCGCCGCAAGAGATCCGTTTGGACACGCTTCTGGAAGCTGCGCCCCAACAGGAAATGCCGCCGGTCAGTGCTTCGGACGTCGCCGTGATGCTTTATTCGTCTGGCACAACAGGCCGCCCTAAAGGGGTGCTGCTGACGCACGCCAATCTGCTCGCCAGCGCAGAGGCCGTCGCCGAAGGCTCGCAGTTGGACACCTGGCCGGGCAATCGGATCACATTGAGCGCGATGCCCATCGCGCACATCTTTGGCGTGGCGATCATGCACGATCTGTACCTGACTCCCACGCATCTGGCGGATCGCAGTCGTTTGATTCAAATGCGCTGGTTCGAGCCGGAACGATTCATGGCAATGATCGACCAGCACAAAATCACCACGTTCGCCGCCGTGCCGACCATCCTGGCGGTGATGCTCGCCCATCCCAAGGCGCGCGAGTACGACATGTCGAGCATTACCGAAGTGATCTGCGGCGGCGCCCCTCTACCCGTGGAGCTTGCTCAGGCGTTTATGAAAAAGTTCGATTGCCGCATTCGCGAGGTGTACGGTCTGACCGAAGCGGCTGGCTTGGGGACCGTCTGTCGGCGGAATGAGGCGTTTCGCGCTGGTTCGGCAGGACGCGCGTACTGCAATATCGAACTCCAGATCTTCGACGATGAAGACCAGCCTGTCGCCACGGGCGAGCGCGGCGAGATCTGCCTGCGTGGCCCCGCCGTGATGCTGGGGTATCACAACCGTCCGGCCGAGACAGAGCAGATCTTGCGCAGCGGCTGGTTGCACACCGGCGACATCGGTCAGTTGGACGAAGAAGGCTTCTTGTTTGTCGTCGACCGCAAGAAGGACATGATCATTCGGGGTGGCGAGAACATTTATCCCGCGGAGTTGGAAGCCGTGTTGCACGAGCACGCGGCGGTGGCCGAGGCGGCGGTTGTTGGCGTCCCCTGTCCGATCTATGGCGAGAACGTGGTGGCCTTTATCGTAGTTCGCGCCGGCGTGAACGTGAACGAGCCAGACATCGTAGCGCACGTGTGCTCGCGCATGGCCAGGTTTAAAGCGCCATCGCGCGTCCATTTCCTGCCGGCGCTCCCCAAGAGTGGTCTCGGCAAGATTCTTCGCCGCGTGTTGCGCGATCAGGCAGCGGCGCAGTCCTCGCCGTAAGCCTGGCGGAGGCTCGGCATGATTCGGCTTGCACGCGTTCAATGATTCTTACGCTGCGCAGCGGACGCCGGTTTGCCACGCCCGCGCGGCGCGGCTACAAAGTCCGTATCGCATTTTGGCGCCCGATCTGGCGTATTCAATTTATTCGAGGAGTATTCGCTTGAGCGCGTATGAAACCCTGACGTTGGATATCGACCCGCGCGGCGTCGCCCGGCTGGTGTTGAATCGGCCCGATGCCCGCAATGCGATGTCGCAGCAGATGATTGGCGAGCTCCGTGCCGTCGCGCGTCAGTTGGGCACGGATGATCGCGTGCGCGTGGTCGTCCTTACGGGCGCCGGCGAGCATTTTTGCGCCGGCGGCGATCTGAAGGGAATGCAACAACAAGCAACCCGCGGTCGCGCGGAAAGAATTGCCGACGCCACGGATCTCGCCGAGACCCTGGCTGAGTTAAACAGCCTGCCGCGCACGTTGATCGGACGGATTAATGGTCCGGCGTTTGGCGGCGGCGTCGGACTGATCTCAGTCTGCGATATTGCCGTGGGCGTCAGCACGGCCCGGTTCTGTCTGACCGAGGTGCGGCTAGGCCTGGTCCCCGCGACGATCTCGCCTTACGTCCTGGCGCGGCTGGGCGCGCGAAACACACGGCGCGTGATGCTCAATGCAGTGGAGATGGACGGCGCAGCGGCCCACCGTTTGGGGCTCTTGGATGAGGTAGTCCCGCCGGCGGAGCTGGACGCCGCGGTCGAGCGCGAGGTAGCGGCCGCGCTCCGCTGCGCGCCCGGCGCAGTGGCTGATTGCAAACGCCTGATCGAATTCGTCGGCTCGCACAGCGGCGCGGAAAATATCGCTTTCACGGCCGAGCGCCTGGCCGATCGTTGGGAAACTTCGGAAATTGCCGAAGGTATCGCCGCATTCCTCGGCAAACGGCCCCCCGCCTGGCATGTGGATAATTTGCCACGCCCGCGGGAATAGCGGGAATAACAGCGTGCGAATCGGAATCTATATTTGGTAGGCCACTTGTGGGGGCGCCGTTTGGCCGCCTCCCGGCCCAAGTCCGGGCGCATTCGCCGCAACGTCTCTCGATGTTTTTTTGAAAGGACCCGTGGATTATGAAGAACTTTATTGCTTGCATCGCGCTGTTGGGTTTGGTTGGCTTCGTCGGCTGTGCCGACGCCAAGAAGGCTGGCGAAAAGGCCAAGGCTGGAGCCAAGGACGCCGGCGACAAGGTCAAGGAAGGCGCGGAGAAGATGAAGGAAGGCGCTGAAGACATGAAGAAGGCTGGCGAAGCCGCCGCCAAGGATCTCGGCGAGAAGGGCAAGGAAATCGGCAAGGCGACCGAAGAGGGCGTCTCGAAGACTGCCGACGCCATCAAAGACGCAGCAGGTAAGGGCGCCGACGCCGCCAAGGACGCCGCCGCCGACATCAAGGACGCAGTCAAAGGTAAGGAAGAGCCCAAATAGTCTGCGCTCCGTCTGATTAAATAAGTAAAGGCCGCCGGGCGCATTGCGTCTGGCGGCCTTTCTTTTTGCGCTTCTGCTTTCGTTAGTCACGTTGCCCGGGGCGCGCGTTGGCTCAGCCGTCGAGCAAATAGCGAACAGCCCATCGCGACGACCGCTCCGGCGACCGCCAGCGCCATATCTTTTTGCGCGTCCCACATGTCTCCCTGCTGGCCGTTGTAGGCTTCGGCCTGTTCGGGCGAGAGGGTGACGGCGACCAGCCATTCCAGAATTTCGTACCCGGCGCTCGTCGCCAGGACTCCGCAGATTGCCAGCGCCCCTCCCCACCCCCCGATGACACCCGTCCAGCGCCGCAAACCTTCTCGCAGCGGCCCGACCAAAAGCAGCCCGTAGGCCAGGTGGACCAGACGGTCGTAATGGTTTCGCTCCCAGCCAAACCGGGATGACAGATCGTGCCCCAGCAGAGCCGTTGCCCAGTCGTCATAGGGGACGTTGGAGTAGATGTATCGCGCGCCCAAAAGATGGAGCGCCAAAAACCCAAGGATCGACGCGAAGCTGGCCAGGCTTATCGGCCCATAGTGGTCGACCAAGACGACCGCGATCAACAGGGCCACGGTCGGTATATGCTGGAGCACCAACTCACTGGGATAAGGAGGACGAATACAAGAGATCGCCCAGGCGAGGACGAACAGGACCAGAAGCGCCCCCTTCCACCGTATCGCCGGGGCCACCCCGGACCCAGTCATAGGCTCCATCACGAGTCCTCGTTCGTTCAATTTATTTCGTCCAATTGGTCGCAAGGCCTGTTCCACTTACGGCGCGATGGGTACGCGAGAGAGATCCATCGGCCGATCGGTTTGTTCCTGGCAAACTGAAAGTCGAGTGGAGGAGTTCCGCCGCGCGATCTCCTCAACCGACCCCGCCCCTTTCTCCGCGCGGCGCTAGAACTCTTCCCAAACCACCACGACTAACTCGCTTCGCGCACGGCGCGCCATTTCGGTCGTCCGCAGAGCTTTCTTGAGCCTTTTTCAGAATTATCGAAGTGGACACTTTCGCGTTTGGGAAAAAGGGCTTTGCACAACAATTAGGCACGGCCCTCCGTGCCCCGGTTTGGGCACGCGTGCACGCTTCGCAGGCAATCGTCGTAAGTGCTGGCAATGCAATGATGTCCGTGCTGTGCTTGACTTGCCATGCAACATGCTGGCGAGTGGGGACCAGAGTGGACCTCACCAGAATGGATTCGAAGCCCACATGAGCTAAGGAGACACGATGAACACAAAAGAACTCGAAGTACTGCGAGTTGCCGACGAGCTTTTTCAACAAGGACCTGACTGGGTTACCTTCTTCCGCGAGATCCTCGGCCTGGAAGGGGTCGTCCGCCGCGCCTTCCCATCCCCCGAGATGCTGTCATCCTTTGAGAACTCGGGCGAGTACGCCGAGATCCAGCAGCGCCTGGCCAAGCTGCGGGCCAAGGGCGACTTCTTCGCTAACTCGCGTGAGCCGACGCGGGTCATCACCGTCCGCCTCCCCAAGAGCCTGCACGAGTCTCTCCGGACCGAGGCCCACGAGCGTCATACCAGCATGAACAAGCTTTGCATTTCGAAGCTGTTGCAAATGGTCGATGGCGAGCTCGTGCCAGCGGACGCTTAATATCAGCCAGGCCGATACCAGCGCGGCGAAGGCGAGAGACAAAAACGGATCGCGGAGCGGGGTGGCCGCAGGCGACGGCGCGCCGTGGGCTGCTCTGTGCCGAAGGTGAAAGTGGGGCCGGACGGCAGGCCGGAAGCTAGGACTGGGAGCGAAAAAAACGGGTTCGGAGTGGACGCATAAGCCGGGTTCTGTTCCCGTCGAAGCCCCGGAGGGCGACGATGGGCGGTGGCCATTTCTCTAGGACGACGATTACTCGGCGTCTCGAGCAGCCTACCCGGAAGTCTGTTACGGCTCGAAACAATCCGTGGGCGGCCGGTAGCGAATGGATTCGCTGCCGCCACCCATGCTCCCTGCTTGGCCTTGCGCCCGGTGGGGTTTGCCTAGCCAGACCGGTTACCCGGCCTGCTGGTGAGCTCTTACCTCACCGTTTCACCCTTACCCTCAGGCTGGGTTGCCCCGGCCCGATGGCGGTCTGCTTTCTGTTGCACTTTCCCTGGCCTCGCGGCCGGTGGGTGTTACCCACCACCGTGTTCCGACGGCGCCCGGACTTTCCTCCCGCTGCATCCACGCGGCGCGAAGCTTGTGACTCCGCGGACACCCGGATGGCAACCGGCGACCACCCTGTCCACTCCGAACCCACAGTTACCTTACTCCACGAACCCCGCGCGGAGAATGCGGTCAGGCTTTGATCCGCGAGCTAAGGGTCGGCTGGAAAGGCGCCCCCTCCGCAATTAAAGCTGCTGAGTCTGCGCAACGAGAGCGGCGTTAAACCGGGGCGGTGTACTCGCGCCCCTGCCAGGTGTCGCGCCGCAAGAACTCGGCGTCGATCGCGGCGCGCAGGCCCGGTTTATCCAGGCACCAATCCGGGCTGACCAGATACTTAGGTGGCGCCTCGCCACTGATGCGTTCGATTAAGCACGTTGGCGGCAGCAGTTCCAAGAAGTCGACCAGCGTCTGGACGTACTCGTCGCGCTCCATCAGAGTGACCTCGCCCGTGCGGACCCAGTCCGCCAGCGGCGTCCCGGTTACGGCGTAAAGGTTATGGAGCTTGACCGAATCGATCGGCAGACGCGCAACTTCGCGCGCCGTGGCCATCATGTCTTCGTGCGATTCGCCCGGTAGCCCCAACATGACGTGCGCGCAGATCTCAAAGCCGCGTCCGTGGCTCCGCTCGATCGCGTCGAGGAATGCGTCATGGTGATGGCCGCGGTTCATCCAATCCAACGTGCGGTCGTGCATCGTTTGCAAACCGTATTCAACAGACAGGTAGGTCCGCTGGGCAATCTCGGCTAATAGCGCCAACACATCATCCGGCACGCAGTCTGGCCGCGTTCCGATGGCTAGGCCGACGACGTCCGGATGATCGATCGCCTCTTCGTACAGCCCGCGCAGCCGTTCGACGCTGCCGTACGTATTAGTGGCCGGTTGAAAGTAGGCCAGGAATCGATCGACGTCATAACGCCACTTGAGGCGGCGCATCCCTTCTTCGAGCTGGGCGCGGATGGCCCCGCGCGGCACGCGGCGGCTGGGACTAAAACTGCGGTTGTCGCAGAAGACGCAGCCCCCCTTGGCGACCGTGCCGTCGACGTTGGGGCAGGTAAAGCCGGCGTCGAGGCTGACTTTTTGCACCCGGCGGCCAAAACGCTGGCGCAAGTAGTGGTTCAGGGCGTAATATCGCAGCCCAGCGGAACGCCATTCAGGGATCGCAGTGGCCGTCATACGCCATATTATTGACGGAGTCGGCAGTGCTGCCTAGACTCAAATGAGACCTCGTTACATTATTGGGTCGTAGGCCCAAAATGGACGAGGTCGTCCGACAGAAGCCTCGGAAACGCGATCGATCGACATAAGTCTTTCAGCCCAATCGTTGCATCAGTATCAATAGGCCATCGGCTCGATTTTGGCAGACCAACATTATGGAAGTCTACGGTGAGCTGATTCCGGTCGGCGGCGGCGACACGATTCCGCTGCTTAAGAAGACGCTCCTTGTCGGACGACGCGAGAGCTGCGATATCGTCTTGCGCTTTCCCAATGTCTCGGCGCATCACTGCCAGTTGGTTGTTGAAGCCGGCTATTGGTACGCCCGCGACCAGAAGAGCCGCAACGGCCTCAAGGTCAATGGCATGCGCTACATGGAAAAGCGTATCGATCCGGGGGACGTCCTCAGCATCGCCACGCATCGATACACGATGCAATACTCGCCTGCCGATCTGGGCGCCGTTGGCCCTCCCCCCAGCTCCGGTGGCGGCAACGCCGAGATTTTCTCGAAGTCGCTGCTGGAGCGCGCCGGTCTGACGCAGGTCGACATCGGTAAGGAAAACAAGCGATACGACCCAACCAACCAGGACGCCGGTCAGATCAAAGATCCGACCAAACCGATCTAGTTGGACCGATCTACCGGCGCCTCTCAGGCCCGCGGAGTCTCGCCTTTCCCGCCAGGCTGTCTGTTTCCGCCTTTTGGAACTCCCAGGCCTCGCCCCTAGCAGCCTGTTGATTTTCTCGACAGGCTGCGACCTCACATGGATGTGAGGACAAAATAGCGACGTAAGTCGTTATTTTACGAGCCTCGCGAAACTTTGCTTTGCGCCGGGCGAGGTTGAAAAACGCCACGACGGCGTTTTTCAACAGGCAGCTAGTCGGGCTGCGCCGATGGAGCCCGGCGCCGTACAATTGCCATGCGGGACTCGCCAGTCCCGACGAGTGGCAGTTCGCCCTGACGCGGAAGATGGCTCCATGGCCAAAAAGAAAAAAGTACGCGCTAACTTTCGCAAGAATCGCACCGCGCGCACGCGCGACACCGCCTGGACCAAGCGCTTTCACGCCGGCGCTACCGAGGACGATTCTCTGCGGGGCGAAAGGATCAGCGGCCGCGGCGATCTGACGCGCAAACGCACAGTCTTTATCGAAGACACCGCGGCCCCAGGCGAGAACCCCAACGAACCGTCGCTGGATGTTGACGCGGCGCTTTGCGTTGCTGGCCGCGTGCTTAGCGTGCAAGGACTTACCAGCACCGTCCACGCGGATGACGGCCAGACGTATCAATGCGCCACGCGGCGGTTGCTCAAGACATTATCGACCGACCTGCGACATGTAGTCGCTGCCGGTGATCGCGTGATGGTGCGGACCGCGCCCGGCAACGAAGGAATCATCGAGCGCGTCGAGCCGCGGCAAGGCGTGTTGAGCCGCAACAGTCGCCGTCGGCAGCACGTGCTGGTCGCCAACGTAGATCAACTGCTGATCGTCGGCAGCGCTGCTGAACCCTATCTGAAGCCCAACCTGATCGACCGCTTTTTGGTAACGGCCGAAAAGAACAAGATCCGGCCACTGATTTTGATTAACAAGGTCGATCTCGTCGATCGCGCAACGCTGATTCCCATTGTGGGCGTATATGCGCAGATGGGCTACCGCGTTCTGCTGATCAGCGCGCGGACAGGATTTGGGATGGATCGATTGCGGCGCGCACTCGCAGGCCACGCGTCGGCGATTGCCGGTCAGAGCGGCGTCGGAAAATCCTCGCTGCTCAATGCCATTGATCCAGGACTGAACTTACGCATTGCGTCGGTCAGCGACGAATCACACAAGGGACGCCACACCACGACCACGGCGCGGCTGATCCCGCTCGCCTCGGGCGGGTTTGTCGTCGACACGCCCGGCATCCGCCAGTTCCAACTTTGGGACGTTGTGCCGGAAGAGGTCGCCGGATACTACCGCGACTTGCGACCGCTGGTCAGCCGCTGCCGCTATCCTAATTGCACGCACACGCACGAGGCCGATTGTGCGCTAAAGAATGCTGTCGCCGATGGCTGGGTCGACGCGCGTCGTTATGAAAGCTATTGCCAACTCTTTACGGACGAGACGCCGGAGTAACTCGCGGAATGTTCAGTTCGATCAGTCGCTGGTGAACATTTCCACGGTAGCCGGACACTCAAGATCATTCGCGCCGCACGCGCCGCCAACGGACCTTGTCGGCGTGCCCCGCTGCGCGTTAGAACGCTTTGCTTCAGGACCGGGAGTGGACAGCCGGCCGAGGCTTTTTGTTGGATGAGAAGAGGCTATGCCAGAAAATCTGCCGCAAAAAATGATTGACCTACGCAGTGACACCGTCACGCGCCCCACTCCCGCCATGCGCGCGGCGATGGCCGCTGCGGAAGTTGGCGACGATGTCTTTGGCGAAGATCCAACCGTCAACCGCTTGCAGGATCGCCTGGCCGAGATGCTCGGCAAGGAAGCGGCCCTGTTCATACCCTCTGGCACCATGTCTAACCAGATCGCCATCCGACTGCATTGCCATCTCGGAGACGAGTTGATCTGCGAGGCCGAATGCCACATCCATCATTACGAACAAGGCGGCGCAGCGCAACTGAGCGGCGTCAGTACGCGAACGGTCGCCGGCGCATACGGCGTTCTAAGTGTCGATCAACTGAAAGATCAAGCGCGCGGTGGCGATAATCCGCACTACGCGCAAACGCGCCTCGTCTGTTTGGAGAACACGCATAACCGCGGCGGCGGGCGCGTGCTACCGTACGACGGCGTCGCGTCGATCTGTGCCTGGGCACACGAACTGGGAATCGCCACGCACTTAGACGGCGCGCGGTTGTTTAACGCCGTGGTCGCATCGGGCGTCTCCGCGCCTGATTGGGCAAAACACTTTGATACCGTGAGCGTTTGTCTTTCCAAAGGGCTGGGCGCGCCCGTCGGATCGGCACTGGCCGGAACGCGGCCGATGATCGACGCGGCCATCCGGCATCGCAAAGCGCTGGGGGGTGGAATGCGTCAGGCAGGCATCATCGCCGCCGGCGCGCTCTGGGCGCTGGAGAACAATATCGAGCGGTTGGCCGAAGATCACGCCCATGCGCAACTCCTCGCCGCCGCCATTCGCCGCTTGCCCAACGTGGAATTGCGACCGGAGCAAGTCGATACGAACATTGTCGTCTTCAAAGTCGCGGCGGAGCTTGGAACCGCGGCCGACGTTGCCGCGCGCTTGCGCGATCGTGGCTTGCTCGTCATTCCATTTGGAGCGCAGTCGCTCCGCGCCGTCACCCATTTGGACGCCAGCCGCGCCGACGTCGAGCGGGCCTGCCAGATTCTGAACGAAGTCCTCAGCGCTGGCGCCGCCTCGGTTCCGGCAAGCAGCCGAGTCCGATCGGCCTACGCCTGACGACGAGGCCGCCGGGGGTCAAATTGCCGCCTGCGTCACGGCCGCGACTCCACTCGCGGAACTCTCTCCAAGCCTGAGCGCTGTGTCATTCTCGGCCGCTCTGTGTTATTGATATTGCTCGGCGAAGGGGGACGTTGCCCCACATGGCATCCCCCATCGGGCCGCGTGAATTCAGGTCGGGCCGCAGGCGCCGCCCGTTTCAATTCGAACACACACCCCATTTCTTGCCAGCTTTGACGCAACACACCCTATGAGCGCTTTTCTCGGTATTGACGTCGGAACTTCCGGAACCAAGGTTCTCGCCATGGACGAGCGTGGCCACGTGTTGGCCGGGGCCATGGAGACCTATCCCTGCTACCACCCCAAGCCCGCCTGGAGCGAACAAGATCCAGAAGATTGGTGGCGCGCCACGACCGGCGCGATTCATTCCGTCGTCAAGAAGGCCCGTCTCAAACCGGCCGACGTCCGCGCCATCGGCCTCTCAGGCCAGATGCACGGATCGGTTTTTCTCGATAAGAATAATCGCGTCATCCGCCGCGCACTGCTGTGGAATGATCAACGAACCGCGGCCGAATGCGCCGAGATCGAAGCCCGTGCAGGCGGGCGCAGCCGGCTGATCAAAATGGTCGCCAATCCAGCGCTGACCGGCTTCACCGCGCCGAAGGTTCTATGGCTGCGCAATAAAGAGCCGCGCAACTTTGACAAACTCCGCAAGGTGCTCCTTCCTAAAGACGAGATTCGTCGCCGCCTGACGGGCGAGTTCGCCACCGAAGTCAGCGACGCCAGCGGCACGCTGTTGTTGGACGTCGCCAAGCGTCGCTGGTCGACCGCGCTATTGTCCAAGCTGGAACTCGACGCCGATCTGCTGCCGCGCTGCTATGAGTCAGAAGACGTCACAGGCCAATTGACGCGGGAGGCGGCCGAGCTGCTGGGCCTGTCGACAGATTGTCTGGTGGTCGGCGGCGCGGGCGATTGCGCTGCGGGCGCCGTCGGCAATGGCATCGTCAACAAAGGCGTGATCTCCACGTCCATCGGAACCTCAGGCGTGATCTTCGCCCATAGCGACTCCGTCGAGATCGACCCGCTGGGTCGCGTCCACACATTTTGTCACGCCGTTCGCGATTGCTGGCACATGATGGGCGTGACGCTCTCGGCCGGTGGATCGTTGCAATGGTTTCAGAATGAGCTTTGCCAGACGGGTGGCGACAACGGCACGGCCGCGACCAGCGACGATTACGACGCGCTCAATCAAGAAGCGGCGGCCGCCCCAGCCGGTAGCGAGGGCTTGTTCTTCCTCCCCTATCTTTCCGGCGAGCGGACTCCCCACGCGGATCCGGACGCGCGTGGCTGCTTTATTGGCCTTTCGCTGGCGCATCGCCGCGGTCATCTACTACGCTCAATCATGGAGGGGGTCACGTATTCGCTCCGTGATTGCTTGGATATCATCCGCGGCATGAACGTGCCGGTACGCGAGATCCGCGTCTCAGGGGGTGGTTCGAAGAGTAAGCTGTGGCGGCAGATTCAGGCAGACGTCTTTGGACAGAAGGTCTCGACGATCAACGCCGAAGAAGGCCCAGCCTACGGCGTGGCGCTACTAGCGGCTGTTGGCGCCGGGGCGTACAAGGACATTCGCGAGGCCTGCGCCGCGACGATTCGCGTTGTGAATTCCACCGCGCCCTCGCGCGCATCACAAAAAACCTACGCCCGCGCGTTTCCAGAATATCAACAACTCTACGGCTCCTTGAAGGGAGATTTCAAGCGCATCGCAGCGCTTGAGCGGGCGTGAACCTCGTATCGTTACGGGTGAGTGAACAGGCTAACACGGAGGAACGCCATGACACACGCACTGATTACCGGAGGCGCAGGTTTTATCGGCAGCCACCTGACCGAAGCGCTGCTGGCGCGCGGGGACGAGGTAACGGCCGTCGATGATGAATCGACCGGCAGCTCGCAGAACCTGGCGCGCTTTGCAGGACAGGCCGGCTTCAAATACGTTCGCGGATCGGTCTCGGACCGCAAGTTGGTCCGCACGTTATTGGCCTCGGCCGATGAGGTCTACCACCTGGCCGCGGCCGTCGGCGTGCAACTGATTGCCAGCGATCCGATTCGCACGATCGAAACCAACGTCTATCCCACAGAGCTATTGCTCGACGAATTGGAGCGCCGTCTGGCGAAGGGGCCACCGATCAAGCTCTTTCTGGCGAGCACCAGCGAAGTTTACGGCAAGAACCCAAAACTCAGTTGGTCGGAAGAGGATGACCTGGTCTTTGGCTCAACAACCAAGCCACGCTGGTCGTATGGCGTATCTAAGGCGATCGATGAGTTTCTTTCGCTGGCCTATTTCAAGCAGCACCGACTACCAGTGGTGATTGGCCGGTTCTTCAACGTTGTCGGTCCGCGGCAAAGCGGCGCGTATGGGATGGTGCTTCCCAGGCTGATTGACGCGGCTCTGTCTGGCGGGCCGCTGATCGTCCACGACGACGGCCGCCAGGTGCGCTGCTTTGCCCACGTTTCGGATGTTGTCGCCTCGGTGATCGCGCTGGTCCGCGAGCCATCAGCGCAGGGAAGAGTGTTCAACATCGGCAGCGATCAGCCGGTCAGCATTCTGGAACTGGCCCAGCGCGTGATCGCCGCGGTCAATCCGTCCGTGCAAATCCTATTTCAATCGTACGCGGACGCCTATTCGGCCGACTTCGAAGACATCCGGCACCGCGTCCCGGATCTGACACGGATTCGCGCAACGATCGATTACAAGTTGCGCTATGACCTGGACGCGATCATCGAAGATGTGATCGCATCCAGGCGTAATTAGCGACGTTTCTTCGGCTCTCGCGCCGCGCCGCTGTAATTGCCAATCGCAATCTTTCAACCGTCCGTCGGCTTTTCGAGATGCCCGCCGAATTCGTATCGCATGGCCGAAAGGAGTTTGTCTGCAAATTCCTCTTCGCCCCGCGACGTGAATCGCTGATAGAGCGCCGTGCTCAGCACGGGCGCGGGGGCTCCTTCTTCAATGGCCGCCATGATTGTCCAGCGGCCTTCGCCCGAATCCGAAACGCGTCCGGCGAACTTTGCCAGTGTTGGATCGCCCGCCAGCGCCGCCGCCGTCAGGTCCAATAGCCACGAGGCAATCACGCTACCGCGGCGCCAGACCTCGGCGACGTCGGCCAGCGGAAACTCGTACTGATAGTGAGCCGGATCGCGCAGCGGCGTCGTCTCGGCGTCGACCGTGCGACCGCTTTTGCCAACGTTGGCGTGCTTGAGAATGTTCAACCCTTCGGCGTAGGCCGCCATCA
>Ga0105047_10003739_pt1 | contig 26715 bp, 25 predicted proteins | sample MAT04_FD_78384 | JGI IMG/M metagenome (GOLD analysis project Ga0105047, IMG submission 78384) | Freshwater microbial communities from Lake Fryxell liftoff mats and glacier meltwater in Antarctica - MAT-04 (megahit assembly) | ecosystem: Environmental > Aquatic > Freshwater > Ice > Liftoff... | reverse complement strand
TTGATATGAAACAAGGAAAAAATAGTCTGAACCATGATTCACTTGATTTAATTGATTCAGATGATTATAAAAATCAAGGCAATCACGATAATCATAAAAATCAAGGTTCAGATAATATTCCTACGATACTAACCACATCTCAAAAACTATCTACAGGTGTGGATGCTAGGAATATCAGAAACATAGTCCTTATGCGTCCTGTTAATTCTATGATAGAGTTTAAGCAGATCGTAGGACGTGGTACTAGACTGTTTGATGGTAAAGAGTTTTTTACTATTTATGACTATGTGGATGCCTACCACCATTTTGCAGATCCTGAGTGGGATGGTGAACCAATAGAACCAGAACCAGTTATAGCCAATGATCCACCTGGACCATATGAAACACCACCACCAAAAGAACCTAAGGAAGATAATGGCGTCAATGATAGACCAAAAAAGATCAAAGTGAAGTTGAAGGATGGTAAAGAACGAGAGATACAACACATGATCTCAACATCTTTCTGGAGTGCAGATGGCAAACCCGTATCTGCGCAGGAGTTTATGGAAAACCTTTTTGGTAAGTTACCCGATCTATTCCACAGTGAAGAAGAATTGCGTACTTTATGGAGCCATCCGTTGACTAGACGTACACTATTAGAGAAGCTGGATGAGGCAGGATTCTCCAAAGATGATTTGTATACATCACAAAAGTTGGTCAATTTAGAGAAAAGTGATTTGTTTGATGTACTAGAATATGTATTCAATGCAGACAACAAGACCATGACCAGAGAAGAGCGGGCATCTGCAGCACAATCTACGATCTTTGCCATCCTTGATGAAAAGCAAAGGGAGTTTATTGCTTTTGTATTATCTAAATACGTGGAATCTGGTGTAGAAGAACTGGACCAGGATAAGCTTCCCACACTACTCACTAATAAGTATCAATCACTCGAAGATGCCAAAGCTGTACTCGGTGAAGTAAAGAATATCAGTGCGTTATTTGTGGAGTTTCAGAAGCATTTGTATGAGGGAGTGGCGTAGGTCTTTTAAAAATAACAGTAATGAAAACCAAAAATTAATAAAATTAGTCAAAAAAGTATGCCAAAGTCAATAATAGGGATTTTATCAATATTAATTGTAATTGCAACATATCTAGTCCTATTAGCAATGATGGGTGCTAAGGCTGGTGGAGAATCGGTAGGATATATTTTAAAATTAAATTAAAAATCATGATAAGAGATATAGATTTACAAGAACTTAACCAGAAACAATATAGTTCAGAATATAGTGTCCCCCCAAAAATAGACAATGACTTAGTTAAAAATTATTCATAATTTTACAAACTAAATAAATGCATTGCTCAGAAACCGAAACGGCATGATGGCTGCTGCTGTGATGGCACAGCGGAGCGCGTTCGATCCTATCAAATTAGCCAAGGACTTCCAACGGATTTTCACCTTATTTATGAAACGAACGATAGATGAAGCTTTTTGGAACAGCTCTTTGTTTACGTAGTAATTGTGTCCGATATATCAAAAACGGAACTTAATAAAGCAATTGATTCCATACCACCCAACATAAAAGATGACATCATGACCACATATAGCAGAATAAGAGAGGAAGAAAAACAAGTTGGCATCCAAATAGGCAAGTTAGAAGGCAAAATAGAAGTGGTACAATCTCTCCATGATGACTTTATCGCAGTAGAGCAAATAGCTAAATACACTAAACTATCTGTAGAAGAAGTGGTCAACATCCTAAGAGAGCATAAAAAGCCGCGTGAATAGATTTAGTCTACGCTTTTGTGATTTGGCTCATTAGTTAGGGTAATTGCTTATTTGGAAGTAACTGCGTTTTAAAGTTTGCATTAGTATTTGACTGTGTCTTCACGAGTTATCTACAAAAGTCCCCCAGATGGTCGCAACTTGCAACTGCGTTCCGATACATTTTGAATTCATATTTCATATCTAACCATCTACAAATCCAATAGGATATTCATATTGTAATATTTCGACATCAAGCACGACATTATGTCCCCCACTAGACCTAGGCTGACTATATATCTAAATGTTGTCAAATTTCAATTTCAATTTGAACTCGAACATTTATTATATATCCATCAAATCTATCTCAATAATACTTTCTAATCCGTTATAATTTCTTTGGTTGCCTTATACTTTATTTTTTGTTTCTTTTATCCAGTGTATAGTTTGCAAAGATATAAGAATTCTAGAAATGGGTACAACTTTTGTGTCAAGCCAACCGTAGTCCTACATATAATGATAGTCTACCCAAGATTGAAGTTCTATTATCCTGCTCAACTTTACGAGCATATCATCAAAAGTAAAAAATGTTATGCATGTTTTACCAAATATTTCACTAATTACATCTACCTGTATTTCAATACGATACACTTTAAAAGACCAATATTTTAAATAATATTATTTAAATGGTTTAAAATAATAATTACATAACTGAGTACAAAACTCTGCCAATCCACTTATATCATTGTAAAACATTTTATTCAAAAACTTTATTAAATTTTAAGCTTTATGAAAACGAATCTTGTTAAATTTCAATGGTTACTTATCTTTGTGATGGGACTATTTATGGCATCTTGTAGTGAAAACAGTGATACCACGGATGAAGCAACTGCAGATGCTTATGCAGAAGAAACGGTATTCAGAACCCAGGAATCTACCAATCTTGGCAGGTTTGGATGTTATGAACTTGTATTTCCAGTGACCATCAGTTTTTCTGACGGTGCCACAGTCGAAATAGATTCTTATGAAACCTTCAAGGCTGCTGTAAAAGAATGGAAAATCAACCATCCTAAAGTGCGTACCCGACCATCTATCGACTTTCCATATGATGTAATCAATGCGGAAGGTGAGTTGATCACAGTGGATGATCTTGCTGAACAAAGAGAACTCAAGATTGCCTGCGGAAAAGATTTTTTTGGCAATCACGGGCCAAAAGGACACAATGACAGACCAAAACTCTGCTTCAGACCCACATTCCCTTTTAGTGTTTCGTTACCGGACGGCACTATCATTACGATGACATCTAAAGAAGACAGAAAAACGTTGCATGATGCCGTAAAAGCTTATATGGCAGCTAATCCTGGTGAAAGAGTAAGACCAGAATTGGTATTCCCCATTACCGTACTCATGGAAGACGGAACGAGTGTGACTGTTAATTCAAAAGAAGAACTCAAAGCTCTAAAAGATTCCTGCAAATAAGTCTGATGAAATTTAAATATTTCAGAAATTAATAAAAAAGGTAACATCTATTTAGATACGGTGTTACCTTTTTTCTTTTACAGTAATTTTTAGATTTTATCAGGTGGCTGTATTACATCAGGTCGGTTGGCGTCTACTTTGCCAAATTCATCCACATAAATACGAGCCAGGATAAAAAATATCGACAAGACCAGCGGACCAAAAATTACACCAATAAAACCAAACATATTGATACCCATAAATACGCCTAAGAGTGTAATCAATGGATGTACGTCAGCAAGCATTTTTTGCACCAGAAATCTGGCAATATTATCCACAGAACCTATCACAATAAGACCCCAAAGCGCTACACCAATGCCTTGCCAAGGACTTACCACAGCAAACTGGAAGATAGCCAACGGAAGATAAATGGCCAATGAACCTATGATAGGAATAACTGAACTAATTGCTGTAAGAATACCCATAAGTAGAAACTCTTCCACGCCAAAAATCCAGTAACCTATTAAACCAACGATGCCCTGTATAAAAGCAACAATCGGAATTCCTAAAGCATTGCTATATACAAGTCCCCTAATATCGGTAATGATTTTTTTAACATTGGCGGTTTTAAAAGGTACATTCTGGCGCAGCCATTTTTCTACTTGCCTGTTTTGTACTAGTAAAAAATATAACACCAGATACATCAGAAATATATTGCCAATAGCAGAAAATGTGCCGCCTACTGTTTTTTGGGCAAAAGGAATCACTTGATTGCTGATTTTCTGAACATTCTCCGTCTTTAGGATATCTATCTGGAAGTTGGTGTCCAGATACTCATGTACTTTATTAAAAACATCATTGATGATCTCTGGATTTTCGATGAAGGGAACAATTTTGTCTATGGCTACTGTAGTCATATAGACCAAAGGTATTACCATGATGATAAGGGAGAAAATCATAAGGCTAATAGCTGCCAGCCATGCCTTCCATCTCCATATGATGACCAGATACTTCATGGGGTACATGAGTATGACGTAAAGGGTGACAGCACCTAAAAATGCACCCATCATGAAGTATAGTTCATTCAGGATGATAAAACCGATAAATATCAACAAAGCCAGAAAAAAAATCTGGCGAATGGTGTTGGGATGAATTTGATGAACAGAAAATCCGGCTTTGATTCCCATACTTATTTTATTTGAGTACAAAATAAAGCAAAATATCGCATCTATAAAAGACATGCATCATTTATTCTGATCTCGCTCATTTTTACAGCAATTTTTCGTACCTTTGTGCTCTGAAATTAGAAACATGTCGCAAATTGTTGCCATTGTAGGCAGACCCAATGTAGGAAAATCAACTTTATTCAATCGATTGGTTGGCGAAAGAAAAGCCATTATAGATAACATAAGTGGAGTAACCAGAGACAGAATCTACGGCTTCTCTGATTGGAACGGTAAAAACTTTACTGTAGTGGATACCGGTGGTTTTGTCAAAGGATCAACTGATATTTTTGAAGCAGAGATACGTCGCCAGGTGCAAATAGCCATTGACGAAGCGGCAGTCATTGTGTTTATCACTGATGTCACTACTGGCATTACTGATCTGGATGAAGAAATAGCGCGAATGTTGCGAAAAAATCCAAAAAAAGTTATCCTTGCAGTAAATAAAGTGGACAATGCTCAACGACAAATGCTGGCCAATGAATTCTGGAGTCTTGGATTTGATGATACTGTTTTCATTTCCTCCATTTCAGGTGGAGGTACCGGTGAGTTGCTCGATCTGGTAGCTGAAGTATTGCCGGAAAATGTATCAGAGGAAGCTAATCTTTTGGATAATGCTATACCCAAAATTGCTATCGTAGGCCAACCCAATGTTGGAAAGTCTTCAATGACCAATGCCTTGATGGGCGAAGAAAGAAATATTGTCACTGACATCCCCGGTACGACCAGAGATGCCATTTACAGCATGTATAATAAATTTGATAAGAAATTTTATCTGATTGATACTGCCGGGATCAGGAAAAAAGCAAAAGTCCACGAAGACCTGGAGTTTTACTCCGTCATACGTGCAATAAAAGCCATCGAGGAAGCGGATGTTTGTCTTCTAATGCTTGATGCTACAGTAGGATTGGAGTCGCAAGACCTTAGTATATTGGGGTTGATACAAAAACGGAAAAAAGGGCTGGTCATTCTGGTAAATAAGTGGGATCTTATCGCAAAAGAGACCAATACAGCCAGAGATTTTGAAAAAAATCTGAAAGAAAAAATAGCCCCATTCAACGATGTACCCGTATTGTTTACTTCTGTGCTTGACAAGCAGCGAATATTCAGGACGGTAGAAACCGCTCTGGAAGTAAACGAAAACAGGATCCAGAAAATCAAAACATCTCAGCTCAATGACCTGATGCTTGACATCATAGAAAAATATCCTCCACCAGCCCATCGCGGCAAGTATATAAAAATAAAATACGTCACACAGCTACCATTGTTTTATCCGGCCTTTGCGTTTTATTGCAATTATCCTGACCATGTAAAACCAAGTTATCGTAATTTTCTGGAAAATCAATTGCGTAAGCATTTTAAACTTACGGGTGTTTCCATCAGCATTTATTTTAGGGAAAAGTAAGATCAAATATGGGTTGGATAAAAACAAATTTGCAAGGAGTTTGGGTATTTGAGCCAAAAATATGGTATGACCAACGGGGTTATTTTGTTGAAACTTTTAATAGTGCGACACTTCCTAATGAGATAAGTAATATTCGTTTTGTGCAGGACAATGAAGCCAAATCTACTCGAGGTGTACTGCGTGGCTTGCACTATCAACTACCCCCACATGCCCAATCAAAGCTGGTAAGATGTATCAGTGGTGAAGTATTGGATGTGATAGTGGATGTCAGACCCGAATCATCCACATTTGGCAAGCACCTCTCCGTAATCCTTAATGAAATCAATAAAAAACAGCTTTTTGTCCCCCAAGGACTTGCTCATGGATATGAAGTACTGTCTGATACTGCTATTTTTGCATACAAATGTGATCAATATTATGCGCCGGGAAAAGAAGGAGGAATAAGATATGATGATCCTGCACTAGGGATAAAATGGATTTTGCCTTCAGATCAAATCATTGTTTCTGAAAAAGATCTTCAATTGCCAAATTTTCAAGGCCACCTGCCTTTTAGGTAAACCATCCATGGAGACGCATAAACTTAAAAAAACAAAAATCGTCGTACTTGGAGCCAATGGACAGTTGGGACAGGAATTCAGGCACTTAGCATCTTCGTATGAATACTTCACTTTTGATTTCTACGACAGAAAAGATGGTGATATCACAGATAAAATCAGTGTAGCCCATCTGATTGATCAATCAAACCCTGATTTTCTCATTAACTGCGCAGCATACACTGCGGTGGATAAAGCAGAAAATGACCGTGATGCTTGTTATGCTGTCAATGCTGCCGCCTGTAAAGTTATTGCAGAAGTGCTAACTACCCGAGATGTAAAATTGGTCCACTTTTCTTCAGATTATGTGTATGATCATTTTAACGGCTTTCCGATCAAAGAAACAGATGAGACAAATCCTAAGGGTGTATATGCCCAATCCAAACTGGAAGGTGAAAAAATCATCCGGGCTTCAAAAATTCCAACACTCATAATACGCACATCATGGGTCATTTCTTCATTTGGGCATAATTTTATCAAAACTATGCTACAGCTTGGAAAAGAAAAAACGGAACTAAATGTCGTCAATGACCAGTATGGTGCGCCTACTTATGCTCGTCATTTGGCACAGGCAGTATTAGATATCATTTTGGTCACTATTACTGACGAAAAAAAAGTTAGTTATTTTAATGATACTTATAATTATACAAATGAAGGCATAATCACCTGGTATGATCTTGCTGACCGCATCATGCAAGAAGCCGGACTGCCGTGTCAAATACAAGCCATTCCAACCAGCTCCTACCCTACTCCTGCCCGAAGACCTTACTGGAGTGTACTGGCTAAACATAAAATCAAAGAAAGATATGCACTGGAAATACCTCACTGGTATGTTGCGTTGAAAGAATGTATGGAAGAGATAAAAGTAGAGAAAAAGTTGTCTACATAATATGGGGTGTATCCTATTTTTGCAGCACAATTTTAAGCTAGGAAACAGAGAATACCATAACGGTTCCATTAATGTATTCTTGCTTACATACCTTTTTTCACAAAAATAAAACACCCATAAAATAATTAATTGTATTTTGGTTTTTTTTTAGATTTTGGCAGGATTTGTAATAAAAAAATGATCAGCACCAGAATAAAACACCACGATTGAGCAAATGCATCTGTTGTCCAAAGGAAGATTAATAAAAAATAAAAATATGAAAACTGTTTTAAAAGTAATAATATTTGGAGTGATGATTTTCATATTGCTTGCTCTTCGAACCATGTGGTATGCTGGTATATTCAGACCGTTGTCAACATTCAGCACTGCTGAAAGTCAACAAATTTCCGGTATGCCCGGAGCAGAAGACATTACTATAGACCTGCGTACAGGGTTGGCATTGGTGTCTTCCTGTGACAGGAGAAAAGTAAGCAAAGGTGAGTCTGTGAAAGGGGCCATTTATCTTTTGGACTTCATGGCAACATCCCCCGTATTTGAAGACCTGACAGCAAATTTTGATCAGTCTGATTTCAGACCTCATGGTATATCCTTGTACACAGATCCTCAGGACAGTACCAAATGGCTTTTTGTAGTTAATCACAGGATTTCAGGCCATTCGATAGAAATTTTCCAATATACGGATACTTCATTGGTTCATTCTGAAACCATCAAAAGCACTTTAATGAAAAAACCCAATGATGTAGTTGGCGTTGGAAAAAGGTCATTTTATTTTACCAATGATCATAACAGTGATGGTGGTAGTTTTTCAAGTTTTGAAGACTATTTACTGATCGGTACAGGAAGTGTGGTATTTTACGATGGTAAGGAAATGAAGTTGATGGATGAAGGTATCCGATATGCCAACGGTATTAATGCAAGTAAAGACGGCAAAAAGTTATATGTAGCTGCCTGTACAGATGGAAGCATAAATGTTTATGATCGGGATCCATTCAAAAAAACAGGAAACATAAACTGCAAAACCGGTGTGGACAATCTGGAGTGGGATACCGAAAGTAATCTATGGGTAGGCGCACATCCGAAATTACTAAAATTTCAGAGACATTCTAAAGATTCACAAAAAAGAAGCCCATCTCAGGTACTGAAAATCAATCTTCAAAACCCTGAAAAACCGGAGATTTCAGAAATCTATGTCAATGATGGAAATCCTCTTTCGGGTTCATCAGTGGCAGCAGTTTACAAAGACAGACTCCTTATTGGTGGTGTGTTTGATGATGGTGTAATGCAAATAATACAAAAGAAGTAATATCTCAATATCGAAGCAAAGGATATGTTTGATATCCTCGTCATATTGCTGCATCAAATCTTCAATATCAAAAAAGATTTTACAAACTTACCCCATCTTTCTATCGTTAGTTTACCTGATTTTTGAGTTTGAATGATTTTATAGCTCTGTAATTCAAATCATAACTGACCCCAACTTCAAGCAATGAACCGGAAGCTTCACGCAGGTCAACAAAAAACTTCCTTATCGCAAAAGAAAACTGTATATTTTGCGTGAATACATATGGTGAATTATAATAATACAAGGGTTTCGGTCGGAAAACAGGCAAACGCCAAGCAAATATAAGTCCTGGACTCTAGCCATCAGTGCTATATCCGTCTTTCGTGTTGGCATCTGAATTAAATACCAGATTCATACGGCAATAATCCACTTCCATAGCAATACTCCATCTGGATCTATGATATCCCAATGTCGGCCCGATGATAATCATAGATGGATATTTCCCTTGGGGCAAAGTTGTAATAATAGGAAAAAATAATTTGCGTTTTGTTCCATACACATTCATGTTAAATCCAGCAAGTATGTTTTTAGTTTTATAGAAAAAATTAATCTCAGCATATTGAAAGAAAATCGATCTATCATCACCGGTTGATTGGCTTCTCGGTAATATTTCGGGAAGAAAATTTTTAAAAAATAAATAGTCTCAGTGGGTATGCCACCGTCTATTGCAGACTCAAATAAAATAAATGGTGCATTGATTTTAAAAATACTGTCCTGAATAGCCTTGTCACTCACGCCATTGATTTCAGACAATTTCCCCACACCCATGATATCTACAAGATAAATCAATTCAATAGATTTGCCATCTAAACTGTCCCGTTGCTCTTGTGTAAATTCAATGCCCAATACTTTGACTGCAAGGGCCGTTTGACCCATTACAGGTTTTGCCAATCTGAAAGAATCCTGCTGACCAAATCCATAAACTGTCAGATAAAAAAACAGGATATAACCGATACACCACCTTTTGAAATGGTATTTTAATAAAAATTTCATCAAATCCTTGTTTATGACTACAAATGTAAAAATAAAAGGCATTAACTGATAGTTTCAAATAACCATAAGATGAGTTTCAATAAAAATGTGGTGTGCGGACCTGAACACAAGAATAGAATTATGGGTAAATAAAATGTTTGACCGTTTTATAAAACATCTTCCGCCCTAAACACCCATTTTGAAGACTTGTCGATTGCTTGCCTCAAAAGTAAATTTAATTGTCCAATATGGTGTTGTACATGCCTAAGGTTGTATAATAAAATTTCCAACACAGGATAATCCATATCGTCCGTGTCCAAATCTTCAATAAAACGTTCTCCAAGTTTTTCTGCTGTCAAACCATTTATAAAATAATTACACTTTTTAAGACTTTGATTCAGATACTCGAGCATCTCCGTTTTACTATACAACTTATCTGGCATTAAATCATCAATGGCATGCTCGGGTACTTCATTTGCTTCTTTGATAGTAAAAGGTAATTTTGCAGAGAACTCACTTGGAGGCAAAGTCAGGTAGTAATCCAAAAATAACAGATGATGAAAGGTGATTTAAAAAAATTGCTTGTTCTCATTTAAAAAATTTTCAGGACACAGCAAAATGACATTTTCCAGCATATTAATACTTGCGTCAAACTGTCTCCATAAACTCCCTTTTATCTTATCAATCATATAGTTTAAATTAACTATGACATACCATTAAGGAAAGGGAATGGTTAGTATAAATATTATTGAAGCCAGAAACGTGACAACAGAAAATAACATATAAATCAGCTTCAATTTATATCTTCTTACTGTTGCAGACATGCCGGCGAAAAACAATACTACAGTAAATAAAACGGTAGATAAAGTAAATTTATCTCCATTGCTGTTGGCTTCATCTCCGTCACTGATCATCCCATAAGATTCACTCCATAATACAATGGCTGAATCAATACGAGATTCATAGTCTTTGATAACTATTTGATTGGATTCGTCGTAAGCTTTATATACTTCTTCCATTTCTTCATCCGTACCATCCTCTTCAATCATTTTTCTAAACGGTTCTGAAAGATAACCTTTATAAAATTCTGCATTTTGAACATCGTTTCTATCATCTGCATTTTTGAATTGTGAAAACATAATACCGTCCTGAAAATCTCTGAACTCCTGTGTATTCATATCAGAAAGTCCTTCCAGGTACATAGTGGATGCTTCTGTAAGCGTAGTCACTGCCCCTGTATACTTTTGTGACATATTTCCACCCCAAAGGGCAGAATAATATGCGGACGCTGCTCCCAAAATGGTAGCAATTCCAATAATGGCAGCGCCAAGATAATCTAGCTTAAATGCTTTTTCTTCTTCGTTCAGATTTTTCATCCACATGTTAAATTCGTTTTTGTTTTGTTTGATCTAATTTTATAATAATTTGTTTACCCCAAATTTTACCATTTTAGGAGGATAAATACATTTTAGGCACAAATATACACCAACACCTTACCATTCCAAATTTTTAATAGCTTACATCATCTTTAAAGAAAACTAAATTCAATCATCTATTAAAAATATTTTAATGGTACATGTTCACATCCTTTTTTTATCTTTAGCCATAGGTACTCATAATTATCATTTTGCCGATAAAACCACGACTTTTATCTAAAGCATTTTAAGAAATGATTGATAGACGCTTTATTTGCATATATTTACCACATTATTGGTATTAAATCATATGATAGTATTTTTAAAAATAGTATGGGAAAGTCTACAACAAGCACTTGGTTCGTTGAGAGGCAACAAGCTCAGGACATTTTTGTCTCTTCTCGGTATTACCATAGGCATCTTTTGTATCATCACTGTAAAATCAGCGGTTGACTCACTCCAAGCCAATATTGTATCAGGATTTAATGAGTTGGGCAGCGATGTGATTTATCTGGATAAAATGCCCTGGAATGAGGATCCGGGTGAAAATTTCTGGAAATATGCCAAAAGACCTGATGCTTCGTATGAAGATTATACGGCTATAAAAAAGAAATCAAAGCTGACAGAAAATACTTCATATACTATATTTACGGGAGGTCGTACGGTAAAACATCTGACCAACTCTGTATCCAATGCATTTATAATGGGATCGACTTTTGAATATGCAGCCATACAAAATCTAAAAATAGCTGAAGGCAGATACTTCTCTACCAATGAATATGAAACCGGAGCCAATAAAGTCATTCTTGGCTATAAAGTATATAATGAACTTTTTAAAAGTCTGGATGGCATAGGCAGAGAAGTAAAGCTTTTTGGTCAGGACTTTCAGGTCATCGGCTATATGGAGTCAGAAGGTGACAACGCATTCAATTTTATAAATTTTGATGATGTCATATGGATGGGGTACAATAGTGTTAAAAAATTTATAAACGTCCGCGATGAGTCTACCGTCGGCCGAATGCTGAATGTAAAAGCTGCACAGGGAGTTGAAATGACAGAACTAAAGGGAGAAATAGCAAGTATCATACGATCTGTAAGACGACTAAAGCCACTGGAAGGGGATAACTTTGCCCTCAATGAATTGTCAATGCTGGCACAAGTGCTTGACAAGGTGTTTAGTGTACTGAACATAGCCGGGTTTATTATAGGGATATTTGCATTGGTAGTTGGTATGTTTAGTGTAGCCAATATCATGTTTGTTTCAGTCAAAGAACGTACTTCAATTATTGGTATCAAGAAAGCATTGGGAGCCAAACGTTATATTATACTCATGGAATTTCTTATAGAAGCGATCATACTTTGTATCTTAGGTGGACTGATTGGCTTAGCCTTAGTCTTTATAATCCTTAAGATAATATCTATGCTCATACCGTTTGCCATGACCATGTCTCTGACTAATATGGCCATTGGTGTGTTTTCATCTATTATTGTTGGCATTATATCTGGAATACTACCAGCATTACAGGCATCAGGGATGGACCCGGTAGAAGCCATCAGAGCTTAAGTATACATTTACCATTCCACAACCACCTTGCCCGTGGATTTTCTGGATTCCAGAAATTCATGAGCAGCGGCCATTTCTGAATATGGAAATATTTTGCTTACTTGTGGTTTGATGATTCCTTCCTTGGCCATGCTAACTACATTGGTAAGTATGTCATTAAATACAGTGGGTTTAAAATCAGCGATTCGCAGCATGTTGACCGTAATAATCGATTTGGACTGCATCAGTAAAGAAATAGGAGAAAATAAACCAAATCCCCATAACATACTGAAGAGTTTTAGTTTATTTTTTGTGGATTCCATTTGTTGTGCAGCACCATAACAAATCATCTTTCCGCCCGGTGCGAGCAATTTCATTCCTTTTTTAAATACAGTACCTCCAATACTGTCGAATACCACATCTATTTTTTCTCCACTTTCTTTGATACTTTTATAAAAATCAACTTTGGTATAATCTATGGGATAATCCACACCTGCCTGCTTCAAATAATCCTGTTTGCCGGTCGAAGCAGTACCATAAACGATACAGCCCCGATGTTTGGCCATTTGTACCAACAGACTTCCTACCCCGCCCGCGGCTGCCTGAACCAGCACGCGTTCACCGTGATGTAAGGTAGCACAGTCTTCGGCACAATAATATGCCGTACACGCTTGTGTCGCCAAGACAGTAGCTTCCGCCATATTCATACCATCAGGAATAGCCGCAATACCGTTTTTATTGGTCGTAACATACTCAGCATATCCGCCAAATCGGGTCATGGCTACCACTTTTTGACCTATCGTAAATTCAGTCACGTTATTACCCAGTTCCACCACTTCACCGCTGATATCATAGCCAAGCAAAGCCGGATTTGCAGGTGCATCGGGATAAAGGCCCCTCCGAGCGATCACATCTGCAAAATTCAACCCGGAATATTTAACTTTTATAAGCACTTCGTCTGCTGTCGGTTTTGTCAGTTGGATATCCCGAATTTCAAATGCTTGTTGTGCTTCCCCATATTTGATCAGAAATATAGCTTTCATGGTGTCTCTTAATTTTGAATTTTACGATTATTGTTGGCTGATTTGTTTCAAAATACAAAAGTACAGATTTCAAGTATAAAATATACTAGGAAGTGATCAAATATCATGTCAAATTATTTACCTTTGATATATCCAAACAATATAGATCTTCATGGATGTTAAAATATATACTGGACAGGCTGTAAATATGGGTACAAAATTAATCAACACCATTCCATTTATAGTCAATAATAAGCTGTGGCGCGGATTTTTTGATCACAAACTAGTACTGGTTATATCTGTTTTGGCAGCTGTTATAATACCTTGGTCAGTATTTAAATATATTGAGTCAAAAGCTGCTTTTTTAAGCACATATTCCCTTGCCGGAAAAAATATAGCGACAGCAGACATAAATAATTCTATAAACTTCCAATCATTATTTGAAGGCGGCAATAAATGGCTTATCCTTATTTTGATACAAATGCTCGTAGTGTATTTTTCCAATAAAACCATAGAGCATCTATCGGGTGTTACCATACATATGTCGGGAAAAGAAATGATCCAATCTCAGTTCAGAACAGTGGTGATTGTCGTCAGAAACTGGATATTTGAATTAATTATTGGTATAGGTATTGCGATAGTTATTGGTATTTTCGGACCGGACTTTCTGGAAGAATGGTTAAAATTTGCCGTCGGTTGTTATTTTGTAGGATATCTCTTTATTGATAATTATAATCACACATTTGCAATAGATATAAAAAACAGTTCAACCATCGTCAGAAGGCATGCGGGTGCAGCTCTAGTGATTGGGTTTGTTGCCAAAATACTTTTTTTGCTTCCTATAGCAGGTGCACTAATTGTATCGTTTATATGTTCAGTAGGTGCAACTTGGTATATGCATACAAGTGAAGACAGACATGCGGGTGTTGAGGCATTTTCAGATTAGTTAAAATAGAATTTTAAAAGTAATTATTTGAAAAAAGTAGCCATATTTTTATTTATTCTGAGCATAAATTTACCTTTTGTATTGACAAAGATGGTCTTACAATGGCAAAAAAAATTGGTTCGCAGAGAAGTGAAAAGTATGATCAACGTTGGCTTGAAAGATCCGGATTTATTAAAGTTCACGTTTGCTAAAAAGGATATCAATACATTACTCAAATGGGAAAAAAAAGATGAATTTGAGTACTTTGGGCAAATGTATGATATCGTCAGATCTAATGAATCAAAAGACTCTATCACTTATATGTGCTGGAAAGATGACAATGAAAGTGCCATCAAAAAAAAGCTCAACACCCTATCAGAAATAGTATGGCATAAAAATTCCAATAATAAAAATCACAACGAAAGAAAATCTGATTTCTACAAAACTCTGATATGTCCTGATCAATGGTCAATGGTGCATCATTGGTCCTTCAAAGCAAGTGATAAAACTAAACCAATTTCGCCTTCAAATATTTTTTTTAATTCTTTTCTAAAAGGTCCAATCAGTCCACCGCCGGAGTATGATAAACGCCTAATTCCTATGATTCTTTTGTGTGCATAAAGTCTTCTTAAGTGTGGAAGTGTGTTGATAATCATCTGTAATTACACTTTAGAAAATGATTATCTATCTGAAAATCAAAAGGTGCCGGTATTTCAAACCAAAGACATAAAATGTAGGTATACATCCGGGATTTTGTATTAGAGATTGTCTAACTTATTCCAAAAAATTTCGAAAACCAACTATTTTCCTTTGATTTAAATCAGTGGTTTGCTTTGAACCCCTTATTTATTTCATTAATATGAATGGATTTTGATTTTACAACAGACTTCCGAATGTAAATCTTTAAACATCTTCAATTTGTATGGAGATGATTTGTACTAATCTTTTGTATAATATTGAAAGATCAATGTCGGAGATGTATAAGAGATAAAGATATAATTTCAATCTATACGGCACGTGCCAGTAAATTAATTTTTTAAATGCTAAAAAAACCAAAATGCAGTATATTAAAATTATTATCATGGTCATATTTTCTTTTATCGTTCTATGTACTGTAAGTGCTCAAACCATAACAGTCACTGATGCTGCAAGTGGTTTGCCTTTGGAAGGTGCTGTCATCAGTTCACAAGACAAAATGTTTAGTGTAACCACTGATGTAAATGGGCAAGCTGACATAAGTCAACTGATAATTTCATCAACTATATTAAATATTGCTCTTTTCGGGTATCAAACCATAGAAATTTACTCCTATAAAAATGATAGCACAAATCCGATTATTGTTTTGACTCCTAAATCATTTGATCTCGATCAAGTTGTTGTGTCTGCCACCAAATGGAGTCAGTCTTCATTGTATTTGCCGCAAAAAGTGGCAACTTTAAAAGCAAAAGACATTGCTTTCCAGAATCCACAGACCGCTGCTGATCTTTTAGGATTTTCAGGAAGTGTTTTCATTCAAAAAAGCCAGCAGGGAGGCGGAAGTCCTATGATCAGAGGATTTGCGACCAATAGGCTCCTGTATGCGATAGATGGTGTCAGAATGAACACAGCCATCTTTCGGGCCGGAAATGTACAAAATGTCATTTCTCTGGATGCTTTTGCTATAGAAAGTGCTGAAATACTATTTGGTCCTGGTTCAGTTATCTACGGCAGTGATGCCATAGGTGGAGTAATGGCTTTTCAGACCCTAACACCAAAATTCTCTAATTTCAGCAACAAGTTTGCAGTGAATGGAAACGTAACATTAAGACATTCTACGGCAAATAATGAAAAAACAGGCCATTTTGATTTGAATACTGGTGGAAATAAATTTGCTTCAGTGACAAGTGTCAGCTACAATGATTTTGGCAACTTGCGGATGGGAAGTCGCGGTCCTGATGAATATCTTAAAAAACTGGACGTAGTGAGACAAGGAAATAAAGATGTCATTATTGTAAATAAAGATTCCTTGGTACAAGTACCTTCCGGCTATGCTCAATTTAATCTGATGCAAAAATTCAGATATGCTGCATCTGAAAACTGGGACATTCAATATGCTTTCCATTACAGTGAAACATCCGAATACTCCAGATACGATAGGCACATCAGGTACAGAAATGGTCTTCCGAGATATGGCGAATGGAAGTACGGTCCGCAAAAATGGATGATGAATCAGCTGACTGTAACGAACAACCGAATAACCGGATTATATGATCAGATGAGTATCAGACTGGCATACCAACGATTTGAAGAAAGCAGAATAGACAGAGATATAGACAAACCTACCAGACATATAAAAACAGAAAAAGTAGGGGCTTATTCTTTGAATATTGATTTTTCCAAGACCATTTCAGATCCGGGAAATATTAATTATGGATTTGAAGCAGTTGTAAATGATGTAAAATCAAGCGGTTTGGATGAAGATATTATTCTTAATTCCAGTGTAATTGGTGCAGCAAGATATCCACAAGCAACTTGGTCATCTTATGCAGCATACATCAACTACGACCATAGATTTTCTGACAAAGTCAATGTTCTGGTTGGAAGCCGCTACAATCACTTTTCATTAAATGCGGTGTATGACACTACATTTTATCCTATTCCGTTTACCGATGTAAAAAGTAACAATGGTGCTTTGACAGGAAGTATTGGTGCTATATACAGACCAAATTTGACCACAGCTTTGATGGTAAATTTATCTACCGGATTCAGGTCTCCAAATGTGGATGATTCGGGTAAGGTCTTTGATGTAGTAGCGGGTTTTGTTACTGTCCCCAATCCAAACCTGAGCGCAGAATATGCTTACAACGCTGAAATCGGACTAGTAAAAGTGATTAGCGATGTTATAAGAGTAGATCTAAATCTGTATTATACCAGACTCGATGATGCACTCGTCAAAAGACCTTATCAGCTTAACGGACTCGATAGTATTTTATACAATGGCATACTGAGCAAAGTAGAAGCCATTCAAAATGGAGCTTTGGCTACAGTAAAAGGATGTTCGGCTGGAGTTGAAATAAAACCGGGTAGTGGATTTACTTTGATTTCAAAATACAATATTCAGTCAGGTGAGGAAGAACTGGATAATGGCAATGTCAGTCCTTCCAGACATGCTGCACCCAATTTTGGTACTACCATTTTTTCCTGGACAAAAAATAAGTTGATGGTTGCTTTTAGTAGCATGTATAGTGATGGCAAAACATTTGATCAATTGGCTGCTGAAGAACAGAACAAACCTGAGATCTATGCAAAAGGAAGTGATAACAAACCATATTCTCCTTCCTGGACCATATTTAATGTAAAATCGTCCTTTATCATCAGTAAAAATATAACATTGCTCGCTGGCATTGAAAATATAACAGACATAAGGTACAGACCATACAGTTCGGGGATTGTCGCTGCCGGAAGAAATTTTATTTTTTCAGCATCTCTTAAATTTTAATGTAATGGTGTGAATCCTGTGTAAGTATTTTGTTGGTTAAGTTATCACAATGTAAATTTCTTAATCCATGTAAATTCATCCCCACACACTTAAGATACTCCCAAATTTACCCTGAGAATTCAATAAAAGGAATTGATTATCAATGTAGTAAACATTTTTTTATATAAATTTAAGTGTACATGTTTTATTTTGGTAGTATGCAAAATATGTGCACTCCACTTAATCTTTTGTCTTATGCAGACATCAGTTATTTTTTACCCTTATTCCTTTGGAATGCCTGCCAAGAAAAAAAGGTGATTATGAAGCACCGCTCATTCACGAATCTCTTCCTACCATTTACATGTTCTTTCGCTTCTCTTATTGTTATATTCGACCTTTCAGGTTTACTAAGTCTTTTTTTATATCGACATAAGTCATTGATTAATAAATAATTGTGCACATAAGACGATATACATGCTTACCTAACCACCCGCTTAGCGGTTCACTGCGTCAAAGGATTGTCTGCCTTAGATATTTCGCACTGTACTTCCTTCTTATTCACCATCGATTGTTTTTTGAACGAGTTCCAAGTCAACGACTTTTCTAATAAAATTTGCATTATAAATTCAACTGGCACTAGTGCTCTGTCCAGATAAATAAATGACTATAGATCATGGAATGAGCTTTATTTTAAAATTTTGTCAATCAACTGAAGTTCCTCCCTGGTAAAATGATAATTTTTCAGGCATTGTATGGAATCAGTAACTTGCTCAGGCTTACTGACACCTATCAAAACAGATGTGATTCGTTCATCTTTAAGTATCCAGGCCAAGGCCATTTGTGCCAGGTTTTGTCCCCGATTTTCAGCCAATCTATTCAATTCCCGGATTTTAGCAATGGTCGCATCTGTCACTGCAGATTCATCGATGGCACCATTTCCTCTATGCGAATTAGCTCTAGAACCTTCTGGTATCCCATTCAGATATTTATTGGTAAGCAGACCCTGAGCCAATGGTGAAAACGAAATACATCCTACGCCGTTCTCTTTTAATACATCCATTAATCCATCTTCTACCCATCTATCAAACATAGAATATTTTGGCTGATGGATAAGACAAGGTGTGCCTAATTTTCTTAAAATGTCAAATGCTTTAGCTGCTTCTTCTGGTTGATAACTGGATATCCCAACATATAGTGCTTTGCCCTGTCTGACCATCAAATCAAGTGTCGTCATGGTTTCTTCCAATGGTGTGTAGGGGTCAGGACGATGATGATAAAAAATATCCACATAATCCAGGCCCATCCTTTTTAAGCTTTGGTCCAGACTCGCTACCAGATATTTTTTTGACCCCCAGTTTCCATAAGGCCCTTCCCACATGCCCCAACCCGCTTTAGTTGATATCACCAGTTCATCCCGATAAGGGATAAAGTTATTTTTGAATATTTTTCCGAAATTCTCTTCGGCCGAACCTGGTGGCGGACCATAGTTATTGGCCAGATCAAAGTGGGTAATACCATGGTCAAAGGCCAATTTTAAAATACTTTCCGCATTTTGAAATGAATCAATATGACCGAAATTATGCCAAAGTCCAAGAGAAATGGCCGGCAGCATCAATCCACTTTTTCCGCATCTGCGGTATTCCATGTTTTGGTATCTTTCCGAATTTGCTTTGTATGTCATTGTAGATGTTTATGGTTGGTTTTAAAATTAGATTATAAAGTTTTGGGGACAAATTAGGCATAATTTTGGGAATTGTCAGGATCTATCTCGAATAGGAAAAAAGCTTTTTCTTTATGCTATTAACCATCCTCTATAAAGTAACTTGCAAATAATCCCCCGTTAGGAGTAACCTCTGCCTATGTCTTTGTGTTGCCAAATTTTTAATTTCAATGTGAACTTGAGCATCCATCAAGTATCCATTATATCTATCTCCATTAAACTTTCAAGACCATTATGGTTTTGTTGGCTAATCTACATTCAATCATCCGCTATCCTGTGCTCATTTATCGCTAAGATCTTGATACTTCGATATATAAATTATGGCATAGCCACAGTAACACAACGATCACTCAAGACTTGACAGCCAATGGTGCAAACTACCCGAGCTGAAGGACCATTTTTTGATAAATATTCCATTAACTCAGGCTTGCATCTTTATTTTTCCACTCCATGACCAAAACCACACTAAAACCTATAATGATTGACACCAAAGTCACCCATACTTTGGGCGATGACATCCAATAGTCTGCAGGTAGTACATTCACCTCTTTCAGAATTTTTATTTTTTCAGGATCAAAAGTTTTCAGTATCTCTAGAGAAGTAATTTGCTTAGTCAACTCTGTTTCTTTGTCCAAAATCAAATCAATATTGCGCCATGGCCATATTTTATATAATGATCCAATCAGAAAACCAGTAAGCAGGACAAATGTGTGTTCTCTATGATGTGAAAATAGCCAAGACAATATCCTTGAAAACCAGGTAATCCCTATAATACAACCTAAAGCAAAGATTGCTATAATATACATGCTGTGCGTATCAAAATTAACCAGACAACTTTTGAGTGATGGTATGATCAAAGTATACATGCCCATCAGAAGAAGCATAAAACTACCCGAGATCCCGGGGAGAATAAATGCCGAGATGGCCACCATGCCTGCCAGAAATATATACAATGGATGTGTACTGCCTTCCGCAGGTGAAACCATAGAAATAAAAAGTGCAATACCAGCACCTGTCACTAAGGCTATGACCCTAGAGATATTCCACTTATCTGTGTGTCTTCCTATGAGTATCGCTGATGATATTACAAGTCCAAAAAAGAATCCCCATAGTGGTTCCGGATAATATTTCATCATCCAAGTAATGACAAATATGCCAGTAACTATACCAGCAGCCATACCCGAACCCAGACTTAACAAAAACCATCCATTGATTTTGCCCCATATTTTCTTAAAATCACCTTTAAATAAAAGCCTAAAAAGCTCAAAGTCAAATGCTTTAATCGAATTTAAAAGGTCTTCATAAATTCCAGTGATAAAGGCAATGGTTCCACCAGACACTCCCGGTATGACTTCAGCTACACCCATTGCAGCCCCTTTCAGCATTGTCGAAATATTAAATTTCATACCTATCGCTTATCGTTTATTTTTAATAATTGTTAATACGTTAATTATCATGAGCTCGCGTCTTAATATTTTTGTCCAGCACTACTGGCTCTTCCTTAACCAATAATTGCGGTTCACTTGCATCAATAATAGGTTGACCTGCATTTACCCAGGCTGTATAGATCAAAGAACCAATGGCATGGATAGAAGATCTCATCTGCTCTTCCACCATGGCGCCAAGTGCTTTGGTATAGGCTTCTGCATACTCCGGACATTGTATTCTAATGGTTTGCCCCAATCTTTCATCATAACAATACTGCAGGTCAGAATCAAACTCTTTGCTTAGTCTTTTTTCAACCAGAAGTACACTGTCCAAATGACCATGGGCTTTAATTACAATATTCCAAATATAGTCTCTGGGGTTTTCTATATAGTCGGCTTTGCCTACAAAAAAATCATACTCCCTCTCTGCAAACAATTCTGGTATACGAGACTCCCAAAATGCATGAATACCTACCTGATCTGTAAGTTGTCCATTATAATTTGTCGTAGTGTGGAGAGGCACATGAGCATCACTGATGTAATGTCCATATTCTGCAGAAATCCTTAATATGGCAACCTTATCTTTTATTTCAAAAGCTCTGGTAAGCTTGCTTAATGTTGTCTCAAGATGGTAGGGAACTATACCATGCTGTGAAAAATGATCTTCTATAAGTACATCAATTTTATTCTGTTGAAAATAGCTGGTATTAAACAATTCATCGAGATCATACCCTGAAAGTCGCCACTCATCTTCGTAATATAAGGGCTTTATTACCTTTTTCCAGTATTTCACAAAAGTGGGATAATCGATACCCAAGTGGACGCCCCCCAAATAATTGGTGTGCAGGAAAAATGAATCAGTCGTTATTTTTTTATCAAAATACAATGAATCTGTACCTGAAACGAACTTAATTTTACAATGTTTGATGATCGCTTCTTCAAAGTCTCGTGGTACATTTGGAAAAGGGATTTTATCCCACTGATCAATATCAATATAGTGTCTTACCCCTTCATGTTTTGTAGCATATCTTCTTTTGTCAGGATCGATGGCATGTTCCGTCATGTACTCGATATTTCTTTTATAGAAGCCTATCAATTCCGGAGGCAACGTAAAAACAGCCATCCTGTTGATCAGTCTGTGCCCATAGAATCCCCACGCTTCGGGCTTTACCATGGAAGTCATCAGTATTAGTATTATACCAAAAAAGAAGGAAGGGTAAAATCTTTTTAAATGCAAATCTTAAGAATTAATAAATTATAATGCAAGATATTTCGTTTTTTGAATAGTGATTAATAAAATTTTAGATATTAGTGAGTTTACCTCAAATGATTAGTTTCAGTTTTTTATATTCACAAGGCTGCCCGTACCAAAAAAATCCTGATATCCACGAAATAAATCTCCAAAAACACGGTTTTGTACTGTGTAAAAATCACGATCATCCACCGACACAAATAATCGGTTTTGTGCTCTGATTTCAGCAGGGCTTCTGGAATTACCATTACCTGATTCAAAGTCATCATAGGCAAAAAACTTATATACCCGGTTTGATCCGTCTTTTCTTTTCAGTTCGATAATGCAATTGGGTACTTTAAAAATGACTGAATCCTTGAGCGGATAATCATTCATTAGTTTTTCCGCCCCTAAACTTTCAAAACCTGATAAGTATGTGTTAATTAATCGTTTGTTTTCAGGAATAGAAAGTTTTAATCCATTGTTGATTAATGGTTTTACAGACGATGATGCCCCTTTATTTTCTATGATAAATGAAGATGAATTTTGCTTTGGATATTCTACTTTTACGTAGTCTATATCATTGGCTTGATCTTTAAAAATGTATTTATCCCTGAAATTTTCTATCGGTTGTTCAAATCTTGATCTCAGACCACCACCTAAGCCAGGTAAATGCATCGCATATGGTTGTGATGATCCACCCAATATCATGTAAGTTCCATCTCCTTTTTGTGTATCGCTACCGATAAAAAAGATTCGCGATGGCTGACTGTTATTTTCATATACGTCTACCTGAATACCACTTTTCTTAATGCTTTCCACTATAGTAGGAGTAGCTGCTTTGGATGGAACAAACAACATTCTCATTCCTGTCAAAACTTTTTCAACATTTACAAATACAGCAGCGTCTACAGCGTATTTGTCATTAACTTTCCATTGTTTTCCTTCACGCTTGAAAACAAGTGGTTGTAATTTAGTATGCTTGATGACTATTTTTTGAACATCAGCTATGGCCTCTACTGTAAAACCCCGATCAGCGGTAACCATTCCTTTCTTATTATCTTTTTCATTTCTTATCAGAAAATATGCGCACGCACTTAACACTGCCAATAGTAAAAAAAGAATTCCTAACCTTTTCACAAATCTGGTTTTATTACATTAATACATTTTATCAGGACGCATACCTTCTTCTTCGAAAATACTGATATACCAATCCGAATAAAGCCAAAAGTAATACAGGAAGCCCGACATTTATAAATTGCCACCATGATTTTTCCTGTTTTGTCCTGACGGTGTCCAATAAACGCAGTTTTATTTCCTTGGATCTGGATTCAAGTATATTATTTTCGTCCAGCATGTACTCTACCGCATTCAAAATAAAATCTTTATTTCCTTTATAAAATCGTCTTTCCCACTTATTATAGCCAATATCTTCTGTATCACCGGTGGTAGTATTGATAAGATTTTTGGCAAAATCAGAATCTGATATTACAATCTGTTTGGCAGGAATACTTCTGTCTTTAAATTTTACTCCGATTCTATCCAGCATACCCTGAAACTCAGGAGTAAGTCTATTCTTAAAAAATGATTCAAATTCTCCTTCGAGCAAATAAGCTACCGGTCGATTTCCATCCTTAAACTTAGACGGATCCGGATCTACTTTGAGTATTTCAAACGACAACCTAACTGGAGAAAGTTGTGATCTTGAATATTTAGAACTTTTTAGCAAAATTGTTTTCTTAACATTGCCTTCTGTCTTTACAGTATCAATCGTACTTGGGAAAAAAAGATTTACTCTATCTATATTCTTAACAATTGGGTGTTGGATATCGGAAGTTGCTGCCATATGATACATCCATGGAAACAGCTTGGTCTGAGGTTTATCACCCGACATGCCCACTACCTGTGGGATTGAACTGCATTCCAGATCTACTATCAGATCCGGCATGATACGCACACCATATTTAAATAACATATCATCAAGGCCTGTGGCTATATCTACGGGCACAAAAAACCTGTACTTATTGATACTATCCAATGAAACCAGAAATTTATCTATCAGCCAGATTATCTTACCTCCACTCATCAGGTATTGATCGAGTTTAAATTGGTTTTGAAGTGTCATGGGTGATTTAGGCCCTGCAAGGATAACCAGATCTATGGTACTATCCAGCTTCACCAATGTGTCGAGACTGACTCTCCCTACCCTATGGAATCTTCTAATCTCACTTTCCAATCTGAAAGTCTGGTCTTCTTCCCACTCTCCATTGCCTTGAGTGAACAGAATATTTTTTGGCCTGTCTGATTGCAATTTCTGGAAAGCATTTGCAAATTTGTATTCCAGCAAAGCTACAGAATTATTGAGAATGACCTCTTCATCATCTCCCGGTTTCTGTTCTTCCAGCAAATTGACAATATATTTCTTCTGTCTGTAATTGATGATGGCAAAAGGGAATACTGCTTTCTGCACCAATTGAGTACCATCTGAGTAACTCAGAGAAATAGGAATGATATTTTCTGCCTGAAGGAGCTTTTTCTTCTGTTCCAACTCCTTTACAGAGCCAACTGTCGGATCTTCAAATTCAAAAACTATATTGGGATTTATATCTCGAAATTTATTTAGTATATCAAGCACAGAAGATTGCAATCGTTTAAATCCCGCCGGAAATTCACCATCAAGGAGGACACGAATACTCATATTGTCTTCAGCACTCGCCACAATCTTTGTGGTATTTTCACTAACTGTAAACCTATTATCTTCGGTAAGATCAAATTCGGCATATACAAATGAGCCAATAACATTGAACACAAAAACTATAGCAACCACCAGCAGTAACTGTATATATCGATTGGAAGAAGGCAAATTCATACTTAGAAGTTTTACTTACGATTTTCCATGACAGTGACGGTAGCATAAATGAATACGAATATCACTGATATGAAATAAACAATATCTCTGCTATCTATCAATCCTTTACTGATGCTATTGTAATGGTAATTTATACCCAATTTCTGGATAAAAAGATCAAAATTTGCGGCAAAAACTGGCATTCTGGCTATGTAGGTAAAAGCCCAGTGGAAAAAAAAACAAAAAAAAGCGCCTAATATAAACGCTATAATCTGGTTGTTGGTGAGCGTTGATGCAAACATACCGATAGCAACAAATGCGCCTGATAGAAAAATCAAACCTATATAGGATCCGAAAATAGCACCTGAATCCAGATTTCCCACCGGAGAGCCCAATTGATATACGGAGAAATAGTAGATCAAAGTCGGTAGTAATGCAAATATCACCAGACTAAAATTTGCGAGATATTTTCCAAGTATTATTTGGAAGGTTGTCAATGGTTTGGTATAAAGAAATTCAATAGTTCCCCTTGCTTTTTCTTCTGCAAAACTTCTCATGGTAACAGCCGGTATCAAAAATAAAAAAACCAATGGTGCTATAGAAAACAGCTGATCCATGGTAGCAAAATTATAATCAAGCACACTGGTATCAGAAAAAACCCACATAAAAAGACCAATAGAAATAAGAAACACACTAATGACCAGATATCCGATCAATGAACTGAAGAACGTGTTTATTTCTTTATAATAAACACTAAACATCAGAAGTCGATTTGGTCAGTTTTCTGAAAATATCCTCGACATTGGCCTTATCTTGCCTCATTTCTAGTAGGGTAAGGCCGTTTTTTACCGCTGCATCAAAAATAGATTTGCGAATATCACTGTGGCTATCTGATGTGAAAGTAAACTGTCCATGATCACTGATGACGTCAGCAATACCATCAATATGAGAAAAAAGAACAGGAGAGATATTCTTCTGCGCAAATTCAACATGAATAATCTGGTTGGCTGACATTCTGTTGCTAAGTTTTTCGATGGATTCATTTGCCACCAACAAACCATCACTGATGATCAAGACACGATCGCAAAGAGCCTGTACTTCCTGCATGATATGAGAAGAAAAAATCACTGTTTTCTCTTTTCCGAGTTCTCTGATCAGACTTCTGATATCAACCAACTGATTCATATCCAATCCTGAAGTGGGTTCATCTAATATAAGAACCTTTGGGTCATGTATGATAGCCTGCGCCAATCCTACTCTTTGACGATATCCTTTAGAGAGCGTTCCAATAATTTTATTCTGCTCTTTTCCCAGCCCTGTCATCTCAATGATTTCGCTTATTCTGGCATTTTTATTTTCTATTTTGTGAATGCTGGCCACAAACTGAAGAAACTCCTTAACATACATTTCTTCATAGAGCGGATTGTGCTCAGGAAGATAACCTATCTGCTTTCTTACCATCAGCGGCGATGTCCTGATATCATATCCTTCCACTTCTGCT
>Ga0105047_10003738_pt1 | contig 26721 bp, 28 predicted proteins | sample MAT04_FD_78384 | JGI IMG/M metagenome (GOLD analysis project Ga0105047, IMG submission 78384) | Freshwater microbial communities from Lake Fryxell liftoff mats and glacier meltwater in Antarctica - MAT-04 (megahit assembly) | ecosystem: Environmental > Aquatic > Freshwater > Ice > Liftoff... | reverse complement strand
GCCGGTGGCGGCCATCACGGAGTAGTCCCCTTGCCCAACTGAAAGTACTCGACCTAACTCGGATTTTGGCGGGGCCGGTTGCCAGCCGCTTTCTTAGCGGTTTTGGAGCAAACGTGTTGAGGATTGATCCACCAGAATGGGATGAGCCAGGCGTTGTCCCCGAGGTTACCTTGGGTAAGCGTTGTGCGCGACTTGATCTTCACGTTACGTCGGATCGTCGAATCTTTGAAGATTTGCTATCTCAGGCCGATGTCTTGCTCCACGGCTACCGTCCCGGAGCACTCGATCGCCTCGGCTATGACGAAGCTGCGCGACAAAGTATCTCTCCGCAGCTCGTAGACGTATCCCTCAATGCCTATGGGTGGAGTGGCCCGTGGGCCGCTCGTCGAGGCTTTGACAGCCTGATTCAAATGAGTACGGGGATCGCACATGCCGGTATGGTTTGGATGAATTGCCGAGAGCCAAAGCCCCTACCTGTACAAGCCCTGGACCATGCGACAGGCTATCTGATGGCAGCTCAAGTAATTCGCTCACTATCGGATAGGCTGACGGCAAAAACGACAACAACTTCTCGTCTATCGCTCGCGCGCTGCGCGAAATTGCTGTCAGATCAAGGTGAACTTGGATCTACACCGATTCTTGATGCGCGGAACGCCTTAGATCTTTCACCAAGAGTGGAGCGTACGTTTTGGGGTGAAGTCCGACGTCTTAGACCTCCCGTTGAAGTTGAGGGTGCTTCAATGGATTGGCGCTATCCAGCATCCCCCCTGGGGTCGGCTGACCCTACGTGGGGCTAACGTGTCGACCGAGATGCCAAAGCCAGAGATCGCAACTTGTCCTGTGTGGCGAATAAGACCTATTGAGGTTCAAACATTAGAACCAACCGGGCGGTACTTAGAACTCTTAAAGTCAGCTATACGCCAATTTGAGCCACTGCGGCTGGACCTATTAGAAACCAAATGCGCCTAACAATATTTTGGCAGCTAAATGTGATCCGTCCACTATACGTTAACGATACGAGAGCATCTAGGTTGACGAAACGCCTCAAGATGATAAAGCTTTGGTCGTAACGCTTCTTCAATGCAAGTTCTAGCGAGAATGAAGAAGTGGGGCCAATGGTCAGAATGAGAAACGACCATGCCAATAAGAGATAGCAAACCCGGCTTTATGCCCACAAGATTACCCACGCAATCGGTAGAATACTGGCGGGAACTGCCTCCACAATCAGCCCCCAAGCGTGACTTCTTGACTTTGATACCAATTCAAGGCTTCTAGGAACTGGGCTAATTCGTAATTCGGCCAAAAGTCGTCAACGACGAAGAAGTCTGAGTAAACCGATTGAACCGGCAGAAAGCCGCTCAACCTGCGGCACCCGCCCCACCGGACAATCATGTCGATCCGGGATACCTGCGATGACGCGATTGCCTTCGGCGACCACTTTTTGCCAAGTTGAACCTCGGCTTTTAGGTCCCACTCCCAATCGTAATTGACGAGCATGTTTACTTTCATGCCGTGTCCTTGACGCTCTGCAGCGAAGGGCTTCAATTCGTCTGGGAAGAGCGGAGAGTTCGTATCCCCTACCACCAAAAGGGAAATTGGATGGTGCCGGGCCGCATTAGCAAACTCAACACAGGCCTTGGAAAAGGCGATCCGTTGCTCGCGCGGCCGTTTGGTGTTGTCTTGTGTGAATCCATACACCGAAACCTCATCGATCCCCAGGTCGAGGCAGTCCGTTAGCATTTCCAGACCTTTTAAAACGCCAGCCATGTAGCCTTCCGTCACGGCCATGCCTCGCTCTTTTGCCCATCGGCGATTGCCATCGGGAATAATCCCAACGTGCCGAGGAACTCGGCTAAATGCTTTCGTCGATTGAAGGAGATCATGAGTGGCCATAGTGTCTTGCGACCCTCCTATCCAACTCTTTGATCTGAAGCTAGGTTAAAGTGTGGGGAGGTATTCTGTTGGCAAGAGTACCTAGTTTCTGAAGTACAGAATCGCCAAATCGGTCGTGGCGAGAGCGGCGTAGAGCAAGAATTTTATCAGAGTGACCGTGTCGGTCGTCACCCAACCGACCCAACCGGTCCGCCCCACTCGCCGGGTAAAGAGTGGGGCAATGTAGCCTAGATTGCGCTGATGGCTAGTGTTGGCAACTTGTCCAGCGTGGTGTACCAGATGACTTTGAACCTGGTTTTCGCGTCATTGGCGATGGGATTCAAGATCAGGAAATTAGGTTTATGGTCTGCTTGGGCAATATCCTTGCGGCCTTGCTAACGAGAGTCCATGAGCTTACGGATAAGATTCGCCCGGTCTATCAGTCCTCGACGCAAGCTAACTTGGAGCTGTAACTCAAGGGGCGGTACGCGAATGTCCCTCCTGTGCCAGCAGACCGTTTCCAGGTGCTCCGACGCCTCGGGACCGAAGTCGCTAATTTCCGGTTGATCAGCCTGAGGTCCGACGCCCCCGACCCACTCGATTCGGGACCCAAAGAATGCGCGCCCCCACCAGTTACAGAACCAGCCCTGAACGGGAATCACGGGCTCAATGAGGCCGTCCAAGAGGATCGTGCCCAGCCGGTGAGCGCTGGAGTCATCAACAATGAGATCAACGTCGCGAGGGGTGATCGGTGCTCCGCGGACAGCAAGTGCCGCACTGCCGCAAAGCCACCAGTTAATCGGCTCGCCATCAATCCGGTGCAGAAAAGTATCTATGGCTTGCTCCCATGGCACCAGGGCAACGCCCGCGGTTTGCAAGATCACGCTTTCGATAGAGCGAGAGAAGTTCTGATAAACGAGATCCAAGTTCGGACTTTTCGTGGGAAAAGACTTGACGAAACATTGGTTTTCGGCGCGATAGGCCAGATCAATGGCGGCCTGATGGTAGGCCGGATCAAGGCCGCTGATTCCAAACTCCGTCTCCGGGCCGACCGTGCGGCGAAACGTCTCCATGGTTTCCTTCTACTAAGCGATCATGGCAAGCTTGGCGCGCGGTGCCAGGGCCAAGCGGCCATGGGCATTGTATCCAATCGTGGAGCCTATGGGTCGGTTGAAAAGGGTGTAGCGTAGCAAGTGAAATTCTGTTTCATATTTTTGAAGCAGTTGTCCAAGGGAAGACCCTCGCGAGAACCTGAATGCCACTCTGCACAATACAGACAACTGAAGAATCCAATGATCACAGCTAGGCAGGACGGAGTGCCCGCCCACATTCCCCGAGTCCTCAGCGGCTTTCGGTCTGGTCGCGAACGATGGGCGCCATATCCATTCGCCAATATTCGGGAAATGGGGAGTTAAATGGTGGGCTAAGGCGGTTATACTTTTTGTAGTACCGAGTCGATGCGTATCGTTCATCTCCTCATAGCGACGTTAGGGCTCATTGCCCAGATGGGCGGGCTCGCCAGCGTTTGCGGGTGCCCCGAAGTGGCGCCCGTGGTCGCGCAGGCGACGGCGATACCCGTCGCCCAATCTGTGTGCTCCATGTCGGGCCACACCGACTGCGCATGCTGTACGCAATCTGAAACGGAGCAATCGATCGGGGAGCAGATCTCTCAACTCCGTGCGCCGTGCGCTGTTGTCGTGGCCTCTGCCGCCCACGAAAGCTTAGTGCTTGCCACCAGTGCAGAGCCGCTGTCTTTGTTCGACGCAATTCTTCCCGCCGAACTCGATATCAAGGTGGTCAGGTGGTCCCCGGTGGACACGGGTTCCGTGTACCTTGTGGTGCCAAGGATTCGTCCCCCAGATCCCCGTGCGCATGGCCTTCGTGCGCCTCCCCTTAGCTAGTCTGCTGTCGTTTGCTCACGCCGTTCGGCGTTGGGCACTGTCCGGACTTGCGAGGGTTACCCATTTTTAAATCACACTATTTCAGAACGAGGCGATTCGGCCCCGGCTTTATCATGGCCAGCGTGGTGGCCCTGGTCGTCGCGTATGCAAATGTCGCCCCAGGTGCGGCGACTCCGGTTCGCCAGACCGAACTTCCGCGGCCCAGCGCTCCCCTTCATAAGCCCGAGCCGCAGTCCCTGTTGCAAGTACAGCTCTCAGAGTCTCAGCGAGTTCGAATCTCGGGCATCGTCGACCAGTGGAACGACGAAAAGCGGGCGCACGTTGCGGCAATGGATCAAATGCGCCCTTCCCAAGGCCGAATGGATCAGCTCACCCGATCACTGGGGAGCTATTCGGAACTCTCTCGCGCCTATGACCGCCGCCGCCAGCACTACTGGCACCTCGCCCTGAAGGTGTTGACTTCCGTCCAACAAAAGGAAGTCCAGCGATGAAGCTCACCCCGCTTTATCTCTTCTCACTCGTTGCCGGGGCCGGATTCGCTCAGCCCGAGCCGCCGCGACTGTCCCTGCAGCAAGCCCAATCCGCGGCCACGCTATCCAGTCCAATCCTGCGGGCGGCAAGAGCCGAGCTCGCGATGGCGACCGCGACCCACCGGGGATTACGGACCGAAATCGGCCCGAAGGCTTCCGTAAACGGGTTTGCGACGTCCGGAAATAACTCATCGATTTTGGGTTCGGCTCCGCTCACCGACCCGGGAGTCAACATGCAAGTTCCAATGGGTCAGTTTCTCAGCAGCAATTTTATGCTGATGATTCCGCTTTTAACGAATCAGTTAAAAGAGATGGTTCGGGCGTCGGAGTGGCAGACGCGGGCGGCCGCGGGTGACTATCGCGAGGTGCAGGCCGAGCTGGAGTTCCGCATCACTGAAAGCTACTACCGGGCCCATTTTGCCACCCAGGAAGTCGCCGCCGCCGCCGCGCAACTCCGCGCAACGCAAGAGATGCTAAGGACGACCGAGGCGCGTGTCGAGAGTGGTTCGGCGATTCCGGCCTCCGCCGAGCGAGTGCGGGCGGAGGTCGCGCGGGGAGAACGAGAACTCGCCGCTTCCAAGAGCGAAGCCGCCAAGGAATTGCTGGAACTGAAGCATGCCATCGGTCTCGAACTTGGCGAAGAGATTGCCCTTGAACCCAACCCGGAAACCGCGTCACACTCGACCGAGCTTAGCGATCTGGTTGCCCAAGCGACTCAGCGCCGAGGCGTCTTGATCGCCGCCCGTGCCCGGCTCGAATCCTCCCATGCGGACTTGCGTTCCGCTCAAGCCCAATCCCAACCCAAAATCTACGCCCTCGGCATGGCCGACGCGACGAACCGGCGCGGAATGGGCGGAATCACCGTTGGCCTGACCGCCAGCTTCGCGGTGTTTGATGGGGGGCGAAATCGTGCGGATGTCGCAAAGTCCAGGGCGCTGAGGGAGCGGAGCGACGCCATGCTTGCCGACCTGTCGCTGGAAGTCGAAAAAGAGGTCCGACAGGCCGTTCTGGACGTCGAAACGTCGGAGTCCAACCTGCGGTCGGCCGAGGCATCGCTAAAATCGGCCCAGTCCGCCTATGAAGTGATGAGTCTGAGGGTGAGCGCAGGAAAAGGGATTTTGCTTGAACAACTGGATGCCCTCGGCGTCCTCAAACGCGCCAACGCTGACCTTGCTCAAGCCCGATTTGACCGGCATGTTGCTCAAGCTCGGATTACCCGAGCGACGGGAGGTTCCCGATGAAACGTCAAATTTTGGGATTGTTGCTTTGGGCTTGTACGTCGCTGACGTTTGGCGTTCAAGGCATTGCCGGACCCTATCGCGTTGACCTGCGGTCGGAACCAGGGGTCATCCCCGTGGGTAAAGCGCGGCTGATCATTCGGCTTACGGACGCTCAAACTAAGGCGGTCCCGGGGGCGACCATTCGCGTGCTCGCCAAAATGCCGGGCATGTCGATGGGGGAGAAGGAGGTTACCGCCGCGCCGACCGATGTTCCGGGCACGTATAGCGCTCCGGCGGTGTTCGCGATGGCGGGCAGCTACGATACGTCGATCGCCATCGAAGGATCGTTGGGGAGCGGCAAAACCATTGTGCAACTCGCCACCGGGGTCAATCCCGCGGGCGAAGCGAGTTCCAAGGGGCCTTGGCTCGCCCTGGTTGGCGCACTCGGACTGGCCGGGTTCATCTTGTGGCGCATGAGGAAGACGGGGCAGAAGCTCAATTCCAAGGGCATCTTTACCGGGAGCACGCTGGTTTCGCTTGCCGTTTTGGGCCTTGCGCTGGTCGCCGCCGTGTGGGCGGTCAACCGATTTAGGCGCGAAGGCTCGATGACGCCGCTCGAAGCTCAGGTGATGGAAATGAACACCCCGGCGCCGGAGGGCAGCATCCCCGTCCAACTGGCGGTCGCGGAGACCAAACCTTTCAGCGCGTCGGTCTCGTATTCGGGCCAAGTCGTTGGCTACGTTGAGCAGGATGTCATTGCCCGCGTGACGGGATCTATCCGCTCGATGTCGGTTTACGTTGGCGACCGCGTGCGAGTGGGGCAGGTTCTTGCCCGACTGGAAACGAGCCAGCTCCAACCGATGGTGGCGGAGAAGTCGGCTGGGGTCAACTCCGCAAGCCAGGGTGTGACCGTCGCCACCAGCGAGCTTGAGCAGTCCCTCAACATGGTTCAGCAGGTAAACGCCGAGGTTTCGATGTCGCGCTCTGAAGTCGAAGAGACGCAGTCGATGCTTGAGTCCGCGCGCGCCTCACAAGGGGCCGCCGAGGCGAACCTCCAAGCGGCGAAGGCGGAAGCGAGTTCCGCCCAATCCGACCTCTCGGCTGCCGCTGCGGACGCGACGTACCAGCGCCAGGAACTTGAGCGGATGAGGTCCCTCTTTGAGCAGGCGGCGGTTTCGAAGGACGAGTACCAGCGAGCCGTTGCCGAAACCCAAAAAGCGGATGCGGCGAGTGCTTCCGCCCGTGACCGAATCACCCAAGCGGGGGCGATGGTCAACGCGGCAACTAGCGAAGTACGAAAGGCGGCGGCCGAGGCTTCCGCCGCGGCGAATCGGGTCAGCAAGGCGCGGTCTGCGCTGACCGCAAAGCTGGCCCAGGTGCGAACCGCCAAGTCCGCGGTCGAAACGGCGCGTGCAAAGGTCGGCCAATCGCGCGCTTCCGTCGCGGAGGCGGCGGCCGGGCTAAAGGGCGCGGCGACGCAGCGCGGGTATGCCGAGTTGAAGTCTGAGATTGATGGGGTGGTTACCCAACGGCTCATTGCTCCCGGAACCGTCGTAAATGCGGGACAAAGCGTGCTCAAGCTCGCGCAGGTGTCACCGGTGCGGGTCCAGGCGAATGTTCCTCAGCAAGATCTGGCTCGCATCCAAGTGGGGGCTCTCGTCTTCGTCAGGTCGGTTACGGGCGGCACGAAACCCCTGGAACTGAAGGTGACATCAGTCGCTCCCGCCGTGGATCCGGCATCCCGAACGGGCATCGTGGAGGCCATCTATGAAAACGCTTCGGGGGACTTTGCCCCGGGTCAGTTTGTGTCGCTCGATATCCAAGTAGGGGATGCTACGCCGGCGGTGGTCGTCCCGACCGCGGCAATCCAAGTCGAGAAGCAGCGGGCCTATATTTGGGTTGCCAGCGCGTCGACCGGAGGCGAATTGACCGTCACTCGGCAGGAAGTTGAAGTGAGCGCCCGTTCGGGCGGCTTCGCGGCGATTCGCTCCGGCCTTAAAAGCGGTCAGCGAGTGGTCCTCTCGCCGGAAGGCTTGACCGTCGGAGACAAGGTGACTTCCCGGGAGGAGGAAAGCCCCTTGAGCCCGGATGCCCCGATTACGATCGAGGTGAACGAGTCGGGCTACGTGCCCAGTTCCATCACGCTGCCCTCGGGAAAAGCGGCAACGCTGATCTTCATCCGAAAAGTGGAAAGCACCTGCGCCACATCGGTCGACTTTCCGGAGCTCCGCATTAGTGCCGACACGCCGCTGAATGAACCGGTCACGGTGAACATTCCGGCCCAGTCCAGCGGTAAAGAGCTCTCGTTTGCGTGCCCGATGAAGATGTACAAGGGCAAGGTGATCATCAAGTGAACGACCAGAGCGGCCATCGGCTTAACCCGCTCCACATGATCCATAAGTGGTCCATCGAGCACCCTTATGCGATCATCGCGTTCTACGTCGCGATGGTCGCCCTCGCCTGGATGTCCATCGACCGGATGCCGAAGCGGTTTGCCCCGTATGTCGAGAGCCCGATGGTCGGCGTCGTCACAATGATGCCGGGACTCTCCGCTCAGGAGATGGAGCTCTACATCTCAAAGCCGATTGAAGAGCAACTAATCAACGTCAAACGCGTAAGCTCCGTGCGGTCGACATCGCAAGATGGATTCAGTATCGTCGCGCTTGAGTTCCCGTACGGGACGGACATGCAAAAGGCTCAGACCGACATTCAGTCGCTCATGAATGTCGTTCAATCGAGCTTGCCGTCAACGGGAGCAAACCTAAAACCTTCCTGGGTAGTCCCGATCGACCCGCTGAATCTGCCGGTCCTCTCGCTGGCGGATCACGGCGACCCCGAGCAAGGTTGGGACATGGCTAAGGTCCGCGAGTTTGCGGATAACACGATGGTCCGGCGGCTCAAGAGTATTCGGGATGTGTACTCCGTGGTCCCATTTGGCGGGTATCGACGCCAGCTCCAAGTTGTGGTGGACCGAAACAAGCTCGCGTCCTACGGCCTATCGATCCTGGAGGTTAGAAACGCCATTGATCGGGTCAACGTTTCGGCTTCGGGCGGAACCGTCACGAGCGGGGAACACGAAGGCATCGTCCGGGTCGAAACACGAGCCGCGAGTGCCGAAGACGTCCTCAACTATCCCATTTCGACGGCGGGTTCAACGTCCTCGGCAACGGCTCCGGCCACTTCGGGTGGTATGGGAATGGGGGCCGCTCCCGCTCCGGTCGCTCGAACCGTAACGCCGGCGACGACCCCTCGGGTCATCTATGTTCGCGACGTGGCGAAAGTTGTCGACGGAACCTGGGAAAAGCGATCGGGCTACCGGTACCTGGACAACATCAAGGGGGTGTCAAAGGAGGCCATCGAGGTTAGCGTGATCCAAAACCCGGGAGCCAGTTCCGCGCTCGTAGTTCCCGCGGTGATGTCCGTCATCGAGCAGATCGAGTCCGAGTACCCCGGCATCCACTTTGAAAGTGCCTACGACAACGCGCATTTCGTAGACATTCTGTTTGAAAACGTCTGGCATGAGTTGTTGGTCGCGATCATCCTGACCGGCATTGCGCTTGTGCTGTTCTTGGGCGAGTGGCGCGGAACGCTGATCGCGATGGTGACCTTGCCCACGTCGCTAGCGCTCGCCGTCTTGTTCATGATTCCCTTTGGGATGAGCTTTAATAGCGGAACTCTCATCGGGTTGCTCTTGAGTATCGGGCGACTGGTGGATGACTCGATCATCGATATCCACGCGGTGGAACGGCACCTTCGCCTAGGTAAGTCCCCTAAGCAAGCTACGATTGACGGCATCGCCGAAGTGCGGGTCGCCGTCATCGCCTCGACGCTGATGATCGTGCTCGCCTTGACCCCGTTACTCTTCTCGGGAGGCATCGTTGGGCTCATGTTCATCGAGCTCGTTTGGCCGTTGATATTTGGGCTCCTGGCGTCCATGCTGGTGTCATTTACGCTCACCGCTTTGCTGTGCGCTAATTTACTTCGCCCCGAGCATGTTCGCGAAAAAGAGCGACAGCACCCGGTCCTTGGCTTGCTCTACCGCGTGGTGGACCCATTCCAGCGCGGCCTAACGCGGCTAGAAGGCGGTTACGGTCGATCGATCGACTGGCTTCTGAAGCATCGGTTCGCGAACTTCACCCGCGTCTTGGCGACGTTGATCCTCGGTTTCGCCTTCTACTACTTCCTCGGCTCGGAAATGATGCCGCTGGCCGACACCGGTCAAGCATCCGGCTTCTTGGAAATGCAACCGGGCACGAGCTACGCCGGGACGGAGCGCGCGATAAAGCAAGTCGAATCGATCATCAAGAAGCACCCAGAGATTGAGAAAGCAAGCATCGAACTTGGAGCCGAGAGCATGTTTGAGACTTGGTCGCCGTTCTTCTCGGGGTACCAGATGCCAGCCGTCAACGGCGCGGCGATGATGCTGACGTTCAGCGATAAGGATGCACGTGAACGTGACATTTTTACGGTGATGGATGCCGTCCAGAAGGAAGCCCTCGCCACGGTTCCGGGCATCCGAAAATTCCAGATCAAAGAGATGGGCTCCGACGTCATGGCGACCTCTGCCGCCCCGATCCACGTCAATATCTATGGGCCAGACCTTGAGCAACTCGACCGGCTCGGTGGCGAAGTCCTCGCCGCCAGCCTAAAGATGCCGGAACTTTTCCAACCGTCACGGACCTGGACGATGGGGGTTCCGGACTACCGGATTGAAGTTGATCTTCAGCGAGCCCAGGAAGTGGGACTCTCGCCCGACCAGATTGCGCAGCAGGCCTACTACGCCACTCGCGGAGGACTCACTTCTGAATACTATCGTTTACCGAACATCCGCCAGAACACTATCCTTGTTCGCTATGATGAAGAGGACCGTAACTCGGTGGAGGGCTTGGAGTCGGTTTACCTGACCACTCTGGATGGCAAGCAGATCCCGCTCAAGTCCGTTGCTAGGATTGTTCAACGCTCCGCCCCGACCGCCATCGAGCACGATGGTCTTCGCCGCGTTATTGGCGTTACGGGTTACTACCGTATTGGCAATCTACCAAGTATGGATGTGGTGATGAACCTCGTTGCTAATGCCTACGGTGGTAACAAGCAACTAGGGATTGCGCCGATCAACTTCCCACCGGGTTACGGCATGGAGATGCGTGGCGATATGACCCAGATGATGGACAGCTTCCGACGGCTGATCCAGGGTCTTGGCCTAAGTATCGCGATGATGTACCTGGTGCTCGTGGTGCAGTTCCGTGGATTCCTCCAGCCACTCCAGATGATTGCGTCACTCCCCTTGGAGCTTGCCGGGGTATTTGTGGCCTTGTTTATCGCTCACCAGTCGTTCTCGACCGTCTCAATCTTGGGAATCATTGTCTTGACGGGCATGGACATCACGACGGCGATTCTTATGATCGATTTGATCATGAAGTACCGGGATAAGGGAATGCCACGCGACGTCGCGATTCGCGAAGCCTGCCCCGATCGGCTTCGGCCTATTCTCATGACGGCGGGGATCACGCTCCTGGTGATGCTGCCCGTGGCGCTCGCGCCCAAGACGGGGCTCGATGCTTACCAACCCTTGGCGACGGCCGTCGTCGGTGGTCTTATCGTGGGCACGATACTTTCGCTCTTTGACATTCCCATCATGCATACCTACGTGGACGACTTCGTTGTTTGGCTTAACCGGACATTCTTAGGTCGGGAGTGGTCCTGGCCCATCGAAGAGTCAGATGATGCCACTTCTGCTGCTTCTCGAGAGTCGCATGACGGCTCGGTCCCACCGCCTTCAATCACGCAATAGGTCCTCGGATAGCTATGAGATACTCACTCACTTACGTCATCGCCACGCGCTGCGGGCTCTCCACTCTCAGCATGGCTCAACAACTCGGCACCCTCTAATACGCCAAGGTCAAGCGGATCACGGTCACGGTTGACAACGGGTTTTCGCCCTCGGCGATTTCCGTAAAGTCTGGATTACCCGTAGAACTGATATTCAACACGAAGAACCGGGGTTGCGCCTGCACGGTGATCTTTAAAGAGCTCGAAAAAAAGATCACCCTTACGGATGGCAAGAAGACCGTCTTCACGTTTACCCCGAGGAAGTCTGGGATCATCCACTTCGCTTGTAGCATGAACATGGTCAAGGGCAAAGTGACCGTTAAATTGGGAACGAACGAACAACGCGTTGCTTGTGAGGTGATAACAGTAAGCCTTGAAAACCCCGGGGCTTCTATCACTCTAATCGCCGATGGCGTTTGTGTGGTAGACCTTTGTGCGAAAACTAGAACGAACGTTGGCACGTCGTAAGTTTTCTGTCGCCTCGGTAGTATCGTGAATTTCAGGGCATCGCTCATTCATGACAACAATCGGGTGCTCAGCCATCAGTTAGGATGGAAACGTTTAGGCACAGATTCATCGCAATAATCATCGCCGAGAATACCAATGTATCGTTTTGTAGAGGCCACCCGCAGGCGGCAACGATCGACGGTAGCGCGATCATAGCCAGGTATGGAGTACTGCGCACCGAGACTTTGGAGATCTCCTCTTTCACACGCCAATGCGATTCTGGACTTGTTGCTGGACTCGCAGTTCATGTGGATACTTCCATGTTCACTCTTTGGCAGTATTATGAAGAAGAATTTGCCTGGCAAACCCCTTGCCCGAGCATTCGCTGCACTAGTCAAGATGATGTGATAGCCCTGACGTCCAGTGTCGTCGACCCAAACTGAACTTTTCCGCTTGACCCCTCAATAGCGGCGAGAATCTCTTCGAAGAACTGGTCCTTTGTGACTCGCCGTTTATCAAAAGGCACGATGTACCGAATCGTGAAATCTATCCAATTATCATTTACAACTATCGTCACCATCGGCTCTAGCCCGGCCTTTTCTATACTGTAACGTCTCTGTAGATCATCCCACTGGGCCGCAGCAAGCTTTACGAATCCGTCGGTCTCATTGTTCGCAATTTCGAGAAACATGCGCTTCGCTAGTCGCACGTCGCTTCCAATTCGAACGGGTATGCGAACTTCGTCCCACACAAAAGGAAAGTCTGCTGAATAGTTAAACACAGGCTCTTTGAAGACGTAACTGTTCGCGATACGAACGATTCGCCCGCTGTAGAGATCGCCGTTGACCCATTCGCCCACCTCCATCAGGGTCGTTCGTAGTGTCGAAATATCAATCACATCGCCGCGAATCCCGCCGAGTTCGACCCGGTCTCCGACACGAAAGAACCCGCCAAACGAGATGGCAATGTAGCCGGCGAAACTTGCGATAACTTCCTGGAGCGCGAACGCCAAACCCGCGCTCGCTACGCCAGCGGTGACCGCTAAGTTCGACATCTTAGGTCCGAAAATCATCAGGACACTCATGAAGAACGCGAAATAGCCGAGTCCGACGATCAGCTTACGAGTGCGGAACCGGGCCTCCCTGTCCTCGATGCGGTTAGAAATGACTTCCTGGAGCACCCGCACCGAGAGGACTATCAATACAAGTGCGATGCCTAGAGACGTAAGTCGCCCCAAAGGATCAGCCGCCAACCATTCGAGAAATCTCGTCATGAAGGAGAGATTACTCATTGTGTGGCAAATTATAGCCTATGCTGCAGGCTGCATCCATCGTAGCTGGACCATCCACATGAAATTTTACCTACAATAGCGACGAATGGCTAGTGAGCAGTCTTATTTACAAAACCGTGCTTTTCTAAGGGCGAGACCAAACTTATCGAGACCTTTGTAACGCTTGCTCCGGGTTCCAGGGTTTTCATCCATCTAGTTGGCCTCTTATAGAAGTATCGAAGCGAAACGAAAACTCGCACCTATACGGGTTAAAAGTATGGAACAAATCCCCCGGGTCCCATCTCGATTTGGAATTGGCTATCAGGAAAGTACTGATTGCGTTTACCTCGGCATAGAGCAGCTTTAAGGATGATAGGTACCTTGAACGAGGTTTGAACACCGATTTCCAAAGGATGAGGTCCGACTATTTGATAGTATCGAAAAGGCGACCACTATTGGCCGCCTAGTGAATGCTCCCGCGTACTTAGTCGCGGGAGATGCTGTGCCGATGGAAGTTTGGCATGGGATTCGGCCCAAGTATTCCCATGCCTTTTTAGGATGAATTCCATCATCTGGATCCAGACTAGTATCGAAGCGTGGCGGCAATGTGGTCGTATCCCTCAAGCACTCCCGGATCGGTGAAGACAACGCTTCCATTGTGCCTGACTACCTCGGAGATCGCGAGGTCGACCAAATCGTCTTGGGCATCGGGCAATGTTACGTCATCCACAAAATCAACAATGGCTCCACTAGAATCTAGTCTGGCCGGTTGCCGATAGTCCTCTTCCACTAGGATCAGGTCGATCCTGCCTTCCCGCGCAGCATCATAGACCTGGACGAGGCCCGAGGCGGCCTTCGATGCGCCGACTGCAGTACCCAAAGTATCCATCGAGGAAGAGCGGCGATTGTCAAAGCCGTCCTTTACGGCGGGCCAAACAACTTGAGTCAGTTCGTGGGGAGAAGCGTAGTCATAACTTCCGGCAACCTCTGCAACCAGACGATCCCCAAACTTAGTTTCCGCTTTGAAATCGGCAAGAAAGTCTTCGGTTCCGGTAACGACCAACGGCAACTCCTCTAGCTTCATCACCTCCTCCAGCTCTTCGCCGACGCTTCGAACGAACGCTTTCCGGGCGAGGTCTCGTTGCTTGGATCGGTTCTGACCAACCCCTCCGTCCAAGCCGCTTGCCCCACCGGGACCACCATGCTCCATCGGGAACTTTCCGACTTTCACTTCTTCTGCGTGCTCTTTGAAGCAGTTGAACAGCCGGGTCGGTTTCTCGCTGAGCACGAGTACATAGTAGTGCGGCGTTCGATTGTAGGCATACATCAGATCTCGAACAGCAAACGTCTCATCAATCTGGGCCCGAGCAGGAACCTGGAATGGCAATTTGACCACCTCGGACACTCCGTCACCGACAAAGATCGCCAAGCCATCGAGATTGTGCTCGTGGTCCACGGCTTCGACAATCTCCGCAATTTTGGTCAACAAAGGCTCCGCTCCCCGCTTTGACTCCTCCTGGAGGATGCGATCTTCGACCTCGCGGACGAGGTTTTTCAGGGCGATTGGATCCTGCTTGTTGTCGGGATGGGTACGGTGCGTCGGCAACAAAATCGAAACGGCGGGAAACGAGTTGTGCTTGCTTAGCTTTTCAATCAGGAATCGGTTCATAGAATTCTTCACTACCCAGTTGGTTCTACGTCATTTCGACCCCTCTGCCGAAGCTCTGATCGATACCTTGCCTAGAATTCGCGGCAAGTGATTTACCTGACGAACCAAACGCCCACACAAAGAGCAGAAAGATATCGAATACGGAGCGTTATTGAAAACGAAACTATCGGAAAAGGTCTATGCGCATGCAATCCGGTGCACTCTTCTTTCAACCAATTTAAGTCCGCTTAACCGTTCAGATTCGAACTTGGGTTGGGCGTCGCTCGACTCCGTCCCGCTATGCAAGGCGCGCCAAGGGGTGAACCCCATCAGTTCCGCGATGCTGCTGACAGGGTAGAGGCCGAGGTATCGGATCCAACCTTCATTTCCGAGAAGACTTTTAAGGGTTGGACGTAGGTTGAATCCTAGACTTCGAAGTGAGGACATCGACGCCTACTCACATCGGCGGAGCCCCTGGATACGGCACCTATCCGTCAGTACCAAATTCATCGACCACTTCCGATGGTTGAGGGGATCTGCTTGGCTCGATCAGGAACGGTGCCGGTCACCGGTCAACGGGGTGAAGGTCGTGGCAAGCGGCGACTTGTCGGTAGCGAACCAGCCGGAGCGCCGACGAAGAAGCCGCGGCCGCCGGTGCCCACGTAGACGCGACCGGCGACCTGCATATCGCCCGTGAGATTTGAGAACCCAACGAGCCCCTGACCGCGCCCGCCCAACGGGCGCCAGCTCGCCCCGAGGTTGTCGGAGCGGTAGAGGCGGGCGTCGTCGCCCCCGGAGGTGCCTACCGTGCCCAATAGGAAGAGCGCGGGGAATCGAGAGCCCGGCATTGGGCGACCGAAGGCATGACTTGGCGCGTTGCCGACGCCGGGGACCCGCGACCACTTGATCCCGCCGTCCTTCGAGCGATAGAGTCCTCCGCCGTCGAGGGAAAGGAATAGTGTCCCGGAAAGGCCAGGCGCAGCCTCCAAGCGGTGGTGGTCGAAGTGGACGCCTGGCTGCTTAGGGAGGGTGGCGAGGCGGGCAAATGTCGCGCCGCCGTCGTTCGAGCGGAAGAACCCACCGTCTCTTCGGTCGTAGACATAAAACCGCCCGTTCGTAACTCGATCGGCGGCTAAGGGTTGGAAGAATGTCCAGGGGCCGTCGCCATTGATCATGCCGGTAGGCGCACCTTTACACACGGTCCACGTTTGCCCCCCGTCGCGGGTAGCGTACACGGCGCGGCCGGCCCCCATCGGCGCCCATAGAAAGTTCTGCGGGTCGGTCGCCGATACGGCGACGCGGCCGAAGCTCGCCTCGGGGAAGGGTTTAGCGGGAAAGGCGCGGAACGTGCGCCCGTTGTCACGCGATACCGCCCCGAGTCCCACGCCATTCCACTGGTAGCCGCCCGCCAGGACGATCACGTCGGGCATCTTCGGGCTCGTATCAAGGTCGAAGACGTCTTGGACCGAGTTACGGTACCCCTCCGCAAAGGGGCGTCCTTGGGGGTCTCGCACCACGAGCGTTGTCGCAGGAACGCGCGTCAAGGACTCGTGCCGAAAGCCGCCGACGTCCCACACCCCGCTCACGAAAGGCGCACCCGCCGCGGGGCTGACCGCGTCACCCGTGGTCATCTGCTCGCGCCCGTCGCCGACGTGCCGCAAGGTTAGCTTCGGGCCGCCCAGGCCCTCCATTCGGGATGGCCCGCCAAAGCTCGCGTGCCAACCAAAGGCAGGGTCCAGGGGATCGAACAGCACATCAGCGGTGTTGCCGGGGAAACTGTTCTCACCCTCATGCAGGTCCCAAGCGGGCGCATCGGACCAAATGGCGGTGCCGGAGCGGTTGTCCGGGGCGGTCTTGTACTCCTTCCAACTCGCGCCGGCGTCCGTGGTCAAGTAAACGGGCAGGTTATTTCCGCCCCAAGTGGGAGAGCAGACGGCGCGTCTTGCGTCCGTGGGGTGGGGGTTGATCCCACAGTAGTTTCCTCCCCGTCCCTGGGCCGGGGTGACGTCGATCCATGCATCGCTTTTCGGCTGGTAGACCCACACGCCACCCGCACCGCGAGTGTTCTGATCCCACGCTCCGCTCCCGACCGCGCTCACCCAAAGAGTGCCATCGGGGCCGAGTCGGCCCCGCATCGGGCTCGCGGCTGCGGTCGGACCGCCTGCCAGGAGGCGCCAGGTCACGCCGCCGTCGTCCGATCGGTAGACGCCCCCCTGGGCAGTGCCGCCCTTGCCGTCATCCCCGGCGTGGACCCCAGCGTAAACCGTGCGGCAAGGCCGCCCGCTCGAAGGGTCGAACGTGACGAAGGTGATCCCGTTCCACTGGGCACCGGTATTGGGGAAAGTCGTCACCGGGCGCCAGGTGCCCGCACCGTTGTCGGAGCGGAAGAGGCCGTCGTTCCGCGATCCAAAGAAAAGGACTCGGGGGTCGTTCGGGTCGGCCACGAGCCGCTCGCCCGCCTGCTTGTCTGGCCCGTTGCCTTCCATTACAACGCCTTCGCCCCGCGCGTTCGCGAGATTCGTTCGGGTCCAGTGACGACCGCCATCGATCGTCTTGAGGACGTCCCATAATCCGCTCCATCGGGATGATCCAGCGGCGACCCACATCACCTTGGGGTCGGTGGGATGGACGGCGAGCGACTCGGCGGTGGCGAGATTGCGCCAGCGGTAAGGTAGGTCGTCCATCAGCGCGACCCATCGGTTCTTCGCCCGATCGAGCCGCCAAACGCCTCCACCGTCGGCCCGGAGATACAGGTCTTTGGGACGGCGGGCGCTCCAGACGTAGCCAGTTGCATATTCGACGCCGCCAAGTTTGACCGAGGACCATGCGTAGGGAGCTTCGGGCAAGACCTGGCCGGAAGTGGCGAGCGCGGAAACGAGGGCGGCTAGGATCATAGGGTTTCTCCGTTGAGGAGGCGAGTAGGAATGCACCGCTGTTCCGGCGGAAGGTCGGGATTTGCGATGCGGGCCAAGAGGCGGGTAACAGCCTGGGTAGCAAGTTCTTGAACAGGGACGCTCACGGTGGTCAGGGGTTTGTCGAGTGCTTGGCCTTCTTCGATCCCGTCGAAGCCCACTACGGCGACGTCTTCGGGAACGTTCAGACCTGCGCGGCGCAACCCATGGACAACCCCGATGGCGACCACGTCATTAAGGCAAAGCATGACATCCGGACGCTCGGCGGCGGGCATGGCCGCGACCCTCATCCCGGCCTCGCGGCCCGCCCATCGTGTCTCCTCTTCAGATTCGAGGGCCACCACCAACAGGGGAACCCCCGCCGCTTCGAACGCCTTGCGGTACCCCAGAAAACGAGCCTCTCCAGCAAGCCACTCAGTCGAGGCGAAAAGGGCGACGTATGCCGGGCGTCGGTAACCTCGCTCTAAAACAAGCGCGGCCGCTGCCTCGACGCCGCTCGCGAGGTCAAAGTGGATCCCGTCTGCGCCATCCGGGCGAGGCGCACCACAGAGGTACACCACCGGCATCCGCGCGGCCTGCAAGGGACCGAGCACATCGGCGAGCGATTGGTGCTCCCGCGCCCACATCACGACGCCATCCACCGGCAGCTCCGTCGCGACGACCTTCGTGTGGCCCTTGTAACTGCCCCGCACAGAGGGTGCAGAGTTGAGTAAAGGATGGTAGCCCGCATCCAGGGTTGCCCGCTCGGTGGCCTCGGCCAATTCCGCGAAGAACGGGTTTCGGAAGGCGGAAACGAACAGCCCCAGGGTGTCGGTGCGGCCGCGCACGAGACCACGGGCAAAGCGATTCGGCCGGTAGCCAAGCTCTGACGCGGCCTTGCGAACCCTATCCTGAGTAGCCAGAGCAATACGCGCCGCCGCATTGCCGTTCAGCACATGGGAGGCCGTACCGACGGCCACGCCTGCCGCCTGGGCCACTTCCTTCAAGCTCACCGCTCGCGCCAAAGCCATGAAACGATTGTCCCACATTTTCGATCAAAAGCACAATCGCTTGTGCAAAAACGATATTGCATGATATATTTAGTGAGGCCGAACGTTCGGCGCCGAGCCTCAGAGTTGAGATTCACTATGAAAAAGGCATTCACTCTCATCGAACTTTTGGTGGTCATTGCGATCATCGCCATCCTTGCTGCCATCCTCTTTCCCGTCTTCGCCCAGGCCAAGGCCGCTGCGAAAGCCACGTCCGAGCTGACCAACGTCAAACAAATCGGGATGGGCATCCAAATCTATTTGGGCGACAGTGACGACACGTACGCTCCTGGCGCAACCAAGGAGTGGTTCCCCGACTACGCGGCGGGCCAGAACTGGGTCGCCAGCACCGCGCCTTACATCAAGAACCTGGACATCTTCCACAGTCCGCTCGACGGTCAGGCGATGTTCCCCGCGCCAGACTCTGGCGATCCCGGCAACCCTTGGGTCAAGGGTGAGTGGATCGGGGCCGCGATCTCCGTGGCGGTCAACGGCTTCGAGGACGTGAAGGGCCTCGACGGCAATTGGGATTGGAACGGCCCGCTAAAGGGCGTGATGGGCCTCTACGACGCGGGCGCCTGGAACGTGGCGTCACACGCTGTCGTCAGCGCGTCCCGTGTGACCCAGCCCGCTTCGTCCGTGTTGTTGACAACAAAGTACAGTTCTGACCTCAAGCGCACCACAGGCGCGCTCAACGGAAGCTCATTTTACTGGTCCAACATGATGCGCCTCGGCAACCATGTCAACTGGTGGGACTGGCAGGGCGCGCGCATCCCCGCTGGCACCGGCAACCGAACGGCGACGTACCCCGGTGGCGTGAACGGCGGCGTGAGCGTGGGGCCCAATAAGCGAGCCACCTTCGTGTTCTGCGACGGCCACGCCAAGGCCATTAGCCCCGAGGCTACGAACCCCGACCCACTTAATAAGCCTGAGTCGAACATGTGGGACACCGTCCGATGAGAAACAGCATCAGGATCCTCGTCGTTGTGACCCTCCTTGGCACCCTCGCGCTACTGGTGAGCGGCTGCTCCGGTGGGGCGGCCACCCAGGACAAAGCGACCCAGGTGCGCCAGTTCGCGGGCCGTCCGCCGACGGCGGACGAACAAAAGGACATTCAGGCCCGCCTCGACGCCAAGCGTGGCGGACCGCAAAAGCGTTAGCCTGCGATCCTTTCCCCCGCCCGGTTCGGGGGAAGGACGTGATGACCATTACGCCGATCCCTGATAACGGGTGCGCCGGCCTTGCAACCCCAAGCCCTTGCCAAAGCCCAAAAACAGTTCCTCCGCCTCCACGGTTTACCGCTAGGAGACTAAGGATTGCCGTAAGTTTCCTCGATGCCACCAGGCATTGACTAGATCCGCATGCACAGGTCTCGCTGTTGGGAGAGAGAGTTACGGATTGGCGAGTGGTGAGCGGGGTGAAGTGACCCCGCTCACCACTGGCACTCCCATCAAGGGGCTGGCCACGCTCATGCGCCGGAACAAACAAGCAAGGGTCTGACGCATGGCGAACTTTCTACCTGCCTCAGGATTAAAAGGCAGGTAGCCCTGAATTCAGCGTTGTCTGCGACGGAGTCGACCAGATCCCATACCTTGGCCGCACTCGGACTAGTGGCTAGGGATGAAAGCCCCACCAAATTGGCTTTCGCTATTTTGAGTTTTGGTCCGCGTTGAGGGAAACGATCCCAAGTCTCACTTACGCCAAAGCGTATCAATCCACCAATCGAATTGTATCTGGTTCATTTAAGAGTGCTTGTCCGAACGCCGGCGACGTTGGGCAAGTGATGCAAGGGCAACACTCATCCCGATAATCGTACCGGGTTCCGGTACAACACCAAAATGGAGTTCTACATTCGAGGCCGCCGTCGACTGGCTCAAAAGGTAGGCATTCTCACCAAATTCATTGACAGTGTATGCGGTTGCACTGCCAAGTACAGAAAAGGTGAGCTTGTCCCCGGAGACCACCGAATCCGTCACCGATCCAGAAATTGACGCACCAGAGACAAATCCGGAACTGTAAATGGGCACTCCATTCTTAAGCAGATTGATGCGAAAATTAGAAACTGCGCCGACGGAAGAGGATGAGGAACCGGAGTAAACGAATTCGAAAGTAGTCGGAACTCGCATAAAGAACGCTCCGTTTCCAAAGAAGTTGCAAGTTCCAGATGTTGCCGAGTCAGAAAGAGAACCTAAAGTCGCAATCGAATATGATCGATCAATAAACTGAATCTTGTTTTCTTGAAATCCCATCGAATGAGCGCATTGTGCGGTGTAGCTATTCGCACCTCCGACGCCGCTTCCTGCCGGGTTCTACCAATCACCGTTCGCGCTTAGCGGGGTGATCCAATTGCTACCGCCGTTGAAAAAACCTGCACCGCTAACGAATGAACCAGGCAAACTTCCCGCGATTTGGGAGTTCACGCCGATGCCATTCTCTGTTCCTTGAGTTGCTCAAAATGGAGATCCAATGAAGTAGCTATTCATAGCGGGCTGGGCATTCGCAAGAGAATGGACCGCAAAAATACTAAGAATGCAAAAATGATTTCTCATGAGCACTCCATTCTAACAAAGTTTTGGTCATCCAAACATTAAGAAATTGCCCGTACTTTCTAGTGGCATGTTTAAAAAAAGGATAGACAGCAGTGTCGACATGACTTGACCAGCCGCCACGATTTTGAGGATTGTCTAGTCTGATCTAGGTTCCAAGTTTAGTGTCGACAAGTCAACCCAGAGTTTTGAGTTGTGAACGCAAAGAAACTGGTGTACAAGTCAAACATAAGACCTGGACCAAACTCGCCACTCGGCCCAGCGAGGACTTGACAACCTGCTGGCAGGTGCTAGAGTCTGACGACCTCACCGCGCTAAGTGATTGGAGCTCGAACGGGGATGACCGTATCGACTTTACGGTTGTTCCCGCGATCACCTCCCCAAGGCTCGAGCCAGAATCATTCAAGACCCGCGGTGATTGCTACTGATCAAAATCACATCCGTGCGGCCAAACTTGGTTCATGCACTTTACGTCTCTCGCAGTTCTTCCTGTGGCCCAGCCAAAGAGGGCGTCAAGGAGGAAGAAAATGATGCCAAAAAGGGCAGGAAGTAGGAGCATGAAGAATGCGTACCCTCCTTCCCAGTCCAGCCCCGCTTTCCGATGTTTCAGCACAAACCACAGCCAAACTGAAGCGAATGAAGTAGCCAGGATCGACGCAAGAAATTCTATACGCCTTGTCTCGAGGGCTCGATGGATAAGTGACTCTTTTGGTGCTCTCACCGCGCAATCCTCCTTTCCTGAAATACCAGCATATTTAGGATCCCAACGCACGAAACTATAACCTGACCCCAAAGTAGAGTGCTGCACTTGAATCGAGAAGGCTCGGCGTTTCCGGAAGAAGCGGTTTTTCAAGTTCGGCTACGGGGTCCAGACCCGGAGGAGCGGTATCTTCTGGGAGGAGGTCAAAACCGAATACCTTCGCCTCCACTTTGACCTTGGTGGCGGGCGATGCACTCGCTTCATAGTCTAAAGTTGTCGCTAACTTGGAATTCTCCAGGCCATTGTCACTCTCGATTTGCTTGCGGGAAACGGCGAATATCAACAATTTGCATGCTCCTGAAACTTCTCACGACGGGCAATTCATTTTGAATGCACTCTTTGCAGGAGCGTATAACGAATGGCTCGGGAAGAGAGGTTTGTACTTTATGCCCGCATTGCCGCCATTTTGAGGGCCCGCGGGAACAGGATGTTGTTCTCCTTGTGCACATGCTGATGCATGTCGGTTTCGAGTTCCGAGAAGGCATCGAGCATGGCTCGACGTGTATTGCAGGCATCTGGGCTGGCGACATAGCCGTCGGTCAGCTCTCTTAACTGGTCGAGTGCTGCGCCAGCGTTGTCATGGTCAGCCAGCATCACCTTGATCGGTTCTGCGATCCCGTAAGCAAGAGAATCGATCGGGCCACGACCTTCGAGAGACCGGATTGCGGGAAATAGGATGTCTTCTTCCTTGGCCATATGCTCTTCCAAGTTTGAACGAAATGTGGGATAGAGATTCTTCAATTCGATCAACCGCTTGTCGCGACTCCCGTGTCGCTCAGCAACCTTCTCGGTAAGTGCCGTTAAGCGTGGAAGGGCCTCGCGGAGATAGCCATGGTGGGATTTCTGGATATGGTCGCAGAGAGCCGTCAGTGGTTCCTTTGACCAATCTGTGACGAGGGGCTGTGGACTCGCATCGGACGTTTCGAGGTCGCGCATCACAGCCGCAGCATCGAGCTGCTTCGCGGCGCACGCTTCTGACAATGCCTTCTTACCGCCACAGCAGTAATCAATGCCCCAGCGCTCAAAGACGCGGGATCGGGCGGGTTTCTCGGCTACAAGTAGGCCGACAAGTTGATCAAGGAGTTGTGTGTTCATGGTTTTCTTCTTAGCTGTCGTTTTGAATGGCGGAGCCGGTCAGCCGGCGGCTCTCGACTGAGTTCTTCTCGATGTAATTGCGCCAGTAGGGCGGCACTTCCATATCGACAAAGATCGCCGTGACCGGACACTCAGGCTCGCAGAGCCCGCAGTCGATGCATTCGTCCGGGTGGATGTACAGCATGTCGTCCCCTTCGTAGATGCAATCCACGGGGCAAACCGTCATGCAGGATTTGTCTTTGACCCCTATGCAGGGTTCAGTGATGACGTAGGGCATTAGCGTGCACCGCCAACTTGTGCAAGCCTCTTGATTGAAGATCTTTCGCGCGCGCGGAACTTGATCGGGTGCGCCGGGTCGTTGAGTCTGAAAATTACCGCCAGGCTGACTTGGTTCGACGCCGTCAAGTCCGCCAAGGTCGCCGCTCTCAACTCAGCGAAGAATGCGCTCAACGCTGCGGACAGAGCACCTTTGAGTAGACAGGCAGGTTCAATCGAACAATTCTGCTTTGAAGGTTCCTGGAGGCAAGGAACCAGCGCGAAATCCGGCTCAATCGCTCGGACGATCTCCTCCACCGTGATCGAGTGCGCCTCTTTGCCCAAGGCGAGTCCCCCCGATCTTCCTCGCGTCGAAGCGATCAGACCGGTTGCCGCGAGTTTGGCCGCGATCCGCATTGTGTGATTCCTTGATAGCCCGAGTTTGGCGGCGACCTCAGGGATCGTAGCGGAAGTGCCTGCCTTTGCGGCGAGAAACATCATGATCCGGAGCGAAAAGTCGGTTTGCGCGTTTAATCTCATGTCGCGCCATCAGTATACATGCATAACTGATGCATGTATACCATGCGAAGAAGATCGGGACAAAGATTCTTTCGATGAAAATAGTGAAGAAAGTATCAAGGGCATAAAGAACACATAAAGAACGCATGAAGCCTCAGGGTAAGGTTATTTCAAAAGGTCCTGCAGTTCGACCTGATCGCAAAAGTGGGGCCGTAAATGCGCCGTCGCCGATCTGGCGCCGGTCCAAGTGCGCCTGTTCTATTGACGGCAGACCCGACGGAGGCGCAGAGTTTTGCAGAAGCGGTTAAATCTGAGACTGAAAGCTGCCCAAGGGGCGTCAAGCAGCTAAAACTACGCTATCCCATAGCGTAGTTCGAAGGTTCGAATCCGTCCCGGTGGACCAACCGAACAAAACTCCGTTCAAGAGCTGAAACTCAACCTAGATTGTTATCCTTAGTGTCTGCATTCAATCTGCTCAGTCAAATTGCTACTAAACTATTGATGGAACTTAAAGGGTTCCATTGAGGCTCTAATCCTCTATCGGATTTCCCGCGGCTAGCCAGATAAAAAACTGATCATTAGTCCTTTAGCATTGAATTAATAATGTCGAAAATGAACTCAAAAACCCGATCCCGAGGATCGAGTTAGCGCAAACCAGCCACGGTCATCCCAAGGCGTATTCGACATACCTTCCTACTCCGTTTCCCTGCGTATCGGTTGGTAGTTCTGCCGAACCGCTTCATTGTTGCGTTCCACCTGCCGGCCATTTCGACTCACGCCGTACTCGCCGTAGTTGATCAAGATTCACAGAATTATTGCAAAAATAAAAAAGGGCAAGGATGGGAGAGAGGACTGCATCAAAGGTAGGTCGGGCCAAAACGGCTTCGAGAATTGTGGAGCATCGTTAAGGCGCTGTCGGTCCCATTAACTATGGACGAAGTGAGGTGGCTTCAATTTGGGCCGACTTAGGTTAGTCTAGCGAAAAGGGGTTTGGTAGAAGCCGCCAGCATTGCGGCAAGAGCACTTACCTCCTTTCTTGGGTGTCAATGTGAGCTTGCAGAGCTTCCCAAGCCTGCTGGGAGAGCCCTTCTTCCGGTTGCCGTCGCAAGGCGGCAAAGCGGTCGCGCAGAGCCAATAAGGCTTCGTAGGCTTGCCGACACTTGGGGCAACTGCGCGTATGAGCGTCAACGTACAGCCGAACAAGCCCGCGAAGATTGCCATCGGCAAATCGGGTCAAAAGCGTTCGCATCCAAAAGCAAGGTTGAACTACAGTCTTCACTTAGGACTCTCGTATCCATGCTGTACTAAGTAGAGGCCCAGGGCTAACCTCGCCCGAGCAAGCCGGGAGCGAACCGTGCCTATGGGCACGTCCATCGCCTGCGCGGCTTCAATATAGCTCAACTCTGCCACGTCAACCAGTTCCACGGCGAGTCTCTGATCAGAAGGCAAGCTTCTCATGGCATCCTCCAGGGGTACATCAAAGATTCCATTGATCACCACTTGCTCCGGGCACTCTCGTTGCGCGGCCTGTAAATCGTCGGTAAGTGGCTGAAAAACGTGCTTTTTTGACCGAGCATGGTGATAGAAGGTATTCAGGGCAATTTTGAGGATCCAGGGGCGAAATCCCGCGTCTTTGTCCAGGTGACCCTCCATGTAAGCGCAGTATCCTTTCAACACGGTCTCCTGAATAATGTCTTCGGAATGGTCATGGTCACCCGCGCACAGTCGACGGACAACTCGAACCAGCACGGTTTGATGCTGATCAAGTTGTTTGATGAAGTTATTCTGGCGCGACTCTCTCTGGCATGGCTTGCCGTCGCACTCACCCAGAACATCTTCGATCCCCACTTCAGCTCTAATGCTCCGCCAGTGGGTCAAAGTTCCAAAATTGAAAAAAAGTCAAATTGACGGAACTTCCAAGCAGGGCTTTGGATTCTTGTAGTGCCCCGGATACTTGGGGTTTCGATATACGAGGAGAAATCAGATGACCAGCCTAATTAGATTCACTGCAGGTTTCGTCGCCATTGGTGCGATTGCCTTCGCCCACGCCACCGAAGTACGCGTCACCGTTACGAACCTTGCCCCTACCCAAGGCACTTTTTTGACTCCGGTTTGGTTCGGATTCCATAACGGTGGGTTTGACATTTACGACAATGGCACGCCATCTTCCATGGGGTTGGAGCGAATTGCCGAGGACGGTTCGGTTGGCCCGATTGGAAGCGCATTTACGGCCAGCGGGTTTGGCGAGGCCCAGGGCGTGTTGAATGGACTCGGACCCATCGGTCCGGGAGCAAGCACTTCAAAGACCGCGACCATCAGCTTGGCCGGGCGGTTCTTCAGCTACGCCTCGATGGTGATTCCCAGTAACGACGCCTTCATTGCAAACGGGAACCCGCTTGCTTTCGATTTGTTCGATGGGGTGGGCAACTTCGTGGGTGCCGACTTCGTTGTTCTGGGATCCAATGTTCTGGACGCAGGCACCGAAGTCAACGATGAAATTCCTGCCAACACCGCGTTCTTTGGGCAGGCGACTCCGAACACGGGCGCCGACGAAAACGGAGTTGTGCGCCTTCACCCTGGCTTCAACCCAGTCGGCTCTGGAGGCATCTTGGACAGTTCCATGTTTGCCAATGCAGACTTCCATCAAACAGGCTATCAAATCGCGCGAATCCAAGTGGAAGTTGTGCCGGAACCAGCAACGGTGGTGTGCATGGCTATCGGTTTAGCGGGTCTCGTTAGCCGCCGACGAAAGCATGCACGCCCCCCGCTTGCCTAATTCGTGAAGGTTCTGTCATATTCGCGATGGGATTGTCTCGCGAGAAAGGCAGACACCCTGTTAAGCCCCCTAGTCGTGCTTCCCTCAGGCCAGATCTGGCGATCAGATCTGGC
>Ga0105047_10003737_pt1 | contig 26724 bp, 19 predicted proteins | sample MAT04_FD_78384 | JGI IMG/M metagenome (GOLD analysis project Ga0105047, IMG submission 78384) | Freshwater microbial communities from Lake Fryxell liftoff mats and glacier meltwater in Antarctica - MAT-04 (megahit assembly) | ecosystem: Environmental > Aquatic > Freshwater > Ice > Liftoff... | reverse complement strand
TGGCCCCGGAGGCCACCCAGCTCATCAACAACTGGTTCTGGCGCAGCGGCGCTTTGAGCAACCGCACTGGCGAGGCTGGGTTGTATTCGCCCGACGGCCAGCTCGCGTGGTGGAGCGAGCCCACCCGTTTCGAACAAACCGTGGGTTCGTTCGGCGGCGGCAGCCTGACGGTGAACGCCGGGCGCGACATCGTCAACCTCCAGGCCATGGCCCCCAGCGCCGGCTGGGCCGACAGCCGTGTGGTGGCCAACGCCAGCCTGAAAGTCACCAACCGAGCGGACTTGACGGTCAGCGCGGGGCGCGACTTGCAGGGTGGCCAGTTCTTTGTCGGCCACGGCAGCGGTCTGATCGAAGCCGGTGGCTCGATCGGCCTGGCCACTGCCAACCAGTGGGCCCAGGCGCCGCAATTGGCGCTGATGGACGGCACCTGGCGTTTGTCGGCCCGGCAGGACCTGGTGACGGGGGGTGTCTTCAACCCCAGCGCCGTGCCCGCCTGGACCGAACAGAACCGGCCCGGCCGTTCGGGCTATTTCTACACCTGGGGTGACCGCGCCGGCCTGAACCTGAGCGCCAACGCCGGCAGCGTGCGCCTGAGTGCCGGTATCTCCGAAGGGCAAGGCACGTTTTACGGCCTGGACATCGACCGTGGCCAGCTCAGCGCCTTCCAGGTGATGCCGGCCAGCTTGTCGGTCACAGCCGCTGGCGGCAACATCGAGCTGCTGGTGGGCGACAGTTTGCCGTCAGCGGTGTTGTTCCCGTCGGCCCGCGGGCAGTTGCAACTGTGGTCGGGCAAAGACGTGTTGCTCGGTGTGCAGGGCAATGGCCCCTTGGCCATGGCTGACAACAACCCAGCCGACTGGCCACAGTTCGGCAGCCCCGTGCGCCGCGACAACAACCCCGTCACCGACTCGATCAACGGCCTGATCCCGGCCGTGCTGGGCGACAGGCTGGCGTTGACCGGCTTGCATGCGGGTGCCATCGAACCCGTGCGCATCCAGGCGCAAGGCTCCCTGCGCATCGAAGGCGCGTCCGGCGCAAGTGCCACACTCTTGTTGCCCAAAGCCGGCGAATTTTCGGCAGGTCAGGATGTGACCGCGCTGAGCCTGCGCGGGCAGAACCTGAGCGCCGGCGACGTCACCCGCATCAACGCCGGCCGCAATTTCCTGGCGAAAGACTTCGGCAACATTGAACTGGCCGGGCCCGGCGCCTTGGACGTTCGAGCCGGCCGCAACGTCGACCTGGGCGCCTCGGCCGGCATCAGCACCAGCGGCAACCTGCGCAACGCCAGCCTGCCGGCACAGGGCGCTGCCATTGCCATCACCGCTGCCAGCGCCGGCACGCCCAACCTGCCAGCGTTGGCCCGCAGCTACTTGGCGCCACCCCAACAAGGCGGCAGCACGCGTTGGCAGGTTTACCGCGAGCTGTTGACAACCCAGGTGCGCGGCACGCTCAAAGCCCCGACGCTGAGCTACGACCAAGCCTGGGCCGCCTTTCAGACCTTTCCGCCCAGCGCCCAGGCCGAGTTCACGCGCCATGTGCTGGGCGCCGAGTTCGCAGCGGTCTACCTGTTGGCAGCGTCACCGACCGCCGCACAGATGACGGCCACGCTGCAAGCCGCGTTCGAGCAGCGCAAAGCCGACGTCGTCAAGGCCGGCGAAGCCGCTCTGGCTGCTGGCGGCGCGCTGACCCTGCCCGGCCGCGACACGCTGCGCGGCGACGCACTTTCGGTCTATCTGGAGCAGACGCGCGCACTGGCTTTCACCAGCCTGGACCTGGACAGCACGGTTGCCGCGCGCGTGGCCAGCCTGGCCCAAGTGCGCCGAGGCTGGCGCGAACGTGTCGCGGCTGCGCTGGGCGGCAGCGCCGCTGACCTCGACGCCCTGCTGGCACGCAACCCGCAAGACCCCCGCGCGCAGCGCTATGGCAGCGCCCTGGCCGACACCCGCGGCGCGGCCTTCCTGGCCTACCGCAACGACGCCTTCGCGCTTGAAGTCGCCAGCGCCGCCGGCGCCGCTTCAAACTTCGGCGTGAAGACACTGCCAATGCGTCTGGCCCTGTTCGACCAGGGCTTTGCGGCGGCCGAACTCGCGGGTTACGGCAACTTCACACCCAGCGCCTTGTGGCCTGGCACCGCGCCTGTGCTGGCCTACAGCGGCGCGCTGGACATGACCCAGAGCTCGGTGGTCACGCAGCGCGGCGGCGACATCAGCCTGCTCAACCCCGGCGGAGCCATCACCGTCGGCCTGAAGGACACCGGCACGGCCGGATCCAACGCGCCCAAGGGCGTGATCGCCCTGGGTGGCGGCAACATCTTCGGTTTCGCCAGGGACGACTTCCAGGTCAACACCCAGCGTGTCTTCATTGTCGGCGCAGGCGACATGAACATCTGGTCATCGGCGGGCGACATCGACTCCGGTCGCGGCGCCAACACCGCCGTGGCGGCACCACCGCTGGCCCCACGACGCAGCGTCGACAGCGTGGTGTTTGAAGTACCCGCCACCACCACCGGCAGCGGCCTGGGCATCCTGGCCGACGCGCAAGGCCGGCGCAGCGGCACCATCGGGCTGTACCCGGCCTTGGGCGAAATCCTGGCGCTGGACGCCTTCATCCGCGCACCCGCGGTCGTGCTCGGCTCGACCATCAAAGGCGCCGACAACCTGCAAGCCGCTGCCGTGGGGGGTGCTGCCGCGCCCGTGGCGCCGCCGGCGCTGAACGTCGCAGCGCCACCAGCCTCAGGTGACAACAGGGCCGCCGCTGGCGCCGCTGCGGCAGCTGGCCAGAACGCCGAATCGCGCCCGCGCAACGCCTTCCTGACGGTCGAACTGCTGGGCCTGGGCCGGGCCAACGCCGACACCGAAACCGACGAACCCTGCAGCGACCAAGAACGACGAGAGAACAAGTGCAAACCAGCCCCTGCCAAACCTTGAAGCCCAGCGGCACCATGTCGCTAACGCCCTACCTCCCTGGCACCGGCAAGCGTGCGCTCGCGCGCTGGGCAGCCGGCAGCGCTTGGGTGTGTCAAGCCCTCCTGGCCACCGCCGCCTGGGCCCAAGGCGTACCGCCGGTGACACGGCTGCCCCTGGCCGATACCGCGCTGGTTAACACCCTGGCAGGCACCGGCGCGGCGGCGCCGAACAGCGCCACCACGGCCATGCCCCAGGCAGCGCACTCCGCCAACGCCGTGCGCCCCTTGCTGCCACGCCGGGGTGAACTGCCCGAAGCGCCACCGCCCGAGCCGAGCGAGTTCGAACAGCTGGCCACCGCCGCCAATGACGGCAAGCCGGTGTCGCGTTTGGGCAGCCAGGCGCGGCGGGTGGAAGGCCTTGCGGGCGAGCGTGAAACTGCCGCGCGCGTACCGCCGCACTACGTGGTGCAGGTCGGTGACGAAATCAGCATCAGCACCTGGGGCAGCGTGGACGCGCAGTGGCAGCTGCGGGTCGACCGGGCCGGCCGCATCACCTTGCCACGGGTGGGCCCGGTGGCCTTGGCGGGGGCCACGGCGGCCGACATCGAAGGCCGCTTGCGCAGCCGCTTGAATCAGGTTTTCAAGAGTTTCGAGGTGTCCGCTGCGGTCACCGATGTCAGCCCCATGCGCGTGCACATCACGGGCTTTGTCGAACGCCCGGGTGACTACGTGGTGCCGGGCCTGAGCACCATCTCTTCGGCTCTGGCCACGGCGCAGGGGCCCTCAGCCGGCGGCAGTTACCGCCGCATCCGCTTGATGCGCGACGACAAACCGCTGGTGGTGTTCGACCTGTACGGCCTGCTGCGCGAAGGCCAACGCCGCGACGACCGTTTGCTGCACCCGGGCGATGTGCTGTACGTCGAACCCGTGGGCCCGCAGGTGGCCGTGCTGGGCAGCGTCAACCGGCCGGCGGTGTTCGAATTCCTGCCGGGTGAGACCGTGGCCGACGTGCTGCGCCTGGCTGGCGGTTTCTCGTCGGTGGCCGAACGCAGCATGGTGGAGTTGGAGAGGCTGCGCGAGCGCAGCAGCCAAGGCGCTGTTGCACTGGCCTTGCCCGCTGAGGAAACCAAAGCACTGAGCGACGGCGACATCGTGCGCGCGCGTTCGCAGGTGCTGGCCAGTTTGCCCTCGCAGACCCGCAACAAGCGCGTGCTGGTCGAAGGCGAGGTGCGCCAACCCGGCGAATACCTGCTGCCGGCAACGGCCACCCTGCAAGACGCGGTGACCGCTGCCGGTGGGCCGACGACCAAGGCATTTCTGTTCGGCACCTCCCTGCGGCGTGAGAGCGTGCGCATAACGCAGGAGGACAACTACAACCGTGCCTTGCGCGAGCTTGAAACCGAACTGACCCGCAACGCCGCCAATCGCGCCACGCGGACCGAGAACGCGGTTGACGCGAATGCGTCAGTGCAGAATTTTGTCGCCCGGCTGCGCGAGCGCCGGCCCGAGGGCCGCATGGTGCTGGACATTGATCCAATCAATCCGCTGCTGCCCGCGCTGCTGCTGGAAGATGGTGACCGCATCCAATTGCCGCCCACCAACCAGAGTGTGGGTGTCTTCGGCAGCGTCTTCAGCGCCGGCAGTTTCGTGTTGAGCCAGGGGCGCAGCCTGGGCCACTACATCCAGCGCGCGGGTGGGCCCACGGGCGGGGCCGATTACGGAGCAGCTTTTGTGGTGCGCGCCAACGGCAATGTGCTGTCGGCAAGCCAAAGCGGCAGTTTCTGGGCCCGTACCTCGCGTTTCGAAGCCGAACCGGCGCTGGCCGGCGACACCGTGTTTGTGCCGGAGGAACTGTTCCGAGGCAGTTTTGTGCAGGGTGCCAAAGACTGGACGCAGATCCTCTACCAGCTCGGCGTGGGCCTGGCTGCCTTGCGCACGGTGCGGTGATGTCGCCCGACCGCGCTCCACCAACTGTCTCCGAGGGGCCCCAAGGCGCTTGGGGCGCCGAGCCCGTGAAAGCCGGCGCACTGGAGTTGCTGCTGCCCCTTTGGCATCGCAAGTGGCGTTTGTTGGCCAGCGTGCTGCTGGGTGCGGCGCTGGCTCTTGGCTTGAGCCAGCTGGTCACCGTGCGCTACACGGCGCAGGCCAGTTTCGTGGTTCAGCCCAGCCTGCGGCCGTCGCAAGCGGCGGTGGCCAGCGCCCTGCCCGCGCTGGCCGGACTGGTCGGCGGCGGCACCAACCCGGTCGACCTGTACATCACCATCCTGCGCAGCCAAACCTTGGCCGACCGGATCATCGAACGCTTCGATCTGCACCGGGTGTGGGCCTCGCGTTCGCGCACCGAAACACTGCTGCGCCTGTCGAGCAGCGTCAGCTTCGGCAGCGGGCGGCGCGACGGTCTGGTGCAGATTACCGTTGAAGACGAGCTGCCGCAGCGGGCAGCGGGCATGGCCAACCAGTACGCCGACGAATTGCGCTCGGTGCTGCGCGGCTATGCGGCAGACGAAGCGCGCCAGCGCCGCGAGTTTTATGACGTGCAACTGGAACGCACCCGCAAGGCCCTGCAGGACAGTCAGAAACAGTTGCAGAGCAGTGGGTTTGATCGCGCCGCCTTGCGCACGGAGCCTCGTGCCGCGGCTGAGAGCTACGGCCGCTTGCAGGCTGAAGTGGCCGCCGCTGAAGTTCGCCTGTCTGCCACCCGCCGCTTGCGCGCCGACAGCAGCCCCGAGGTGCAGATGCAGCAGTCCGAAGTGGCAGCGATGCGCGCGCAGCTGGCGCGGGCCGAGGCGCCCAAGGACGAGGGAACGGGCGGCTTCGTCGACAAGCTGCGCGAGTTCCGATATGCCGAGGCGCTGGCCGAGTCCATCGCGCGCCAGGCCGAAGCCGCGCGGGTGGACGAAGCCTCTGATGTCATCCCGCTGCGCATGCTCGACCGTGCCACGGTGCCCGAGTGGCCCAGCAGCCCGCGCGCCTTGATCTGGGTGCTGGCCGGCGCGGCGCTGGGCCTGTTGCTGCAAGGCGGTTGGGTGCTGCTGCGCCACCGCGCAGCGCTGGCGCGGCTGGACCCGGCCTACGTGCAGCGCGTGGCACTGTTGCGTTCGTTGCTGGTGAAGCCCAGGCGATGAACCAGGTCCACCCCGGGCGCGCCAGTGGCGTCTTCAGCCTGGGCCTGGCCAACGGCTTGGCCTTGCTGTCGGCCGTGGCCGCAGCCACCTTGTATGCACGCTGGCTGGACGCGACCGAGCTGGCCACGTGCGCCATCGCGCTGGCGCTGGCGCGGGCCGGTTTGCTGCTGCTGGACGGGGGCTTGAAGACCGCGCTGGTGCGTCGCGAAGTAGAAGCCGCACCGCTGGCCGTGCGGCAATTGACGCACTGGTGCACGGCGGCCGCCCTGCTGATGACGCTGATCCTGGGTGCGGTGTTGGCTGGCTTGTGGTCCGCCGGCCATCTGGCCAGCGGACCGGCCTTGTTGTGCGGGGCCAGTGCGGCCGCGTACTGGCTGAGTTACCCACCGCTTTTTGGCGCGCTGGCGCGGCTGGAAAGGGCACAGCGCTTCGGCGCCATCGGCCGCGCCGAAGGCGCCTCGGTGGCCACCGAGGCGGTGCTGCCCATGGCCTTGCTGGCAGCGGGCGTGCGCTATGAATGGGCCTTTGCGCTGGCTGCGGTGCTGGGCCGTGCACTGCGTACCGTGGCCGTGCTGGTTGCGGCGCGGCGGCTGCCCACGCACCCAGCGCCGCTGTCACCGCCCGGGCCTGTTTCGCCTCTTGCGCTCATCGCGCCTCTTTCACCTCTGGCACCGCGACCGCCGCGCCCACCGCTTGCACCGTCTTCGTCGACCACCAGCGGCAGCCGCACCTTGCTGCACGAAGGCAGCGGCGTCCAAGCGGTGGCCGTGCTTGCGATGTTGCGCGACCATCTGCACCTGTGGCTGCTGGCGCCGTGGTTTGGCGCGGCCTGGGCCGGGGCCTATGCCCTGGCGTTGACCGCCTGCGCCTTGGTCTGCCAGGTGGCAGTGCAGACCTCGACGCGGGTCTCGCTGCCACTGCTGCGCGCCACGCCCGCGGCGCAGCAATGGCCAGCCGTGCTGGCACAGGCGCGGCGCCTGGCCATCGTCTGCCTGCCGCCCCTGGCCTTGTTGCCAGCCTGGCTGGCCTGGGCCGACACCACGCTCTGGGCCGACCGCTGGCATGACACGCTGGCAGTCGCACCGTGGTGGGCGTTGCGCATGGTGGCCGGCATCGGCACCAGCGTCGTGGGTGCCTGGCTGCTGGTGGCGCGTGCACCCTGGATCAATGCGGCTGCCCACGCGCGCTGGACGGTGCTCGAGGTCAGCGTTGCTGCCGCGGCTTTGGCGTTGGCCGGCCCGCTGGGCTTGGCCTGGGCGGCCGCGGCCACGGGCTGGGCCGGCCTGGCGCTTTTCTTGGCCGCTGCCACGCCGACACAGCCTGTGTGGCCCCGTTGGGCCGCACTGGCCGCAGCCTTGTGCCTGAGGCCCGGACTGGCGCTGGCGCTGCTGCTGGCAACGTGGGTGCACAGCCAGCCGCAGGCTTTGCCCGTGGCCACCGCCTTGCTGCCGCTGGCCTGGCTGACTGAGCCTTCGCTGCGGCGCTGGCTGGCCGCGAAGTGGGCGCAGCGGCGAACACAGGCTGCGCGGGCAGGCACTCACCAAGCCGGTCGCCCTGCCGCACCCCGCCAAGCCGTGGGTGACGATGCGGCCGTGGGCGACGCGTCGCCATGACCCAACGCGACGGGTCATGGCTGGCGACCTGGCTGGCGTCTCTTAAAAAAACGGAGGGCCGTTCCCGGGTTTATTTGCCCCAGCCGGAGGCGGACGAAGACTGTCGTCGGCCTGCGGGTAAACCGATCACGGACGCCAACCTCGGTGTGCTGCTGACACCGCGCGCATTGGGTGGGCATGAAGTGGCGTTGTTGGGCTGGTTGGCCGACGCCCGGCGGCAGGTCGGTTTGCGCCCGGCCATCGTGGCACCTGGCGCGGACTTGGCGCAAGCGCTGGCCCGCGCCGGTCTGGCCGATTGCCGGTGGCCCCCACACCCAGCGCAAGCAGAGGCGGCCGCTGGTTCACGAGCTCAGGTGCTGGCCGCCCTGTGGCAGTGGCCGGCTGACAAACCCCTGTTGTTGGCGCCCGGTGCGCTGCACACCGCAGCCTGGCTGCTGGCAGCAGCGCTGGTGCTGGGCAAGCGCGTCTGGGTGTACGTGCCCAACACCCACACCGCGCGACAGATGCAATGGTCGCTGGGGCCCTGGCGCGATGCCGGTCTGGCGCCCTGGCTGCGGCGGGTGGAAGGCTGGATAACCGTGCACCCGCGTCATGCCCAAGGCTTGTCCCAGGCCTGGCGCGTCCCGGCGCCCGTGCACGTCTTGCCCAACCTGCCGCGTCTGGCCGGGGCCGCACCCTGCTGGCCAGCCCCCAGTGCCGACGGACGGCTGCGCGTGGTGTTTGTCGGCCGCTTCGACTTGTGGACCAAAGGCCTGGACTGGTTGATCGACAACCTGCTGAAAGACCCGGCGTGGACACGGTCCTGCCACTGGCGTTTCCAAGGCCAGGGCCCGGGTGCCGCGGCCCTGCACGCTGCCGCCCAGGCATTGGGGCAGCAGAACCTGACGATCGACGGGCACGCGCCGATCGACCAGGCCCTGGCCTGCAGCGATGTGTTGTTGCTGTGCTCGCGCTTCGAGGGCGTGCCGCTGGTGGCGCTGGAAGCCACGGCCCGCGGCTGGCCGGTGGTGGCCAGCCGCGAGAGCGGCGTGGCCGATCTGCTGCCCGCTGCATCGCTGTTCGACTTCGGCGACAGCGCCGGCATGCGCCAGGCGTTGTTTGGCCTCTTGGCCCCCGGCGCGCGGCAAGCGGCGGTGGCTCACGCACGTGCGCAAGTGGCTTGCCACAACAGCCCGCAGGACTATGAGCGTGCGTTGGCGACCGTGTGCCGGTCGATGCTGGCTGCACCCGGGGGCGTGCTGGCATGTTGAACGTGGGCACGCCGCAGTCTGCTCCGCAACCTGGACCGTACACGGGGCCGCTGCCGGCCTTGCCATCGGGCACCGCGCCGCGCGCCGCGGCCAAGGCCAGCCCACTGGCTTTGGCGACGCTGATTTTTCTGGTGGTGGCTTTGCAATTTGGCCCGGCGCTGGGCTTGGTGGGTTTCAGGCTCACGGGCGACCCACTGTGGTCCTGGAACGGGCTGGTGCGCGACGGCGCCGTGGCCCTGCTCGTGGCCCTGGCTGCCATGCTCTGGCTCAACGCTGGCGCGCCGCGCCTGACGCCGGCCGCCCGCTGGTCCTTGGGGCTGGTGGCGATATACATGCTGATGGCAGCGGTCTCGAGCACCGACTTCTACCTGATCGTCATGAACCTGCGTCGCCTGGTGTTGGTGCCACTGCTGTTCGTGGCGGTGTTGTTGATTCCGTGGTCGCCTGGACAAATCGACACGCTGTTTCGCTGGTTGGTGGGCACCGGCGTGCTGGTCGCGCTCTTTGGCCTGGTTGAAGTCGTTGCGCCAGTCAGTTGGTGGACCGGGGTCATGGAGATCGAGGCTTTCACCTCAGCCAACAATTTCGACCGCTTTGGGCACCTGCCCTTTGCCGAGAGCGGGCGTTATTTCAGCTATGACCTGGCAGCGCTCACGGGTGGCCCGGTGCGCCGCATGATCTCGACTTACCTCGAACCCACCACCTTGGCGGCGGGGCTGTCCGTGCTGTTGGTGCTGGCCTTGGCACGGCGTGCGCGCGGCCACGCCGCGACCGGCTGGGTGCTGCTGGCGCTGCTGGCCGGCTTGGCCACCCTGTCCAAGGGCTTCTGGTTGTTCCTGCTGGTGCTGCTGGCCTGGCGCTGGTGGGGCGTGCCGGCGCCAAGACACTTGCTGCCGCTACTGCTGCTGGGCTGCGGCCTGGCTGCGGCTGCCGACCGCTTCCACCTGGAAGGACCGTTCGAGCACCTTGAGGGCTTGACCACTGCTGTGCACTTTCTGTTCGAGGGTCGCTGGCTGGGCAAGGGTGTGGGCGCCGCCGGCAATCTATCGGACCTGGGATCGGAAGTCGGCGAAGAGAGCGGCCTGGGCAACGTCATCGGCCAGGTCGGCTGGCTGGGGCTGGTGTCGCTGTGGTGGTTGCGGACCTTGATGCTGGACGTGCTCGCGGCGGCCAAGGCAAGACGCGACCCGGGTGGCCCGTGGGTCGCTTCGTGGCTGTTGTTCTGGGGCGTGACCTATCTGTTCTCGGCGTCCAGTCTGGGGGTGGGTGGCAATGCGCTGGGCTTCTTGATGCTGGCGCTGTACCTGCACCCGGCCAGTGGCGCGCAAGGGCTTGAGCGGCGGCGGGCGGGCCGGCGCTGATGCACATCCTCGTCATCACCACCCAGTTGTTCGGCGAGCCCGGCAATGGGGGTCAGTTGTGCACGGCGCGGCTGTTGCACGGGCTGTTGGCCGCCGGGCATGAGCTGACCGTACTCGGCCGCGGCCCGCAGCCCCGTGCCAGCCGTTCGGGCCTGCGGTACGTCTCTTTGGGCCCGGCAGTGGGTGCATTCGATGCGCTGCCCCGCGCCGCACAGGTCCTCAGTCTGGCGGGCGCCTGGATCACGCAGCGCGCCAGCACCGTGCACCGTCTCAGCCAGGACGGCGCGCCGCAGCAACTTGCCCGGCTGCTGGGCCAGGGTGGACTGGCGCCGGCTGACGCCTGCGTGATCGACCACCTGCAGCCCTGGGCCTGGTGGGCGAACGCGGCTAGATCCTTGCGCACCACCTTGCCCGCACCGCTGCTGGTGATGCACAACCTTGAATCTGATGGTTATGTGGCGCGTGCTCAGGCCGCTGCCGAGACCGGCCAACGCCTGAGTCAGCTCGTGTACGCACGCGAGGCGCGTTTGCTGCGACACCTTGAAACACAAGCCCTGCGCGCTTGTGCGGCCGTGGCCTGCCTGAGCGCCCAGGACGCGCTGCGACTGCGCGGCTTGGCCGCAGCTGCGGGTGCCAGCCCGCCGGTACTCGTGCTGCCCGGCTACCCCCGACTGGACAGCCCGGTTTCGGCTGGAATGCAGTCGGCCGGGACGCATCGGCCCGGGACACGCGCACCTGGCCCCATCCGGATCGGGCTGGTCGGCACCTGGACTTGGGGGCCCAACCGCCAGGCGCTGGATTGGATGCTCAACGCCGTCTTGCCGCACTTGCCGGCCGGTGTGGAGTTGCTGCTGGCGGGCGACGGCCTGCAGGCCTTGCATCTGCCGCTGGTGCAGCACAGCTCAGCCGCAGCCGCAGCAGCGGTGCACGTGCTGGGGCGAGTGGCAGACCTGGATCGCTTTTACGGCGACGTCGATGTGTTGGCTCTGCCCTCGTTGAGCGGCTCGGGCGCGCACGAAAAGTCGATTGAAGCCATCCACCGCGCGCCGCGGGTGGTCGCCACGCTTCATGCCCTGCGTGGCCTGGGCTCGGCCTTGCCCGCGCACATTCAAGTGGCCGATGACCCGCTGGACTTTGCGCGCCTGTGCGCCCGGCCGTTGGCGAGCGCACCCGAACGTGACGACGCCGTGGTCCTGCGGTGGAGCCAACGGCGCCAGCGGCAGTACCAGCAAGCGCTGGTTCAATGTCTACAAGCCCTGCGCCAGCAGGCCCCTGGCAGGGCCAGCCGCCCCGCGCTAGAACCGGTTGAACAACACCCGCGGGATGATTGGCAAGACGCGCAGAAAACGCGGTAGGCGAGACGGCTGCTGCCACAGCCGGTACAGCCCTTCCAGGCCGTAGCGCTGCGACCACAGTGGCGCCCGCTTGACCGAGCCACCGGCCATGTCGATGGCGCCGCCAAAACACAGCATGCCCGTGGTCGACCCGTCCAGCAGCTTGGCCATCCGGTGGGCCAGCGCGTAAATCTTGCCGGGTGTCAGACCGAGCACCACATAGTCCGGCCGGTGGGCGCGCACACCCGCCAGGCACTGCGAAAAAACCTCTGCTTCGCTGGGCTGGCCAACCTCGAACACTCCCGGCGCAAACCCTGCGACATGCAACTGTGGCCACCGTTCCGTCAGCCGTTGCACCGCGCCCGCATTGGCCTGGGGTGACGACCCCAGCAGCAGCAGCCGCTGGTTGGTTTCAGCGCAGTGCTGGGCCAGGCTGTGGATCATGTCCGAGCCCGCCATCTTCTTGAGCGGCCGTTGCGGGTGGCGTCGGCGCAGCGCCCACCACACCCATTGGCCGTCCACGCTCACGCGCGAGCGGCCAGTGTTCAACAGCGACTGCAAAGCCGGGATGTCCGGCAACTGCAGAGCCACTTCGGCATTGACCGTCACATACACCCAGCACAGCGGTTGCCGCGGCGGTGGAAAGTGGTCGGTTTCGGTGATGGTGATGCCGCAGAAGGACATCTGGGCAGACTCAGTCGACCAACGCAGCGGTCGATGGGCGCCGAGCGACGAGTTGGGCGAGGCAACAAGACTGGCAGACATGAGGGCGACAACAGATTCGATGTAATCAACGAACTCATGTTGCCCAAACGCGGCGACATTGCCATGACGCGGCGTGATCCAGATGGCTCAGGGCGCAGCACGTGCTGCCGGGTCAAGTCGCAGGGCCTGGCGCTGTGCCGAACAAGCGCGCACGCTCGCCTGCGCTCAAGGCCAACAGCAACTGGCCGGCCAGTTGGTCCTGGAAGGCAAAGGCGCGCCGGGCGTCGGGGTCGATGCTGGACAGCCGTACCAGCATGCCGTCGGCAATTTCACCGCGCAAGCTGTGCTTGAGCTGCACACGCCGGTTGTCCAGGCCCGGTGTCACCACCTCGTCGCCAGCCAACAGCCAATACGTCAAAGGCTCGTGGCGGTTGCCTTGAACCGTGGTGGCGCGGCGCACGCTCAATGCCCGACCGGGCAGCCGCAGCGTGTCAGGCCAGACGGCTTGCAGCTCGAAGCCTTGGGCCGGGTAGCAGACCTCGGGCAGGTGCAGCGCCAAGCCGCCACGCGGGTCGCCACCGTAGGCGATCGACACCATCACGCGGTAGCCCTGGCGGTTGACGTAGGTGCGGCCCAAAACCTGGTCGTAGGCCTGATCGAGCGCGGCTTGCACATCGGGTAGCGGCAGCACAACGGCCATGTTCGGGTCCTCAAACCATTCGCCGGCCCGCACCGGCACCCAATCTGCCAGCTTCGCAGCCGGGCGTTGGTCGGACATGCGCCGCGTCGGCACCCAGGCCTGCGCCAGCACGGCAGCAGCCACGGACAAGCCCAGCACCAGCGCGGCGCGGCGCCCTTCAGTGAGCGGCGAGGCGGTGCTTGGCATGGCGGTCGGAAAAGCGGCTCAAGAGCCAGTCGAACACAGCGATCAGGACCAGCGCAACCATGAACAGCAGCAACCCCGCAAAGCCGTGCACGAAGGTTTGCCCAGCCTGATCGCCTGCGTGGTAGATCACCAACACCAGCACCAGGACCCGTACCACGTTGGCGAGGAAAGCGATCGGAATCGCAGCCACCAGCAGCGCCACGTTGCGCCAACGCTGTGGGTAGTTCATCAGGTGCACGTACAGCAAAACCATGGCTTCGAGGGTGAACATGGAGTTCAGCCCCGCGCAGGCGTCGGCCACCAACACCTGATAGGGGCCCACGGTGAGCATCACGCCGGACTGACCGATGGGGTAACCCGCCGTGTGCAGCAGTGCGGCGGCAACGGTCGACACCGCCAGCTTCAAGGGCGCCGTCAGGGCCAGCACCCAGGTCTGGGGCAGCGGCAGGACAAAAACCATGAAGAGCAAGGCGAACCCAGCGCAGCGCAAGCCTGCCGCGCCCTTGAACAGCAACAGCAGGCCGGCGAGAAAGACGATCTGCGCTGCCGCCTCCAGCACCAGCACCAGCTGCGAGCGCCCGAATACGTACAACACCAGGCTGGCTGCCAGCAGCACCCAGCCCAAGGCCCGGACGCGCCAGTCCACAGGCGCAGTCAGCCTGGACAAGGCGGTACGCTGTTGGTAGAGCAGCCAGGCACAGACGGCCAGGATGATGGGACCGTGGCCCTGTTCGTCGGTGCGCCAGACGCTTTCTGCCAGGCGCAACCAGGTCGGAGCAAAAAGCAGCAGAAAGGCCGCAGCCAGCACAACCAGGGTCAAGCCGGCAGTAGCGGGGGGTGGCGCTGCGGCCGCTGCTGCTTTGTCAGCTGTGTCGACCGGACACGGCGACGCCTCAAGACGGGTCGGTGGTGTCGCTGTCTGAGCCATTGCGCCAAATGATCAGTCATTCATTTGACACGTTGACGAAAAGCCCAGCCTCACCGCCGAAAGTCGGCATCGCCCGGCTGGAGCCGGGGTAGTTTGCGCCAGTGTGGCGCTCGGGCGCCTGTCCGCTCAGATCAGCTCAGGGGAACAAGTCCCCCAACACCGTGCCCTCGCGCCGCGGATCGGCGCCCCCTTCATAGTAGTAGTAGCCCTGCGGGTTGCTGCGCCGGACGATGGTCGAAATGCCGCTGGACTGCGCCGCCGTGCCCACGGTGTGGCCCAGGGCGCGCAGGCCGGTGATCAGGGCGTCGTTGGCACCGCCGTTGGAGAGGTCGACGTTCGGGTGTTCACCGCCGACGTTGGTGGTGGGGCTGTTGGAGGCACCGAACGCAATCATCGACGTGGCTTGTTGGGCATTCATGTTCCAGTCGAGCACGCCCACCAGGGTTTTCACCACGTACTGGATGATGGTGGCGCCGCCCGGCGAGCCTGTGGCCATGCGGAATTCGCCGCGCTGGCCATTGGCTGCCGTGCGAAACACCAAGGTCGGCGCCATCGAGCTGCGCGGTCGCTTCAGCGCAGCCACGCGGTTGGCAATGGGCACGCCGGCCGCGTCGGTGGGTGCAGCCGAAAAATCGGTGAGCTGGTTGTTCAGGATGAAGCCGCCCTTGGTGAAGTGGAAAGCACCGAAGGCCGATTCCACCGTGGTGGTCAAGGCCACCGCGTTGCCCCGACCGTCCACCACAGAAATGTGGGTCGTGCCGTTTTCAGCCGAGGCCCCTTGCACGCCCAGCGGCACGGGCCCCAGGTTGCCGGCCACAGCCGTGCCCATGCTGCGGGTCAGGTCGATGGTGTTGGCCCGGCCCCGCAGGTAGGTCTTGTCCAGCATCATTGAGGTGCTGCCGCCGGGCAGCGAAACGAAATCGGTGTCGGCGACGTACCTGTCGCGGTCGGCATAGGCCAGCCGCTCGGCCTCGGACACCAGGTGCACGGCGAAGGCGGTGGGCTTGCCACCGTTGTCGTCCATGGCTGTCGGTTTGTGCAGGCTCATGTCGAAGGTTTCCAGCATGCCCAGCGTCTGTGCCACGGCCAAACCGCCGGAAGACGGTGGCGGCATGCCACAGACCCACCAGATGCGGTACTGCGTGCACACCGCCTGGCGTTTGACGGAGCGGTATGCGGCCAGGTCGCCCAGCGTGGTCAAACCCGGGGTGATGCCGCCGGTGGTGTCGGCGATCTTGGCGACGATGTCCTGGGCGATGGCGCCGCTGTAGAAGGCCGCGATACCGCCGCTGGCGATGGCCTGGAAGGTCGTGGCCATGGCCGGGCTTCTGAGCAGCGTGCCGCTGGCCTTGGCGGTGCCGTCGGCGTTCAGGAAGTAGGCCCTGGCATCCAGGTCGCGCTGCAGGAACGTGGCTGACGCGGCAACCGAGGCCGACATGCGCGGGCTGATCCTGAAGCCGTCGTTGGCGATCTTGATGGCCGGGTCGAACAGGTCTTTCCACGGCAACTTGCCACCGTCTTTGTAGGCGGAATCCAGCATGTGCAGAACTCCGGGCGTGCCGATGGACCGGCCACTGACCCGTGCGTTGGGCAAGGGCGTGGTGCGCTGCGTGTCGCTGATCCAGCGCAAATAGTTTTCGGTCGCCGCTGCGGGTGCGGTTTCGCGCCCGTCATAGGCCGTGACTGCGCCGGTGCCGGCGTTGTAGCTGAGCATGAAGGCGCCACCGCCAATGCCCGAGGACTGGGGTTCGACCAGGTTCAACACCATCTGCGTGGCAATGGCCGCGTCGATGGCCGTGCCGCCGGCCTTGAGCACGTCGCAGCCGGCCTTGGTGGCCAGGGGGTTGGCGGCCACCACCATGAAGCTGCGTGAGAACGCGACTTTCTTGCTGGCAAAACCGGTGGCGATTTCAGGCGCCCCGTTTTCGCCTGGCATGCCCGGATTGAAGAGCGCGCCGCTGGTCGAGACCTGCAGGCAGGCGTTTTCGCCGATGGTGTCGGCGTCGCTGCCACCGCCACAGCCGACCAACAGCCCAGCAACCAGCAGCAGCTGCAGTCCACGCTTGTGGATGTTCAATGTCGAGGTCATGCGGACTCCGGAAAACTTGATGTGAGCATGTTCTGGCGTGGCGTCCAGACTGTGCACCCGGGTCAACCCGCGGCGGCCCCGGTGCGACACTGCACAGCCATGCGCATCGCCAACATCCTCTTCAGCCAAGGTTTCGGCAGCCGGCGTGAATGCAGCGGCCTGGTTTTCAACGGCCTTGTCAGCGTGCATGGCCGCACGGTCGAAGACCTGGATGAAGAGTTCGACACCACCGATCTGAGCTTTGAGGTGCAAGGCCGGCGCTGGGCCTTTCAGACCAAGGCCTTGGTGATGTTGCACAAGCCGGGTGGCTACGAGTGTTCTGCCAAACCCCGCCACCACCCCAGCGTGTTGAGCCTGTTGCCCCTGCCGTTGCGCAGCCGTGGTGTGCAAAGCGTGGGGCGGCTGGACGAAGACACCACCGGTCTGCTGCTGTTCACCGACGACGGCACGCTCATCCACCGCCTCACCAGCCCCAAGCACCACGTGCCCAAGGTCTACGAGGTGACGTGCAAACACCCGGTGAGCCAGGCGCAGATCGAGCGGTTGACGAGCGGGGTCGTGCTCGACGACGAACCCACGCCGGCGGTGGCGAAGGCCGCCGAGATCACCGGTGAATTCAGCTTGCGACTGACGTTGACCGAAGGCCGCTACCACCAGGTCAAACGCATGCTGGCGGCGGTGGGCAACCGCGTGGAGGCCCTGCACCGCAGCCGTTTCGGGCCCTGGGTGTTGCCCGCCGATCTGGCGCCGGGGCAGTGGCGCTGGGTAGACGCGGGCGACCTGGGCTGAGCCGACCAGCCGCGCTGACAAAGACCCGGCTCAGGCGCTGTGCTAGCCTGAGTTTCTCTCGCGTCCCCGCGGGCCCTTGCGCCCTTCAAGCCCATGACCTTGCTGCCGCAACCCGCCAACGAACCGGCGCCATCGGCCCAGGTCGAATCGACAGGTGCTCAGGCGGACTACGTCGCATGGAAGGACTGGCGCGCCGAGGTCTTCGCCACTTTCAGCCCTCGAGAGGGTCTGTATTTCAGCTGGCACGTCACTCGCGCCCTGGGCACAACCGGCAGCGCACTGCAGGTGCTGGAGATCGGTTTCGGCAATGGTGGCTTCATGGGTTGGGCGCGTCAACAGGGCCATGCCGTGTGTGGCGTCGAGATCAGTCAGCCACTGGTCGCATACGCCAAGTCTGCCGGCTTCGCGGCATTCACGAGCACGGACGCACTCGACCCGGCGGCACGATTCGACCTCGTCGTGGCCTTCGACGTGCTTGAGCACATCCCGCTGCACGAGATCACGTCGTTGCTGTCATCACTGGCGGACAGGTTGGCGCCCGGCGGCCGCATCGTGCTGCGCTTCCCGAACACAGAGTCGCCGTTCGGGCAGTGGTACCAGAACGGCGATGTCACCCACATCACGGCGCTGGGTCTGTCGCGCCTGCGTCAGCTGGCGCCGCACAGCGGCCTGCGGTTGTTTCACAGTGGTGAGCGCCTGCCTTGGCACCTGGAGCCCTGGCCCGGCCGCGTGCAGGCGGGCGTCTATCGCTTGCTGCGCCGCTTGTTCGAACGCCTGCTTCGCAAGATGTACCGGCTGGACCGCAGCCTGGACTTCTCGACCAACCAACTCGTGGTGCTGGGGCGTGATCGGCCGGGGGCGAATCGAACCCGCGCCCCATGAAACGGCAGGCCAAGCCCCGGCGCGTTCTCGTCAGCCTGGGCAAGTCTGCGCCGGGCGACGGCGGCATCTTCGAGTTCTCTTCACAGCTTGTCAGCCGAATCTTGCAGGCAGCGCCCGCTTGGCGTGAGCGGTGGAACATCGAGTTCAACTTCCACTTACGGCCAGGGCTGGTGGGCCACTTCGGCCCAGAGCCCGTCTACCTACCGCTGGTTCGGCTGCAGCGGCTGATTCATTTGCAACCTCATCGCTTCGAGCTGTGGCACTCGCTGAACCAGTTGAACCTCTACCGGCCACCCCACGGCTGTCCGCGGCGCCTCGTCACAGTGCACGACCTCAACTACCGCTACGACCAGAGCGGCTGGCAGACTTGGCGCGAGCACCGCCGCACACGCGGCCTGGTGGCGCGGGCTGATCACCTCGTCGCCATCAGTCAGCACACCGCCAGCGACATCCGCGAGCACCTGGGCTGGCGGGGGCCCGTGGAGGTCATTTACAACGGCGCCACCGATCTAAGCCAGCGGCAGCAGGAAGCCCTGCCAGGGGTCGACCCGGCGCGGCCCTTTCTTCTGCACCTCAGCCGCATGGCGCCGTCGAAGAACCCGCAGGCGATCCTGAATCTGGCCCGCGAATGGCCCGAGATGACATTCCTGATGTGCGGCGCCTCGAGTGCCGATGCCGAAGCGCTGGCGCGCGCCAACAACTTGCCCAACGTGCGCTTCCACCTCTACCTCAGCGAGGCGCACAAGGCCTGGGCGTATGCACACTGCGCAGGCTTCCTCTTTCCTTCGCTGGCCGAAGGCTTCGGTCTGCCGCCGGTGGAGGCCATGCATTTCGGCAAGCCCGTTTTCCTGGCCCGGCGTACTTGCCTGCCGGAAATCGGCGGCAGCGTGGCCGACTACTTCGACGACTTCGACCCCGCCACGATGAGGCGTGTCGTTGAACAAGGGCTGCGCCGCCATGAGCAGCCCAGCCAAGTGCAGGCGCTCCGAGACCACGCGGCACGTTTCGACTGGGACCGAACCGCCCAGGCCTACCTGTCGCTCTACTCACGCCTGCTGGGCCTGGCGCCGTGATGGCCGTTCCTCGCAAGCGGCTGGCTCTCGTGGTGCAGCGGTACGGCGAGGATGTCAACGGCGGTGCCGAGGTCCATGCGCGCCTGCTGGCCGAGCACCTGTCAACACGCCACGACATCGAGGTGCTGACGAGTTGCGCGCGCGACTACGTCGACTGGGCGTCGGTTTACCCGCCGGGCCCGACCGTGGTGGGTGGCCTTCGCGTCATACGGTTCGAGCACCCGCGCCGGAATGACATCGGGCGGGCCAGGGTGCCGCTGGTTCACAAGTTGCGGTTTCTGCTCCGGCATCTGCCGCGGCAGCTGTCCCGCCATCCCCTGGTGAGCAAACCGCGCGGTGCTGCCGCTTACGACGGCAACGACTACTTGCGCCGCCAAGGCCCGCACTGCCCGGCACTGATGGAGTTTCTCGATGCTGCTGGCCAGCGATACGACGCCGTGATTTTCTTCGCTGCGCTGTACGAGCCGACGGCTCTCGGGCTGCAGCACTGGGGCGCGCGCAGCATCCTGGTCCCCTTGCTGCATGACGAGAAGCCGATGTACCTGCCTGTCTTCCACCACGTGTTCCGTTCGGCCGGCGCGCTTCTCTTCAACACCGAGACTGAGCGCCAACTCGCCCACCGGCTCTATGGCATCGACACAGGGGCTGCTGTGGTGGCCGGGCTGGGAATCGACATGCGCAGACCGGCCGCTGAGGAAATTGCGGCCACTCTGGCGCGACACGGTTTGACGCCCGGCTACCTGGTGTACGTCGGACGCATCGAGAAGGCCAAGGGCTGCGATGTCCTCGTCGCGGCCTTCCTGGCGCACCTTCGCCGCTACCCATCAGCCCGGCTCGTGCTGGTAGGCAAGGCATCGTGGGCGGTGCCACCCCACCCCCGCATCCATTGCACTGGCTTCGCGACCGACGCCGACCGCGATGGGCTGATGGCCGGTGCGGCGGCGCTCTTCATCCCCTCTCGGTTCGAGAGCCTGTCGCTGGTCTTGCTGGAAGCGATGCTGATGGGCATTCCGGTCATCGCCAATGCCGAGTGTGAAGTTCTGGCCGAACATGTGCGCCTTAGCGGCGCGGGGCTGGCCTACCGCGGGCGCCGCGCTCTGACCCAGGCCATGGCCACGGTGACGTGCTTGCCGGCCGACGAACGCGAGCGCTGGCGGCAGCATGGAATGCACTACGTCAGCAGCCGCTACGAATGGGCCCGCGTGTTGCAGGTGTTCGATGAGGCGATAGCGCGCGTGAGCAAGTCGTCCGCCATGGCCGGCACACCCTGAAGGCAAGCTCTTGCGTAGACCAGTGGCTACACTCTTTGGCGATGGGACCGCGCCGCATCCTCATCAGCCTGGGCAACATTGGCGCACTGCACGACGGGCTGGGGGAATTTTCCCTGCAGATCGGCACCCGCATCGCCGCCGCTGCGCCGGCATGGCAATCGCAACACGGCATCGGGTTTGACTTTCACCGCAAGGACAAACTCGGCAACTTGTTTGGCTCAACCGTGGGCTACGTTGGCGTGAACCGTTGGCAGCGTTGGCGCCATGTGCAGCCGCAGCCCTACGCCTTGTGGCACAGCCTGCATCAACTGAACAAGAACCGCCCGCCGCTGGGCTGTGGCCCGCGGGTGGTCACGGTGCATGACCTGAACTTTTTGTACGGCCGCAATGCCTTCAGCACCTGGCGGCATGGCCAGCGCACGCGCGGTTTGTTGTCGCGCGCCGACCATTTGGTGGCGATCAGCCACTACACCGCGGGAGACGTGCAACGACGTCTGGGCTGGACCGGGCCGATTCAGGTTATCCACAACGGCGCACGCAGTTTTGTGGGGCAGCCCCAGACACCGCTGCCTGGGTGGGAGCTGGCTGGCAACCGACCGTTTTTCTATCACCTGAGCCGCATGTCGCCCTCGAAGAACCCACAAGCCATCATCGACCTGGCGCGGGCCTGGCCCGAGATGACGTTTGTGCTGTGCGGCCCGCCCAGTGATGACGCCCAGCGGCTGCGTGCGTCGAACCGCCTTGGCAATGTGCAGTTCCATCTGGGCATCAACGACGCCCACAAGGCATGGGCCTACGCTCATTGCACGGGCTTCTTGTTTCCGTCGCTGACAGAAGGATTCGGCCTGCCGCCGATCGAGGCCATGCACTTCGGCAAGCCGGTGTTCCTGGCCCGGCGCACCAGCTTGCCTGAAGTTGGCGGCAGCGTGGCCAACTACTTTGATCAGTTTGATGCGGCCCACATGCGCGGCGTTATCGACGCTGGTTTGCAGCGAGCCCAGCAGTCTGGCGCTGCTGAGGCCATCGCCGCCCATGCCGCGCAGTTCAATTGGGACACGGCTGCGGCTGCCTATCTGGCGTTGTATGCACGCTTGTTGGGTCTGCAAGCTGGGTTGAGTGCACCGTCGTCTTGATAATCCCGGACGTGCAGGTCTTTCGATACCCTCTCCATCAAGCGCGCGCCAGTGCTGAAGTTGCTGGCGCTATTGGCACTGTTGGCACTGTTGGCGCTATTGGCGGTATTGGCGGTATTGGCGCTACCGGGGTCACAGGCGCCACAGGCGCCACAGGCGTTACCGGCGCTGGCAGCCCTGGCCTGGCACTCACCATCGGCAACTTCGATGGTGTTCACCGCGGCCACCAGGCCATGCTCGCACTTTTGACCAACGAAGCGCGACACCGCGGATTGCCCTCGTGTGTGTTGACGTTCGAGCCGCACCCACGAGACTTTTTTGCGCAGCGCGCCGGCCGGCCCGAGAGCGCGCCCGCACGCATCAGCACGCTGCGCGACAAGGTGGCCGAACTCCACCGTTGTGGCATCGACCAGGTGGTGGTGGCACGGTTCAACGCCGGTTTTGCTGCGCTGTCGCCGCAGGCCTTCATCAACCAAGTGCTGCGCCAGGGCCTGGATGCGCGCTACGTGCTGGTGGGCGACGATTTCAGCTTTGGTGCGCAGCGCGCTGGCGACTACGCCATGTTGGACGCGGCCGGCGCCGACACCCGCCAAGGCCCCGCCTTCGATGTCGCGCGCATGCTCAGCTACGAGGTTCACGGCCTGCGCATTTCAAGCTCGGCCGTGCGCGCTGCCTTGGCCGCTGGCGACATGGTGCACGCGGCGCAGTTGCTGGGCCGGCCCTACAGCATCAGTGCCCGCGCCATCCATGGCCGCAAGCTCGGGCGCGAGCTGGGCTTTCGCACGCTGAATTTGCGCTTCGGCCACCCGCGACCGGCCGCCCAGGGCATCTTCGTGGTCAACGTGCACGGCCTGGCCGATGGCTCCGTGCCCGGCATCGCCAGCCTGGGTGTGCGCCCGACCGTGGAAGACGCCGGCCGCGTGCTGCTGGAAGTGCATTGCCTGCAGTGGCCCACCACGCTGGGCCTTGAAGGCGGCTACGGCCGATGCCTGCGTGTGGACCTGCTGCACAAGCTGCATGACGAGTTGAAGTACGAGTCTCTTGAGGCGCTGCGTGAAGGCATCGCAAAGGACACGGCGCAAGCGCGGGCTTGGTTCGGGTTGCCGGCCGACTGAAAGAACGGAGGACTGGCGGCTTTTGTCTCTGGCCTTGACGCTGTTGGCGCGATTGACAACAACCAATTTTGTTGGCACAGTGACCACCATGAAAGCGACCGAACTCCTTCGGCGACGCATTCCTTACAGCGAAGTAGCGTTCGCCGAACTTGTGTTGTGGCAGCTTCCAACTTTTCTTCCTGGTTCCTCGCACACATACAAGTACCGACTGGCCTACGTCGTTCGCGGAGTCTGTGTCCTCAGGTACGACAACGAGTCGGGTAAGGGGGACCATCGGCACTTCAAGGACAAGGAATCGCGCTACACGTTCAACGGCGTCGACAAACTCCTAGCCGCATTCCAACGAGACATCGAAAGGATCAACCGTGAAGACAGTGACGCTTGATGTGCGACCCCCTTCCCAGACGATGGCCGACTTCGCGCAGGCCTGGACGACGGGCAAGGGCGCAAAGACTGATCGCATCTCGTTCGCGTCTCCCGAGCTTCTGTGGGCTGTGCTGACGGCCAAGCGGTGGGAACTGCTAAAGGCGCTGTGCGGTGTGGGCCCTGTCACTGTTCGAGATGCGGCGCGCCGCGTCAGCCGTGACATCAAAGGGGTACACGCCGACTTGATTGCGCTGCTGTTGGCGGGCATTCTTGTTCGCACGGCGGCTGGACGGCTTGAGTTTCCTTACGAAGCGGTGAGAGTCGAATTCTTGATGGAAGCAGCTTGACGCGTTACCGGTGGTTTGCCAGTGCGCCTTGACGCAGGACAGTGCCTGAATGTTCGCCCGGCTGACATTCAGAACCACCGCGCCAACCCCATCAACAAGGAGCTGGCCCATCGACCCCGCTAGCGCGAAGAGGCTGGGTTGGCAGTCGCCCGAGGCAATCCACAGAATGATCGACGCCTAGAATCATCAGCATGCACACCACCCTCGGTTCCTTGGCATTTGGGCACTCGCACCGCGCTCACGCGGCGCTGCACCGGCAAGCCACGCACGACCGAATTTGACGCGGGCCAGCCCACCGGCTGGCCTGAACCGTGCGCTGCGTTGGGCCTTCCAACGCCAGCCAGCAGCTCTTCTCGCCGCGCCGCTGGGCGTGACTCTCAAGATCGATTTGCCTGCCGCCCCACAGCGGCCCACCATGCCATGAGCACCGACAACGCCACTGCAGCCGCTGAGTCCACCACCGCACCCGCCAAGGACTACCGCAGCACCCTGAACCTGCCCGACACGCCCTTCCCCATGCGCGGCGACCTGCCCAAGCGCGAGCCGGGGTGGTTGAAGGAAGCCGAGGGCCTGTACCAGCGCTTGCGCCAAGCCCGCCAGGGCGCACCGCTGTTCGTCCTGCACGACGGCCCGCCTTACGCCAACGGCAAGCTCCACCTGGGCCACGCCGTCAACAAGATCTTGAAGGACATGGTGGTGAAGAGCCGCCAACTCGCCGGCTTCGATGCGCGCTACGTGCCGGGTTGGGACTGCCACGGGCTGCCGATCGAAAACCAGATCGAAAAAGACCATGGCCGCGGCCTGCCGCGCGGCGTCGTTCAAGCCAAGAGCCGCGCTTACGCCACCGAACAGATCGCCCAGCAGATGGCCGACTTTCGCCGCCTGGGTGTGGTCGGCGACTGGGACCACATCTACCGCACCATGGACTTCACGAATGAGGCTGGCGAGATCCGCGTCTTGAAGCGCCTGGTCGAACGCGGCTTCGTTTATCGCGGGCAAAAGCCGGTGTACTGGTGTTTCGACTGCGGCTCGTCATTGGCTGAATTCGAGATCGAGTACGCCGACAAGAAGAGCCCCACCGTGGACGTGGCGTTTCTGAGTGCAGAGCCCGCCAAGCTGGCCGCCGCGTTCGGTCTGCCCAGTTTGACCCAGGACGCCTTTGCGGTGATCTGGACCACCACCCCCTGGACCCTGCCTGCCAACCAGGCACTGAACCTCAACCCGGCTTTGACCTATGCCTTGGTGGACACCGAGAAAGGCCTGTTGCTTCTGGCCGAAGCCTTGGTCGACAAGTGCCTGGCGCGTTACGGCCTGACTGGCCCGGTGTTGGCCACGGCATTGGGTGAAAAACTGGGTGGCCTGAACTTCCACCATCCACTGGCCCACGTACACGCCGGGTACCAACGCCTGTCACCGGTTTACCTGGCGGATTACGCCACGGCCGACGACGGCACGGGCCTCGTGCATTCGTCACCAGCCTACGGCGTTGAAGACTTCAACTCCTGCCTGGCGCATGGCATGAAGGCCGACGACATCTTGAATCCCGTGCAAGGCAACGGCAGCTACGAAGCCGACCTGCCCTTGTTCGGTGGCCAGCACATCTGGAAAGCCAACCCGCAGATCGTGCAAGCGCTGGCTGATGCCGGCCGCCTGCTGGCTGCCAGCGACATGCAGCACAGCTACCCGCATTGCTGGCGCCACAAGACGCCGGTGATCTACCGCGCCGCCGCGCAGTGGTTTGTGCGCATGGACGAAGGCGACGGCGTGTTCACGGTCGACAAAGCCCCGCAGACGCTGCGCCAGACGGCGCTGCAGGCGATCGATGTGACTGGCTTCTACCCCGAAAACGGCCGCGCCCGGCTGCGCGACATGATCGCCGGCCGGCCCGACTGGTGCATCAGCCGCCAGCGCAGTTGGGGCGTACCCCTGCCCTTCTTCCTGCACAAGGTGACGGGCGAATTGCACCCTGACACCCTGGCCCTGATGGACCGCGCGGCTGACCTGGTGGCACAAGGCGGCGTGGAGGCCTGGAGCCAGTTGGAGCCCGCCGACTGGCTGGGCAGTGAAGGCGAACACTCGGCGGCAAACTACGCCAAGAGTCAGGACATCCTGGACGTCTGGTTCGACTCCGGCAGCACCTTCAGCCACGTGCTGCGCGGCTCGCATGCGGGCAGCGTGCAGAACCCGGGCTTTCACACCCAGGGCCCCGAGGCTGACCTGTACCTGGAAGGCCATGACCAGCACCGCGGCTGGTTCCACAGCGCCCTGCTGTTGGGCTGCGCGCTGGAAGGCCGCGCGCCGTACCGCGGCTTGTTGACACACGGTTTCACGGTGGACGGCCAGGGCCGCAAGATGAGCAAGTCGCTGGGCAACTTCGTCGAGATGCGAACGGTGACCAGCCAGCTGGGCGCCGAGATCATCCGGCTGTGGTGCGCGGCCACCGACTATTCCGGCGACCTGAGCGTGGACGACAAGATCCTGGCGCGGGTGGTCGACGGCTACCGGCGCGTGCGCAACACGCTGCGCTTCCTGCTGGCCAACACTTCAGACTTCGATGCCAGCCGGGACGCCGTGCCGACGGACGAGTTGTTGGACATCGACCGCTGGGCCCTGGCCCGCACGGCCGAGCTGCAAGCCGAAATCGCCGGCAGTTTCGACGCGGCGGTGGGTGCGTTCAAGGGCGGGCACTACGGCAGCTACGAATTCCACCCCGTGGTCGGCAAGCTGCAGGTGTTCTGCAGCGAAGACCTGGGCGCGTTCTATCTGGACGTGTTGAAGGACCGGCTCTACACCACCGCGCCCAACTCACACGCCCGGCGCAGCGCACAAACGGCGCTGTGGCAGATCACCAACGCCATGCTGCGCTGGATGGCGCCGTTCCTGAGCTTCACCGCCGAAGAGGCGTGGAAGGTCCTTGACGGGGGTGATTCGATCTTCACGCAGACCTATTGGAAGTTCGACGCGGCCATCAGCAACGACAGCGAACGCCTGGCCCGCTGGGCGCGTGTGCGCACGGTGCGCGAGGTCGTCAACAAAGAGATCGAAGCATTGCGCAGCGCGGGCGGTTTGGGCTCATCACTGCAGGCCGAAGTCACTGTCACTGCGGGTGGAGACACCTTCGACGCGTTGGCATCGCTGGGCGCGGACTTGAAGTTCGTGTTCATCACCTCAGCCGCAACGCTGCAACGCGGAGACGGCCAGGGCCTGACGGCGCAGGTGACTGCGCGCAGCAGTGGCAAGTGCGAACGCTGCTGGCACTGGCGCGATGACGTCGGCACGGTGGCCGCGCACCCCACGCTGTGCAAGCGCTGCGACAGCAACCTCCATGGCGCGGGCGAAACCCGCCGGGCGGCTTGACATGGCCGGCCGCAACAGTGCGTCGACCCCGGGTATGGCCCTGTGGCTGGGTCTGGCCGCAGTGGTCATCCTGGCCGACCAGGTCACCAAGACCGCCATCATGGGCGCGTTTCAGCTGGGCGACTCGCGCACCATCACCAGCTTTTTCAACCTGGTGCGCGCGCACAACCCCGGCGCGGCGTTCAACTTTCTGGC
>Ga0105047_10003736_pt1 | contig 26727 bp, 13 predicted proteins | sample MAT04_FD_78384 | JGI IMG/M metagenome (GOLD analysis project Ga0105047, IMG submission 78384) | Freshwater microbial communities from Lake Fryxell liftoff mats and glacier meltwater in Antarctica - MAT-04 (megahit assembly) | ecosystem: Environmental > Aquatic > Freshwater > Ice > Liftoff... | reverse complement strand
GCCTGGCCGAGCAGGTTGTAGCGCATCCTGGCCCAGGCTTGCAGGCCCAACGGCTTCGCATAGGTCCAGAGGCGGAGGATCTCGGCGACGTTCAATTCGCCAGGCACGTCCACGTAATTCGGCAGGCCCGCCGACCAGCGGGCGCACCAGTCGTCGCCCAGCACGCGACGCATTTCGGCCCGCAGCTTCGCCTCGACCGGACCGACCTCCAGCGGGATGCGATCGTAGCGTTCGAGCGCCTGAACGTGTTCGTCGAAATCCGTGGGCCGCGCGGCGCCGATGCTCAGCGTGTGGACTTGCGGGCGGGCGAGGCAGTAGAGGTCGTTCCACTGCATCGGCGTGAGCGGGGCGGTGAGGCCGGCGAACTTCGCCGGGCGCTCGTAAAGCCGGCCGCCTTTGTCGTTGGGGCTGATGATGAAGACGCCTAGGTCGAGGCGGTGCGCGGCGACGACGGCGGGCCAGTTGAGGTCGTTGACGAAATACCAGTGCAGGTTGACGTAGTCGAACTCCCCAGTGTGGATGGCGTCGAGCATGATGTCTGTGGTGGCGTGCGTGGAGAAGCCAATGAACCGGCAGCGGCCCGCGCGCTGCAACTGGCGCGCGGCGTCGAGGCAGCCACCTTTCCGCAGCGTCCAGTCGAGGTGCTCGCGCTGGTTGATGCCGTGGATGGAAAGCAGGTCCACCTGCTCCAGGCCGAGATAGCGCATCGAAGTCTCGAAGGTTTCCAGGAACTCTTTCGCGTCGGCGCGGGGCGTGACCTTGGTCTGCACGATCAGGCGCTCGCGGGGCAGCTTGGGCAGCAGACGGCCGAGTTGCATCTCGGAGGTGCCGTAGCCGCGGGCGGTCTCGATGTGGTTGATGCCGAGTTCGAGGGCGCGGTGGATGCAGGCTTCGAGGTTGGCCTGACCCTCGGCGGGAATCTCGGCCGGGGGCACGTCCTGCCATTTGTGCTGGTAGCGCATGCCCCCGCAGGTGAAGACCGGCATGGACAAGCCCGTGCGACCAAAGCGGCGGTATTTCATGACGTGGCAAGATGGGAGAGGGGCGGCGGCGCGGCAAGCGCGCGGGGGAAGATCAAAGTCCGAAGTCCGGAGTCCGATGCGCAAATGCGATCAGCAGCCCGAAGGCGGAAAAGCCACCTTCCCACACTTTGGCTAAGCCGTAACTATTCAATTGCGGTCCTTGCTCATGGCTTGGCCGCGAGCGTGGGACAGGCGTCGCGCCTGTCTCTGACCTGGTCTGAACCAGCTCCACCTCCGCGTTGCCGAGCTTGGGGTGCGGTCGCCTTTTAGTGACGCCAGGGAATGAAGCTGGAGACAGGCGCGACGCCTGTCCCACGCGGTTACCCGCGCCGTCAACCATTGCTGCGATTGAATAGTTACGGCCAAGCGCGTCGGCCATTGCGCCCCGGCTAACGACGGGTGGCCGTTGCCGCGGCTCCCCCCAGCCAGGCACGCGCCCTTGGCTTCGGCTTACGCGCTTCGGGTTTCTTTCGGACTTCGGGCTTCGGGGGTGGGCCACGCAGGCTTGACACTCGCGCGGCGGAACCGGACGCTGGCCGCGCGTGAAACTGGCCTTGATTCGGCGACATTTTGCGGAGGCGGGAGGCGCGGAGCTGTATCTCCAGCGGCTGCTCGGGGCCTTGGTCCAGGCGGGCCATGAGCCGCATCTCTTCGCGGAACATTGGGAGCCTTTGCCCGCGGGCGTGCGCTGGCATCACGTGGCGGTGGCGGGTTCGCGCGCCACGTCGCCCCGGCACTTTGCGGACGCGGTGGAGCAGGCCCTGAAGACCGAGGAGTTTGACTGTGTTTTCAGCCTGGAGCGCACGCTCGGTCAGGATGTGTACCGGGCCGGCGACGGGGTGCATCGGGTCTGGCTGGAGCGGCGGCGGCGTTACGCCCCCTGGTGGAAGCGCCCGTTCGTCGGCACCGGGGCCTTCCATCGCACCATGCTCGACCTGGAGCGGCACACGCTCGACCCCGCCCGCACCCGGCACCTGATTGTGAACTCCGCCATGGTGCGGCAGGAGATCGTCACGGAATTTGGCTTCCCGGCGGAACGTATTCACCTGGTCCGCAACGGCGTCGAAGTGGCCCGCTTCCAGCACGGCCAGCGGACGGAAACGCGCGCGCAGTTCGGCGTTGGCGAAGGGGATTTTCTGCTGCTGTTCGTCGGCTCGGGCTGGGAACGCAAGGGCTTGCGCTTCCTGCTGCGCTTCATGGAGGACCAGCACCGCCGCGGGCAAAGCGGCCTCAAACTGCTCGTGCTGGGCCGCGGTCGTCGCCCTCGCAGCGGGCCGCCGAATGTCATTTTCGCCGGCCCGCGCAGTCGCGTGGAAGACGCCTATGCGGCGGCGGATTTGTTCACCTTTCTGCCGATCTACGAGCCTTCGGCCAACGTCGTCGTCGAGGCGCTGGCCGCGGGCCTGCCGGTGGTGACGAGCGGCTTCAACGGCGCGGCCGAGCTGTTGCGCGAAGGCGTCAACGGCACCGTGCTGGCCGATCCCGCAGACACCGCGGCGCTGGCCCGGGCGGTTGAATTCTGGCGCGCTCGCCCGACGGCGCGACCCGTGCGGTGCGACCTGCCGCTGGATCTGGATGCCAACGTGGCCGCGACGCTCGCCGTGCTGCAACTCGCCGCCCAGGAGAAGGCAGAAGAGAAACGGAGGGTGGGTGAGACGGTGAGTCGGCGAGCCGCCGCTTCGCCGCCGCTCCGCTCCGCCGGCTCGCGGATGAGGCTTTCGTTCTGCCTCATCACGCTGAACGAGGCGGGCAACCTGCGCCGGGCGCTGCGCAGTTGCGCGGACCTCGCGGACGAAATCGTGATCGTGGATTCGGGCAGCACGGACGGCACGGAGGCCATCGCCGGCGAGTTCGGCGCCCGCTGGCAGCATCAGGACTGGCTGGGCTACGTGGGCCAGAAGAATCTTGCCCTGTCGCTGGCGCAGCACGAATGGGTCTTCAGCCTCGACGCCGACGAAGAACTTTCCCCGGCGCTGCGCGAGGAAATCCGGCGTTTGCGGGAAACCGGCCCGGCGGAGGGCGTCCGCGGCTACCGCTTGCCGCGGTGTGTGTTTTACGAAGGTCGCTGGATCCGGCACGGCGACTGGTACCCCGACCGGTTGGTGCGGCTGTTCCGGCGGGAACAGGCGCAGTTCGCCGGCGGCAAGGTGCATGAACGGCTCGAAGTCAACGGCGCAGTCGAGGCGCTGGCGGGCGAACTGCACCACTTCTCCTTTACGGATCGCGCCGACCACCTGGCGCGCGGTCGGAAGTACGCCCGTCTGTGGGCCGAGATGAAAGCCGACGCGGGGCGGCGTTCCGGGCCGCTCGCGCCGTGGTTTCACGCCGGGTTCCGTTGGGTGCGGGGCTACGGGCTGCGGGGCGGCTTCCTCGACGGGGCGCAGGGCTGGCACATCGCCCGACTCAACGCCCTCGAAGTGGTGCTCAAGTACCAACTGCTGGAGGAACTGAACCAGCGTCCCGCGGTTCGCCCTTCGCCCGCCGCCGCGGCCGAGAGTTTCTCCCATGCCTCGGGACCGCCGCCGCTCACCGTCGCGATCTGCACGCTCAACCGCGCGCCGCACGCGGCAAAGGCGGTCGCCAGCGTGCTGCCCCAGTTGCGCGCGGGGGACGAGTTGCTGGTGGTGGACAACGGTTCCAAGGATGACACGGTGGCCCGCGTGCGGGAGGCTGCGACCGGGCACCCGGCGGTGGTGCTGATCGCGGAGCCGGAATTGGGCCTGAGCGTGGCGCGCAACCGGGCCATGCGAGCTGCGCGCAACGAATTTGTCATTTTCCTCGATGACGACGCCACGGCGCGACCGGGCTGGCTGGAAGCGTATCGGCAGTGCTTCGCCGCGCCGCCCAGTCCGCGGTTGGCGGCGGTGGGCGGCCCGGTCTGGCCCGCGTACGAGGTGCCGCCGCCGGACTGGGTGTCGCCGCGCGACAACCGGCTGGAGCTGGGCGGCGAGGCGCAGGAGTTTCCGCCGCGCGGCGGGCCGTGGGGCTGCAACTTCGCCCTGCACCGGGCCCGCGCGCTGGAGAGTGGCGGGTTCGATCCGCGGTTTGGTCCCACGGGCACGTCGCGCATCGTGGCGGATGAAACGGAGTTGTTCGGTCGCCTGCGCGCCGTCGGCTGGGAGATTTGGTGGCTGCCCAGCCCAGCCATTGACCACACGGTGATCCGGTCGCGGATTTGCCTGCGCTATTTCTGCCAGAACAGCTTTGGCGTGGGACGATCCGCCGCGCGCCAGCGGCTCAAGGAGAAGAACTCGCTGGCCGAGCGAATTGGCTTCCGCGCCGCGCGGCTGGCGTTCATGCCGCTACACCTGGCGTGGTGCGCGGTGGCCGGGGCAGTCGAGCTGTTGTTTGGCCGGCGCGCGGAGGCGGCCCACCAGTTGTTCCGCGCCGTCCGCAACGGCGGCTTCGCGCGGGAACTGCTGACGCCGATGGGCAGGAACGCAAAGTCAGGCTAAAACGCAGAGACGCAGAGGAACGCGGAGGCGTAGAACAGGGAAGGCGGCTCTTCATGGGCGCGTTCTCCGCGTCCCTCTGCGCTCCTCCGCGTCTCTGCGTTTAATCCTAAGTCGAAACCGGGTGCCGTCCCTCGGGACCGGGAGCATACGCCTCCGGCGTGTGGTTTTCGGCGTCGCGCCGAAAACTTTGTCCCGCCCACTTCTTTCTGCCCGCCACGCCCGAAAGAGTGGGGGACGACAGCTCGGGCGCGACGCCCGAACTGGCAGGCGAGACGCGCGCGCTCCCCATGCCTATTTCGGAGCTTCGGGCGCAACCGAGTGGGCAATCCGCGTTCTACCGAGGGGCCGCAGTTTCTGCGGTCAGGCTTCGGTAGGCTCCGGGGGGGCGATTTCCACGGGCCGCCCGCCAAGCGGGGCGAACCGGCGGAGGTATTTCACCGCCACCGTCAGGTCGTTGGGCCAGGGCGCGCGGAGGCTGAGCGGAGCGCCAGTCACGGGATGCGGCAGTTCCAAGGTCTCGGCATGGACGGCGGCGCGAACGAAGAGGGGTTTTTCATTGTGCCCGTGCTTGAGCCGGTAGCCGGGCTTGAGATTCGAGAGGAGCAACGAATGGCAGGCGTAGAGGCGGTCGCCGAAGACTGGGAGCCGCAAGTACCGCAGGTGGACGCGAACTTGATGTGTGCGGGCGGTGGCGGATTGGCAGCGGAGCAGGGAGACGCCGGCAAAGCGTTCGGCGACCTTGATGTGGGTGTGGGCCTTCATGCCCTCCGGCAGCACGCGCATCAGGCCCGGCCGGCGGGCGTCGGGCGCGAGGTGGGCGTGGATTTCCAGCGTGTCCTCCGGCGGCACCCCGCGCACGAGGGCGAGGCTGGAAAAAGTCACTTTGCCCGAACTGAAATCGTTGGCGAGTTGCACCAGCACTGGCCGGGTCTTGGCGAGCAGGAGGACCCCGGTGGTCTCGGCGTCGAGCCGATGCGGGTTCATCAGGTAGCCCAGGCCGCGCGCGACGGTCCATGGGCGACGCGCGGTGATGGCGTCGTGGAGCAGCCGCATCAGGCACGGGCGCCCGGGGTTCTGGGCGTCGGGCGACGTGGCCAGCGAAACGGGCTTGTCGAGCGCGAGCAGGTGCTCGTCCTCGAATAGGACTGGGATTTCCCAGAACTCGCCCGTAGCCGGGGAGGAGAGCTTGAGCGGAGCGGGCACAGCCAAAGGGCGGACGCGCGACCTAACGGGCGGCGCGGTTGCCCACGGAAGGCGTCGGCGGGCGGTTGAGCGGCGTATTGCGGAAGCCCGTCTCGGCCTGCTTGCGGAACCACGATTGGAAGGCCTCATTCTGCGAGCTTTGGCGGATCTGCGTCAGCACCTTGGGCATTTCCTCGGCCATTTTCGTTTCGTCGAGCGGCAGGAGTTCCTTGATAAAGATCATGAAGCCCCCGCCATTGATGGGCACCCAATTGCTGAGCTTGCCAGCGGGCACTTTGAAGGCGGCTTCCTGAAGCAGTCCGACGGGCACCTGGGGCGGCAGGTTGGTCAAAGCGCGCGAACTGCGCGAGAACGGGGTCAGCGGCAGGGGGCGGGTGCCGTTGGCGGTGCAGAGGGCACCGAACTTCTCGCCTTGGGCCAGGCCGTTGGTGAGTTTCGCGTGCAGCGCTTCGCCGGCGGCGAGGGCAAACTGGTTGGCGGTCATCTGGACGTAGTCGTAATTGACGCGGTTGCTGACGGCCTCGAAGGGCGGGAGGTAGCTGGGAATGTTCGTGGCAAGGCTCAGCAGATAGACCGTTTCCTCGGTGGCGACGGGTTCGCAGACCGGATTCTCGCTGTTGAGGGTGAATGCCTTCTGCGCCACGGCGCTGGGGAGGAAAAAGCCCCCGCTCTGAGTGTCGAAGGGAGGCGAGAGTTTGACGGGCAGGTTGGCGCGCTGGGCCGCTTTGATAAGCGCATCCGGGGCGACCTTTTCCGAGTCGGTCATTTCGACGTGGAGAGCCAGGGCGTTGGTTGTGGCAGCGCGGCGGGCGAAATTGCGCTTGGTGTCGTTGATGATTTGCTCGGTGGCTTCCGCGAGCGGCTTGCCGGCAAAGGCGTTGCTGCCACGCTGCTCGTAAACGGCCTGGGCATACTCGGCAATGTTCGTGACGCCGTTGGTGAACATCTGGCCGGCGATGGGCCAGTAATTGGTGATCGCGAACTCGACATAGTTGATCGCGACCTTGGCGGGCACGCGGTAACGCTCGATCTGATTGGTGAAGAACTGCTGGAGGGCTTCGGGCGTGGCCGTCACGCTGGCGACGTAGTTGCTGGCGGGGACGAAGACGAGGTCGGCGGAGACTTCCTGGTTCTCATACTTCCAGAGCGCCGTGGCCTCTTTGGGGGTGACCAAGTTGCCGGGCAGACCCACGGTGGCGGCGAGTTGCTGGATGGTGATGAACTGCTCAACGAAGCGACCGAAATCCGCGAGCGAGGCGTAGCCCGCGAGGACGCGCTGCTCGAATTCACGAGGCGAACCCGCCCCCGAGTTGCGGATGATGTCGGCGGCGACCTTGGCGGCACTCTCCGGGCTGACGGAGATGCCCAGTTCGCGGGCCTTCGACATCAACAGCAGGCGCTCGTAGGTCAGGCGTTCCTCGTTGAAACCGCCCTGCTTGGCCGCCGGGTCGCGATCTGGCCACTGGCCGCGGTTGAAGAAATAATCCAGGTAGGCGCTGCGCTGGGCGCCGACATATTCGTCGCGGGTGATGGGCTGGTCGCCGATGGTGCCGAAATTGTACTTCTGCGTCTCGTCCTGGCCTTGGCGACCGCCAGGGCCGAAAAAGATCACGAAGCTGACGATCGTGGCCGCCACGATGATGATCCACATCCACTTCGAATGCTTGCGTATGGTGCCGAACATAAAGGTCTTTGAAAAATGCGAGCGCGGACGCTAACCGCACGCCTATTGTAGGGTCAAACGTAAAACGCCCGGAAAAAAGTCCCTCCGTGGAAAAAGCCTGCCGGATGTTGGCGGCGAGGAGGGAGGTGAGCGGCCAAAAGCTGGCCAACACCGGCCCACGTCCAGGCACTTTCCATCCCCGATCCTCGTCCGCTGCAAGCCCGAGTTCACGACGCAAGCGCGGTTGGATTTCCCGCGTATGACTCCCAGCCGCGCCCGGGCTGCCCGCATCCGTGCCGCTCCCGACCGTGCGCCAAGCCGGCTGCGAGCCGGCGCACTTGCGCGTTGAGAACGCAGGTGGATAGCTGCGTGAAAGCCCCCCAGCCGGCGCTGGAGGGCCAGTACCGGAAAGTGAGTGCGGTGGGGCCGTATCCAGGTGGCGAGTGGCGCGCAGTGAACTACACCCCGCCGCGAGGCTCTGATCCGCTGAGTGTGCGCACCCGGCATGGCGGGCGGCTCTGGCGAACTCACGAGCCCGCAGGCTCGAACCGCGAACCATGGGGCCTTCTGCGCTGTGGGAGGTGAACGGGTCCGGCACCGAACCGCAGCGGGTCGGAGGCGGAAGTGGCCGGAGTTCGAGCGACGTGAACCAAGCAGCCTCGGCCAGCGAACGGTCCAGCCGAGGTCAGAGTGCTTGTAGCCGCAAAGCGGCGGTCAGTGGCCACGTCCCGTCCTTTTGCCGCCGCCGCTTGGATCCATGTGCGCCTGCCTCCCTATTTTCAGCGTCGGCTCCGCGCCGATTACACGCGAGACCGCCTTTGAAGCCTTAGATCCGGATTGGTTCCAGGAACTATCTCGCCCTGAAGCGGCTACCGATAGGGGCGGGAAAATCCTTGGCCGCTTCACGTTGCCGCATTACTCTCACCCCGGTCTGTCCGGTGGTGTAATGGTAGCACAAGGCCCTTTGGAGGCCTTTGTCTAGGTTCAAATCCTGGCCGGACAGCCAATCTTTCCCCCTTCCCTTCACACTCCCTGAGTCGAGGTCGAACCCGCCAGTTCAAGCCCGCGCGCGAACCAGATATTGGAGCCGTCCGGCAAAGTCAACCCGGCACTCTTGCAGCGCGACGTGGTCCGGCAGACAAGGCCGCTTTCGGCTCCCGGCATAGCCCCCGCACCCGCGGCGCGGAAGCGCTGCTCACTTAGGCGCATCCCGCCCGACGCAGGGCCCCCGCTGCCCGTAACCCTCGAATCGCAGACAGTAGGCGATGGTGATGGTTGTGGGGTGCAATGCTCGCAGAACTGGCTGCTGGGGCTGGGCGGGAGCAAAGGTGCTTCGACCTCACGCCGCGGTTCGCCTCGCAGGCGATGACTCGCCATAAGCAATAGGGCGCATCTCAGATTCTCGCAGCGGTATCTCCTTTCTGGTGCCTGGCCAACTGACAATAGCTCACCGTTTCAACGCTGGGTTGGGTGGGTCGGAGTCAGCCCTGCCGGGTTGGGCGGGTACCGGCCAGGCGTTGAGATGCGCCTCACGTAATAGGCAGCCAATAAGAAGACTTGTGTTCCCGCCTTGGTTCGACTAGTTATTCGCCATGACTAATACTCTAACAAGTCTATCTGTCGCCCAACTGCAAAACGTGATCCGCATTAAAGAGCAGATCGAAACCCTTGAGAAGCAACTCGCCGCCCTGGCTGGTGGCGCTGCTGCTGCCGCGCCAGTGCTCGCTCCGGCTGCCGTGGTTGGCAAACCGCAAAAGCGCTTTGTGAGCGCTGCTACTCGCGCCAAGATGTCCGCCGCACACCAAGCTCGTCTGGCCAAGGTGCGTCCCGCGGCTGTGGCTCCCGTCGCCAAGCCCGCTCCCGGTAAGAAAGGTCAAATGAGCGCGGCTGGCCGCGCCGCCATTGTCGCGGCTCAAAAAGCTCGCTGGGCAAAGATCAAGGCTGCCAAAGCGTCTCCCGTCGTCAAGTTGGTCGCCAAGGCCCCAGTCGCTGACAGCAATCCGGCGATCAAAGCGGCTGCGAAGCGCAAGATCAGCCCGGAAGGCATCGCCCGCATTGTGGCCGCCACCAAGGCGCGCTGGGCGCGCATCAACGCCGCCAAGAAACGCTGACCCCTAACCCTCAACTCACCCTAACTCTGCGCCGCTTCACCCTTGGGTGGGCGGCGTTTTCGTTTGGACGGCGCTAGCTTCCGGCCTGACCAGCGCGTGGTTTGGAACGCGGCCATTCCTGATTCTCCCTTGGCGCTCCTGCGGCTTGCGGGTTCCGCCGTGCGCAAGTTGACCGGCCATCGGGACGTTGCCCCGGAGGAAGACTATTGCGTCGTCAACCCAGCCACCTTCGGCTGGCAGTTTCGCTGTGGTTGGCGGTTGAAAACTCGACAAGCCGCCGTGGCACGCTAGGTTCCAAGCTCACGCAGTCTGGAGTTGGCGGCCCCAATCGGGCCGGAATGAATCGCACCTATGCATAGCCACGAACCTGTCTCGCTGACCCGCGACGTTGAAGCCGCCGTGGTCCCAGTGGGCACCAAAGTCACCCTCCTGAAAGGTGAAACCGCCTACATCACGCAATCGCTAGGCGGCTACACGGTCGTCGTCAACGGCAACATGTTCCGTCTGGACGCCCGGGACGCCGATGCGCTAGGGATTCAAGTGGAGCAGGCTCCGCGCAACGCCAGCGCAACGCCCCGCGCTCGAGAGGCATTGGAGCAGGAAGTGTGGACGCAGCTCAAACAATGTTACGACCCCGAGATTCCGGTGAACGTGGTGGACCTGGGCCTGATCTACGACTGCGCACTGACCCCCGTCGGGGCCGACGGGAGCTACAAGGCGGAGGTGAAGATGACGCTCACGGCACCGGGTTGCGGCATGGGACCGACCCTCGCGGCCGATGTCCAAAACCGCCTTTTGGGATTGGAGGAGATTGACGAGGCGAATGTGGAGTTGGTGTGGGATCCGCCGTGGAATCAGGGGATGATGACCGAGGCCGCCAAGCTGCAATTGGGATTGCTGTGAATTCCCCCTCGCACACCCCGCCAGATTGGGCCGCGCTCCGTGCGGATTTTCCGATTCTGGATCAGCAGGTTCACGGACAGCCGCTGATCTACTTCGACAACGCCGCCACGAGTCAGAAGCCTCGCTGTGTAATCCAGGCCTTGCAGCACTTTTACGAGCGCGACAATGCCAACGTCCACCGCGGTATTCACGAACTCAGCAATCGCTCCACGGTCGCGTTTGAGGCCGCACGCTCCCGGGCCGCGAAATTCTTCAATGCCCGCAGTGCCGATGAAATCATCTGGACCCGCGGCACGACCGAAGCCATCAATCTGGTCGCGCAGACTTGGGGTTCCAAGCACTTGGCGGCGGGCGATGTGATCCTGCTGACGGAAATGGAGCACCACAGCAATCTGGTGCCCTGGCAGATGCTGGCCGAGCGCACCGGTGCCAGGGTGCGTTACCTGCCCATCACCGGTGACGAGGGCCTGCTCGACCTGAGCCGATTGGATGAGTTTCTCACGGCCCAAGTGAAGCTGTTGGCGTTGGTCCAAATCTCAAACGCACTGGGCACGGTCAACCCCGTGGCCGAACTCTGCGCCAAGGCCCGCAAACTCGGTGCCGTTACGCTGGTGGACGCGGCTCAGAGCGCTGGCCACATGCCCGTGGACGTTCAAGAACTAGGCTGTGACTTCTTGGCCATGTCTGGACACAAGATTCTCGGTCCCACCGGCATTGGCCTGCTGTACGGGCGGCAGGAGATCCTGGAGTCCCTTCCGCCGTGGCAGGGGGGCGGGGAGATGGTCCTGACCGTCAGCTTTGAAAAGACCACCTTCAAGCCGGCACCGCACCGCTTCGAGGCTGGCACACCCGACATCTCCGGTCCAATCGGCCTCCACGCCGCCATGGATTATCTCGACCGAGTGGGCCGGGCAGACATTTTCCGGCATGATCAGGAACTGGCGGAACACGCCTATGAGCAACTGCTCATCAAGGTGCCTGGCATCCGGGTCTTCGGACCCAAGACCGGCCGCGGCGGCCTGGTGAGTTTTCTCCTGCCCGACGTTCACGCCCACGACGTTGTCACGCTGGCAGATCAGGCTGGCATCGCCTTGCGGGGGGGCAACCATTGTACCCAACCCCTGATGCGTAGGCTGGGGGTGGAATCCACTGCCCGGGCCAGTTTCTATTTCTACAACACTCGGGCTGAGGTGGACCGATTCGTGGAAGTGCTCCGGGAGATCCACAAATTCTTTGCCGCCTGAAACGGCCCGCGGATCCTGAACTCTGGAACTGAGCTGGCCGAAAGCGGGCGCGCAGTTCGATGGCAGAGATCAAGGATCGTCCTCTACCGGCTGCGGACTTCAGACCATGATCTGAGTTCAAGGCGCGGCAGGGTTTGGACGTCCGTACAAAGAAAAAGGGCGGACACTTGCGCGTCCGCCCATCAGATCGAGACTGCTCTTAAGAAACTTTGCGGCGCATCATCAACGCCGCCAAACCCAGACCAACAAGCGCGAAGGAGGAGGGCTCTGGAATGATCGCGAAGGCGAGGTCAATGTTGCCGAGACTCGGGTCAACACCGGGAACCGAAGCGTAACCCATCGGATTGAAAACAGTGCGGGTGCTGCCGAAGGAAGCGTTGTTGCCGAATACTGCTGCATCGGTGGCGTGTTGGTAACTGGAGTTCCACGCAAACTGGGCACCATTGGCGGTCTGCGCTTGTACGACTAGCCAATAAATGTTTCCGGCTTGGGCGGTGAACCCGTTGGCACCAAAATTGAAAGCGAAGTTGTAAGCCTTAGAACTGGCCCCGCTTGTGCCCGTGGTGAAGTCGTAGAAGTTGCCAGTGAGGCCGCTCGCGGCCAACGTGGTCTGCGCGGCAGAGCCGACGTAGTTCCAAATCTCTTGACCTGGGCGACTCCACGGCACGCCCGCGCTGCCGGGCGGATTGTCGCGGTGGATGCTCAGCTTAAAGGTGACGCTTGGGTCCACCACATCGTTCAGCCAAGAACCCCAGATTGCGATATCCGTGACTTGCCCGCTGAATTGCCAGTCATCACCGACAATTGGATTTGCAGGCTTGGGCTGGCTAGGCTGCTGGTTCTGGGTGAATGTCGCCCGAACTCCAACATTATTGGTGGAAAGGTCTGGCAGTTGGGTGAACTGAGCGAATGCAGCAGAAGCGGTCGCCATGACCAACCCGGCCGCCAACGAGATTTTTAGTGTTTTCATAGTGATCTTTGCAGTCTTGATGATTTCTGAGGTTTCGAACGAGGCTTTTGACCCACCGGACCGAAACTGTTTTCTTAAGGGACGGGCAGATTAAAGTCGGTGGACCGGGAGGTGTCAACCCGAATTTTCTTTTTTTTAGGCCCGCGATTGGCTGCGGCGGCACATCGAAGCGAGGTTCGCTCTGCCGCGCGAATCTGAACGGGAAGCTGGGCGGCAGCCCGACCAGCTTGCGCGAGTTGCCTTTTCAGCGCGGGCACCGCGCTGGCGGGCGACAGGCAGCCCTCGCGACCGCCCAGCCCGGCCTTCGCTATGCGGGCAGCTTTCAAGGCGTGGTCCACGCCTCCGAAGGGAGATCTCGACCCGGCCGGGAGATGGCGCAACGATTCCGCAAGAGGTTCTGGCGGGCTGGGTTAGCGCGACCGTTTCACGCAAACAGTCAAAACCGGCTCCCAACGAAGCAAGTGCGCGACGCAAGACAGGCCTCCAGCAGCAGTTCTCAGTTTGACCCCGACCGCCTAAAGGCGGGACTCCAAACCCCGCCATCCGCTGCCGAAAGCCGTTTGGAGTCCCGGCTTTAGCCGGTGCTGGGCGCGACCCAGGGCCAAAATGAGAACTGCTGGACTTCCAGCCCGTTTGGTCCCGACCGGCAAGCAGCCGGTTCCACTCTGCGGTTCAGTCAAGAACTCAGAACCGCGAGGCGAAGGTGCGCACGTCCCAGGTGCGGTCGCTTTCGTTGAGAGTGGCACAAAGGATCTTCTGGCCGTCGGTGCGCACGTTCACGAGGCCATACACCACGCCACTGACGAGGCGGGAGCCGGCGAGGGCCTTGGTCTTCCGGGTGGGGTTGAGCGCGCCGGAGGAGGTTTCTTCGATCTGGGCGACCAGGTCTTTCAACTCGCCGACGCTGCCGGCCCCACGCTTCTCCACCGATTTGACCAGCCCAAGCCGGTAGCTGCGGGCGATCTCCGTCGAGTAGATGAGCGGCGTGATGATGCGGTCCTTTTCGATGAGCAGGTTCCCGGTGAGCGCAGTGGCGGCGACAATCGCCGGGCGCGGGTGGCCGAAGCCCTCGCAGTCGCCGGAGGAAATCACGGTGGTGCCGGCGCTTAGCGTGCGAAGGAATTCGACCGAGCAATCGTCGCTGCCGTGGTGGCAGGCCTTCGTGATGTCACAGGCGAACTCCTGACGGTTGCCGGCGTAGCGCGCCAGCAAGTCTTCCTGCGCGGCGCTGTTGAGATCACCCGTAAGCAGAATGCGCGCGTGGCCGTAATCCACGCGGAGCAGGAGGCTGTTGCCGTTCGAGGATCCGCTCTCGCTGCCCAGCCAGCGCAAGCCCGGCTGCGGGTTGGTGCCGACAGTGGATTCGATCGGGCCGAGCACGCGGATGCCGACGCCACCCGGCGCGGGCGCAAAGCCGTCGAGCCAGCCGGTCTGCTGGCTGAGCCGCTTGACGGGGCACTGGGCCTCGGCGACGCACTGCATGAACGCCGCCCACTCGCCTTGGAGACGCGGGTTCGCGGTGGGCTGCAGGTAGCGGAGCAGGGCGTCGCGGTCGTGGATGAGGTCGGTGAGGTATTTCTGTTTGTTCACCGTCACCGTGCGTCCGAGGGAGCGCTTGGTGCCATCGGTGAACCAGCCCACGCCGGCAGTGTAAAAGTTCTTCACCTCGACCGTTTTCGTCTTCAACTCAGCGCGCCCGGCGGGGTTGAGCAAATCCCACAGCCCGCCGTAGTGATCGGCGTCGTTGTGCGAGGCGAGCATGGCGTCGAGCGTGATCTTCGAGCGGCCATAGTCGCGGGTGAATTTCCAGTCCACAAAGTCGGCGGCGTTTTTGCCGGTGGGCTGCTTCGAGCGGGTGAAGCCGCCGTCAATCATCAGGTGCCGGTCGTCGGGTGTGCGGATCAGGACGCCGTCGCCCTGGCCGACATCAATGAAATAAAACTCGAGCAGCGAAGTGTCCCCCAACTCCGCGGGCTTGACGAAGCCGGGCAAGCCGCGGGCGCGCACGGCGACGCGACCGTTGACAGGCGGTTGGGCCGGGTCGAGGAAGACACGGTCGCCCCAAAGCAGCTCGCGCTCGGCGGAGCGGGCCGTGGCGGTGGCATAGACTTTGGCGGTATCGGTGGCGACGTAACGAGTTTGCATGGTGATCCCTTGGTTGAATGGTGGCGGACTCAATGAAGTCCTTGGCGGCACGGCAGGCAAATCGCGATGGCTGAAAACCGCCAGTCCGGGCACCCTTCGCTTCGTCGAGGTGGTCCGAAAAGCAAAAACCGGCGGCACCTTGCGGCACCACCGGTTTGTGAAGGAGAAGTTCGCAGCCGGCTTACTTGCAGCACTTGCAAACCTTGCCACAGCGGGCGGCCCCGAGCTTGGCGCTGCCCTTGGCGGCGTTCGCCTTGTCCCACGCCTTGACCTGCGCGATCACGTAGTCCACTTCCTGCGCGGTCAGTTCGGGGAACATTGGGAGGCTGACACAGCAAGCTGCATTGGCCTCGGCGTTGGTGACGTTGCCCACGACGCGGGCCTGCTTGCCCCACGGGTAGCCAGCCTGCTTGTGGATGGCGATGCTGTAATGGGTCTTGGCGTCCACGCCGTTGTCCACGAGATGCTTGACCAATTGGTCGCGCATTTCGGGCGTCTTGGTCTCGATGACGTAGAGGTGGAAGACGTGGCGGTAGCCGGGCAGTTCGACGGGCAGGTCGAAGGTGGTGCAGCCTTGCAGGCCCTTCGTGTAACGGGCGGCCCACTTGCGACGCAGGTCGTTGTAATTGTCAATTTTCTTCAGCTTGGCGCTGAGGATGCCGGCGTGAATGTCGTCCAGGCGGCTGTTGAAGCCGTAGCTGTGGACGTTGCGGGCAGTCGAACCGTGATTGCGCAGGCGGCGCACCGTGGCGTCAATTGCGGGGTCGTTGGTGACGAGCGCGCCGCTGTCGCCGAAGGTGCCGAGGTTTTTCTGGATGATGAAACTGGTCGTCGCCGCGTCGCTGAGTTGGCCGATCTTGAAGTTCGGGCCGGCAGCGCCGATGGCTTGGGCGTTGTCTTCGATGACCTTGAGCTTGTGCTTCTTGGCGAGCTTGCTGATGGCGACCATGTCGGCGCACTGGCCGTACAGGTGGACCGGGATGATGGCCTTGGTCTTCGGCGTGATGGCGGCCTCGATCTTTTCGGGGCAGATGCACTTGGTCTTCGGGCAGCAGTCCACGAGGACGGCCGTCGCGCCGGCGATCCAGATGGCCTCGGCGGTGGCGAAGAAGGTGTTCGCGTTGGTGATGACTTCGTCGCCCGGACCGATGTCGAGGGCCATGAGCGCGAGCCAGATGGCGTCGGTGCCGTCGCCGAGGCCGATGGCGTACTTGGTGCCGTGGTAGGCGGCAAGTTCGGCTTCGAAGCGCTTGAGCATGGGCCCCATGACGTAGGCGCCGCTCAGGAGCACCTCGTTGATGTTGGCATCAATCTCTTTTTTGAGATTCTGGTATTGGCGGACGTGTCCGTAGAATTCGACTTTCATAGAGCCACGAAGGCTACGGATGGAGCAATTTGAAACAAGGTTTTTCGCCAGGCCCGCGGGGGGAGAATAAGGGAAACCCGGCGGCTGGAGACCAGATGACGAGCCGGTCGCGCCGGCCCGGACAGCGGACGTGCGCGGGCACCGGCCGGCCCCGGTTTCGGGATAAAACTGCCGGCGGCTGCGGCTCGCGACGCGAAATGCCCGCTGGAAACCGCCGCCGAATTGCGCCACTTTCCCCGCCTTTGCCGGCAGCAACCCGGCGTTCAAACCGATCACTCCATGATGCCTTTCTCCCGCTCAGCCCTCGTCGCCGCGCTGTTTGCCGCCGCCAGCCTCACCGCCACCGCCCAACCCGCCACCACCAACGGCGCCGGGCCGCACCGCATTGACGCCCGGATGATGCGTTACCCGGATGTCTCCTCGAACCAGATCGCCTTCGTCCATGCCGGCGACATCTGGGTCGTGCCCAAGGCGGGCGGCGAGGCCATGCGCCTGAGTTCGCCCCGCGGCGAGGAGAGCTTCCCCAAGTTCTCCCCCAATGGCACGGAACTCGCCTTCAGCGGCAACTATGACGGGAACATGGACCTTTACGTCATGCCTGTCTCGGGCGGCCTGCCCCGGCGCATCACGCATCACGGTGCGCCCGACCGGCTCATCGGCTGGTACCCCGATGGCAAACGCTTGCTCTACGCGACCTCGGCCACGAGCTACAAAGACCGCTTTAATCAGCTCTACAGCGTTTCCGCCAGCGGTGGACTGCCGGAAAAGCTGCCGATGCCCTACGGTGAATTCGGTGCGCTCTCGCCCGACTCGACCAAGATCGCCTACACGCCCATCAGCGTGGATTTCCGCACGTGGAAGCGCTACCGCGGTGGCATGAATCCCGACATCTGGATCTTCGACCACAAGAATCTCACTGCCAAGAACCTCACCGACTCGCCCGCCGCGGAGTCCATTCCGATGTGGCATGGCGACACGCTGTACTTCCTCTCCGATCGCGACGAGCACAAGAAAGCCAACCTCTGGGCCTACGACTTCAAGCGCGAGAAGTTCCGCCAAGTCACCGTCTTCAAAGACTATGACGTCCACTTTCCCAGCCTCGGGCCGGCGGACATTGTCTTTGAATACGCCGGCCAGCTTTACCTCCTCGACTTGGCCACCGAGAAATACGCCGCAGTGAACATCAGCGTCGTCACCGACCGCGCTACTCTCAAGCCCCGCCTGGAAAATGTGTCCGGCATGATCCAGAACGCCACCGTCTCGCCCACCGGCAAGCGCGCGCTCTTCGAGGCCCGTGGCGACATCTTCTCCGTGCCCGTCGAGAACGGCATCGTCCGCAACCTCACCCGCAGCAGCGGCGTGGCCGAGCGTTCGCCCGCATGGTCACCCGACGGCAAGCTCATTGCCTATTGGAGCGACCGCACCGGCGAATATGAACTCACTGTCCGCAACGCCGACGGTACCGGCGAGGAACGCACGTTGACCAAGCTCGGCCCCGGCTTCCGCTATCAACCTCAATGGTCTCCCGACAGCAAGAAAGTCCTCTGGATTGACCAAGCCATGAAGCTCAACGTCTATGACTTCGACGGCCAGACTAACAACGTGATTGATCAGCAGAAGTGGATGTATCACGGCGAACTGGCTGGCTTCGGCGTTAGTTGGTCCGCCGACAGCCGCTGGATTGCCTATGCCGGCGACCAGGACAACCGCAACAGCGCCCTCGTCCTCTACGACTTCAAGAACGCCAAGCGGCATGAGGTTACCACCGGCTTCTACAACGACGAGGAACCCGTGTTCGATCCCGACGGCAAGTATCTCTATCTGCGCACCGGTCGCAGCTTCAGCCCGTCCTACAGCGAGCTGGATAACTCCTTCATCTACGCCAACACCACCCAGCTCGCCGCCATCCCACTCCGCAAAGACGTCGCCTCGCCGCTCGCCCCACGCAATGACGAGGAAGGCGACAAGGACAAGAAGAAGGACGAGGAGAAAAAGCCGGATGACAAGAAGGCCGATGATAAAAAGGACGCCAAGCCTGCGGATAAGAAGCCGGATGCCGCCGAACCGAAGAAGGATGAAGCCAAGCCTGCCGACGCGAAGGATGAGCAGAAAGCCGACGCCAAGGACGGCGAGAAGAAGGATGACAAGGCCGGCGACAAGAAAGACGACAAGAAGCCCAAGCCCGTGGAGATAGACCTCGACGGCTTCGAGCAGCGCATGGTGATCCTTCCCCCCAAGGCCGGACGCTATGGCAACTTGGTCGCGGTTTCCGGAAAGCTCCTTTACCGCTGGATGCCCGGTGGCGAAGGTGCCAAACCAATCGAGCTATTCGATTTCGACAAGCGCGAGGTGAAGCGCGTGGTGGACGACGCTGATGGCTTCGAGCTTTCCGGCGACCGCCAGAAGTTGCTCGTCCACAAAGGCGGTTACTCGATAGTGGACGCCAAGGAAGGCCAGAACCTTAACAAAAAGCTCGATGTCTCCAACTTCCAGATGACTGTGGACCCGCGGGCGGAGTGGAAGCAGATGTTCACTGACGCCTGGCGCCTCGAACGCGATTGCTTCTACGACCCCAACCTGCACGGCGTGAATTGGCCGCTCATGCGCGCGCGCTACGGCAAGCTGCTCGACGACGCCGTCACGCGCTGGGATGTGAGTTATGTCATCGGCGAATTGCTCGGCGAGTTGAATGCCTCCCACACTTACCGCAGTGGCGGCGACACTGAGCGCACCGTTGAACGGCCCGTCGGCTATCTTGGCTGCGACTTCATACTGACCAACGGCGCTTATCGCATCGCGAAGATTATCGAAGGTGCCCCGTGGGACACCGAAGCGCGCTCGCCGCTCGCTCGCCCCGGCCTGACAAATCTCCACGCCGGCGATTACCTGCTGGCCGTCAACGGCGAGCCACTTGATATTACCAAGGATCCTTGGGCCGCCTTCCAAGGCATGGCTGACAAACCCGTGATGCTTACTGTCAATTCCAGCAACTCACTCAAGAATGCCCGGGAAGTCCTCATCCAGACGATCGGCAGTGAAGCGCGCCTGCGCCACCTGGCCTGGATCAACGAGAACCGGCTCCGGGTCGAGAAACTCAGCGATGGCCAGGTGGCCTATGTCTATGTGCCCGACACTGGCCAGGGCGGTCAGAACGAACTCGTTCGTCAGTGGCGCGGCCAGGTCACCAAGCCGGGCATGTTGATAGATGAGCGCTTCAATAGCGGCGGACAGATTCCTGACCGGTTCGTCGAGTTGCTCAACCGCCCGCTCCGCAACTACTACGCCGTCCGCGACGGCAAGGACTGGGCCTGGCCGCCCGTCGCCCACTTCGGCGCGAAGGCCATGCTCGTCAACGGCTGGAGCGGCTCCGGCGGCGACTGCTTCCCCTTCCTGTTCAAGGACTCCAAGCTCGGTCCTATCATCGGCATGAGGACGTGGGGTGGACTCATCGGCATCACCGGCACGCCCGGCTTGATGGACGGCGGCACCATCACCGTGCCCACTTTCGGCATCTACAGCCGCGACGGCGACTGGATCATCGAAGGCTACGGCGTGGATCCCGACATCGAAGTTGTGGACGACCCGGCCGCGATGGCCAAGGGCGGCGACCCGCAGCTCGAACGCGGTGTGGCTGAAATCCTCAAAATCCTCCGCCAGACCCCGTCTCCCAGCGTCAAGAAACCCAAGTATCCCGACCGGTCGAACTAACTGCGCTCTCGCCTTATCGGCAAACGGCAGCGCAGTCCTTGGTGACAGACGCGTTGGCAGTGGAAGTGCGAGCCTACCCAACCAAGACTCGCCCAGGCCATTGGATCAGGTCGCATCGTCAACTCAGTCCTAGCTCGCGCAACCGCGTGCAGCACGGCTGAGCCGACGCACACTGGACCTGCCGGTAATTCTCATTTTGTGCTGCCGCCGGTCACCGCTATCCTTCAACCCGCGCAACCATTTCAATCCCATGCTCACCGTCACCGCCAACCAAATCCTCCCCTGCACCGTCACCGGCTCCTGGCCGCGCCCGCGCTGGTTCGACGACAGCATGTGGGGCCGTCCGCTCGACACCTGCCTGATGGATATGCGCTTCCGCGAGAAGTTTCAGGACGCCCTCGCCACCGTGCTCAGCGACCAGGAGCGGGCGGGCATTGACATCCTCACGCACGGCGATCTGCACTGCGACGACGACCTGGCAGGCCGCTCCTGGCATCATTATCCGTTGCAACGCTGGGCCGGCTTCAGCGGCGATTACCTCCAAAGCGAGGCGACGCGCTCCCCCTGGCTGCGTTACCCGGCGGGGACGCTCTTGAACGAGATTTACACCGGCTGGCGCTGGCCCCGCGTGACCGACAAGATCGAACACCGCCCGCTCGACTACGCGAAGATCTGGCGCATGGCCCAAGCCAAGACGAGCAAACCCATCCGCTTCGGCACCTGTTGCTCGCAGGTCATGGGCCTCTTCCTCGACATCCATACCGGCAAGTACAAGGACAGCCGGGAAGTCATCTGGGACATGGCCGTGGCGATGAACAAGGAATTGCTCGCCCTTCGCGACGCCGGCTGCAAGTGCATCCAGATTGAGGAGCCGACGCTGCATTTCTGGGCCAACACCTACGGCGCGGACCACGACAACGTGAAGTTCATGATCGAGGCCTACAACCGCGAAGTGCAGGGCCTGGACGATGTGGAACTGTGGATTCACACCTGCTGGGGCAACCCGAACATGCAGCGCGTCATCGAGAACGACAGCTATCGCGCCTCCTTCCAGCTCTATCTCGAAGCCTGCCGCGGCGACGTGTGGACCGTCGAAATGAAGGATCGCAACTTCCGCGAGATTGAGTTGTTCGCGCCGCTGCGGGGTTCCTTGAAAAAGAAGATCGCCATCGGCGTGGTCAGCCACCGCACCTTGCAGGTCGAACAACCGGAGCAGGTCGCCGCTTCCATCCGGGCGGCGCTCAAGCACATCGCCCCGGAGCAACTCATCGTCTCCAGTGACTGCGGCTTTGGCCGGCAAGGGTGCAACCGCGACATCGCCTTCTTCAAGACCGCTTCCATTGCGCAAGGCACGAATCTGGTGCGCAAGGAACTCGGCCTGCCGACGACCTGCGTCCGCGCGGCCGACCCGGCGCTGCAGACGGACATCGTGCCCAAGACCGCGGAGCCGTGAGGGGCGGAAAGCGTCCTTGGGCAACACGCAGGGGCAGACATTCCTGCCACCAGTCACGGCGACTTTCGTCTCGCCAGTCTCCGGGAGACAGAAGCACGGGACACGAAAGTCCCGTTCACTGGCAGACTGGAAAGTCTGCCCTACGCACACCGCCGTAGGGCGAACATTCGTGTCCGCCAGTGCCTGGCGATTTTCCTGTCGCCAGTCTCCAGCGGCAGACGATGCGCAGTGTGGGGAAACGAACAACGAATACGAACGTCCCATGCGGTGGCAGACTGGACTGGCCGCGAGCTGCCCTATGAACCCGAGGCCCGGCGCGCGGGCCTCCTTGCCCGCCGCAACGTCGCCGACTGGGTGACTGGGCCGCCGATGAGGGCGAGCACGCGCCTCCGGCGCAGGGCTTGCGCCTTCAGCGCGCCAGGGCAGTCAGCTTGGCCGCGGCCTGCCCGTTGGCGATGACCTGTTCAGCCAGCGACCAGCCTTCCGCGACGGAGCGCGCGGCCCCGGCCACGAAGAGCGCGGCTCCGGTGTTGAGCAGCACGGCATCCCGCTTTGGCCCGCGCTCCGCCCCGCGCAGAATTCGGCGGACGATTTCCGCATTGGTCTCGCGATCCCCGCCGCGGAGGTCCGCCAGCGAGGCCGGTTGGAAAGGCATTCCCGCGAGGCCCAACTCAGATTCTGCGAAGCCGCGCTCCTGATAGAACTCCGCCACGCGGTTTGGGCCAAGGATCGAAAGCTCGTCCAGCGCCACGGCGCCTTCCGGTGTAGGCACGGTGCCGCACACGACCATTGCCCGCGCCACGCCCAGCGACTGAAGGACGCAGCCCAGCGGGGCGCAGAGTTCGGGTCGCGCCACGCCCACGAGCATGGCCGAGGGGCGGGCCGGGTTCAGCAGCGGGCCGAGGAAGTTAAAAATCGTTCGCTGGCCCCGCTCGGCGCAGAGCTTGCGCGCCGCGGCCACATGCCGGAAAGCGGGGTGATAGCGCGGCGCGAAGAAGAACGCAAAACCCTCCTCCGCCAGCGCCCGTGCGGCCTCCTCCGGTGACTGATCCACCGGAATGCCGAGGGCTTCCAGCACGTCGGCACTGCCACAGGCGGAGGTGACCGCGCGGTTGCCGTGCTTGGCGACGGTCACGCCCGCGGCCGCGCAGAGCAACGCCGTGGCGGTCGAAATGTTGAAAGTGTTCAACCGGTCGCCGCCCGTGCCCACCACGTCCAGTAAATGGCGCGCGCGGAGGCTGGCGGGCAGCGGTGGCACCAGCGAATACTCCCGCAGCGCGCGGGCGAAGGCGGCGATTTCCTCCGGCGTCTCGCCTTTGTGTGCCAAAGCGGTGAGGAAATCTGCCTTCACCTCCGCAGCCACGGATTCAAGCACCATCGCCACCGCGGCAGCTTGCGCTTGTTCCTCGGCGAGCGACTGGCCGCGGGTCAATTGAAGGGTAAGATCGGCGAGCATGGCGCGGAACGTAAGGGGCCCGGTACCACGGCCAAAGGGGAAAGTGTGGCCGGCCTCGGATCGGCGGGGCAGTTCGCGGGCAGCCGCCACGATTTCTTGGTCGCCCATTGGGGCCATGAACATGGTAGGGCGGTGTGGCCGCGCCGCCCTCGCGCCGAAGCCGAGCAGCAGCTCCGCCCTACCCGGTTCAATTAGAGCCCCCTGTTCCTTTCGGACCTGCTCACCCGCCCTGAACGCAGCGGGCAGAGTTTGGGTTGAAAACGCGACACGAAGTTGTCCGATGGCCGCCCCAGGTTTAGGGGCAGCCGCAAGGTTCTACAACCGCGCATGGGAACCCTGAATCGTTTCAGGGTGCAGGGTGCAAGTTCAGCGGCAGTCCGGTTGGTCCACTTGCATCCTCCGGATGGACAGCCGGCGGGGTCTGATTCCGACGAAATTCGCGGTCCACCGCGCCTGCCGCTACCCCATCCAACCCGGTTGGACCCCTCCCAGGTGCGTTTTGAAGCGTCCGAACCGGCCAAATCGCCCAGAAAACTGCCTTTCTGGCCCGCCGCAGAATGCCTATTTCAACAGGGTCAAGGGGTTGTGCAAACGCTCGCTGAAAGCCGGCGGCGGACCGTCTTTTTCGATAGACGACTTAAAACATCGCGATTTTGGCTTTAACGATTTTTCGTAGGCGTGTTGGCGCGCACAGAATTTCACCGAAAAACCGCTTGACCCTCTACCGGTGGTAGCTATCGTCGCCGCCGGCCCCACTAATGGGGTATCCTTGACTCTTAATGCACGCGTGACGAGTGTCCCGCGGGGTTGAGGAGGAGGCCGAAACTGCCCCTTGCTGGCTTTGCTACCAAGGTCGTTTTGTCCCCAAATTCCGTTAAAGACTTCCAGCCCGTGAGGAACCAGATGATTGACGCCCGTGATGATGTAACCGCCCCCGCCCGCCCGGCTCGGCCCACCCGCACCCCCCGCTCCACGACTCCCCGCACCAACTCCCGCCGCGGCGGGCCAGTGCGGCAAGATTCCCTGACCCTGAAACGGGTCTTCAGTGACGCCAAAATCAAACCCTTCGACCAGATCATCTGGGACCGCCGCACCGCCGAAATCACCGATGACGGCGGCAAGGTGATCTTCAGGCAGGAAAACGTCGAAGTACCGGCTTCGTGGTCGCCGCTGGCCACGAAGGTGGTCGTCTCCAAGTATTTCTACGGCGAACTCAACACCCCCGAGCGCGAAACCTCCGTCCGGCAACTCATCCACCGCATCACCCGCACCATCGCGGATTGGGGGATCAAGGACGGCTATTTCAGCAAGGAAGACGGCGAAGTGTTTTACGAGGAGCTCACCTGGCTCTGCGTCAACCAATACGGCGCCTTCAACTCGCCCGTCTGGTTCAACGTCGGCCTGCACACCCAGTACGGCATCGGCAACACCTCCTGCAAAGGCAACTGGTTTTTCAACCGCCAGACCCGCCAGGCCGAGCGTTCCCCGACGCAATACGAATACCCGCAGTGCAGCGCCTGCTTCATTCAGTCCGTCGAGGACAACATGGAGAGCATCATGCACCTCGCCCACGCCGAGGCCATGCTCTTTAAGTTCGGCTCTGGCACCGGCACCGACCTTACGCCCATCCGCTCGAGCAAGGAGAAGCTCTCCGGCGGCGGGCGCCCCAGCGGCCCGCTCTCGTTCCTCAAGGTCTATGACCAGGTCGCCAACGTCGTGAAGTCCGGCGGCAAGACGCGTCGCGCCGCCAAGATGAACACCCTCCGCGACTGGCACGGGGACATCGAGGAATTCATCGAGTGCAAGGCCAAGGAAGAAAAGAAGGCGTGGGCGCTCATCGAACAGGGCTACGACGGCTCCTACAATGGCGAGGCCTACGGCAGCGTCATGTACCAGAACGAAAACCTCTCCATCCGCGCCTCCGATGATTTCATGCGCGCCGCCCTCACCGGCAAGGAGTGGTGGACCCGCACCGTCACCACCGGCAAACCGCTTGCCAAGAAGGACGCCTCGCTCCTGCTCTACAAGATCGCCGAAGGCACCTGGACCTGCGGCGACCCGGGCATGCAATACGACGGGGCCATTCACAAATGGCACACCTGCAAGGGCACCGAGCCGATTCACAGCACCAACCCGTGCAGCGAATACGTTTTCCTCAACAACACCGCCTGCAATCTCGCCTCGCTGAACCTGATGAAGTTCAAGCGCGAGGACAGCACCTTCGATGTCGAGCGCTTCAAGGCCGCGGTGCGCCTCTTCATCACCGCGCAGGAGATCCTCGTGGACAACGCCTGTTACCCGACGAAAGACATCGCCGAGAATTCCCACATCTTCCGCACCCTGGGCCTCGGTTTTGCCAACCTCGGTTCCCTCATCATGGACTACGGCCTGTCCTACGATTCCGACGAAGGCCGCGCTCTGGCCGGCGCCCTCACGGCCATCATGACCGGCCATGCCTACGAGCAATCCGCCGAACTGGCCCGCCTGATCGGGCCGTTCCAAGGCTACCGGGACGCCCGTTGCGCCGGCGTCGCCAAGCCGGTCGCCAAGGATAACGTCGAGTCCATGCTGGAAGTTATCCGCCTGCACCGCACCGCCGTGGAGGAAATCCATCCCAGCGCCGAGTTCAACTACCTCAAACTGGAAGCCCGCAAGACTTGGGACCGTGCCCTCGCCGTTGGTGTTGAGCATGGCTATCGCAATGCCCAGGTCACTGTTCTCGCGCCCACCGGCACCATCGCCTTCCTCATGGACTGCGACACCACGGGCGTCGAGCCGGACATCGCGCTGGTGAAGTACAAACTCCTGGCCGGCGGCGGCATGTTGAAAATCGTCAACCGCACCGTCCCCGACGCCCTTCGCCGCCTCGGCTACCAGGAGCAGGCCGTCACCGCCATCATCGCCCACATCGGGAAGTACGACACCATCGAAGACCTCACGCACACCAACGAAGACGCCGCCGTGAAGGAAGGTCGCGCCAAGGCAGGCGACCTCGTCCGCAGCGGACTCAAGCCCGAGCACGTGGGCGTCTTTGATTGCGCCTTCCGGCCCGCGCGCGGCCAACGCAGCATTCACTACATGGCCCACCTCAAGATGATGGCCGCCGCCCAGCCCTTCATCAGCGGCGCCATCAGCAAGACGGTCAACATGCCCCACGACGCGACCGTCGAGGAAATCCGCCACACCTATGTCGAGGCTTGGAAAATGGGGCTCAAATGCGTCGCCATCTACCGCGACGGCTCCAAGCGCAGTCAGCCCCTCAACACCAAGCGCACCTCGGACGGCACCCCCGCCGCCACCGTCGCCGAGAACTTCGAAATCCGAGTCAAGGAGTTGGAGGGCGAAGTGGTCCGTCTCGCCAAGGAAGCCGGCAAGCCGCTCCGCCGTCGCCTGCCCGAGACCCGTCAGGCTGTCACCCACAAGTTCGACATCGCCGGTCACGAGGGCTACCTGACCGTGGGGGTCTTCGACGACCGCCAGCCGGGCGAACTCTTCGTCACGATGGCCAAGGAAGGTTCCACCATCGGCGGCTTGATGGATGCCATCGGCACCTTGACCAGCATGGCCCTGCAATTCGGCGTGCCCCTCGAAACCCTCGTGCGCAAGTTCGCGCATGTGCGCTTCGAGCCCAGCGGCTTCACCAAGAACCCGGAAATTCGCAGCGCCTCCTCCATTACCGACTACGTCTTCCGCTGGATGGCCCACCAGTTCATTGGCGGTTACAAGGACGCCGTCCGCGGCGGCGGCCAGCAGCCCGAACTCGCCATGCAAGGCCTCCGCGAAGCCGAGGCCGCCGCCGTCAACCGGCCGGTCACCAGCCTCGCGCGCACCGGCGATCCGGATCCCTATCCCATGAGCGGTGAAACCCTGCCCGCGCACAGCCCAGGCGCCGCGTTCCTGACCAGCATGATCGTCGGTCAGCAAGACGCGCCCGCCTGCCCGGTGTGCGGCCAGATCACCGTCCGCAACGGGGCCTGCTACAAATGCGTCAACTGTGGCGAAAGCCTCGGTTGCTCCTGACTTTCGGT